>TARA_B110001450_G_scaffold52465_1_pt1 | contig 21791 bp, 23 predicted proteins | sample TARA_B110001450 | Tara Oceans TARA_B110001450 (sample SAMEA4396538) | marine metagenome | biome: Polar Biome; feature: [SRF] surface water layer (ENVO:00010504); material: water (ENVO:00002006), including particulate matter (ENVO:01000060) such as... | depth 5 m | reverse complement strand
ACCCACACCGCCGCCTATACCATCGTCTCCACCGCCTCCAATCTCGCCGTCTCCGACGCCACCACCCCCGAGACCACCCCCGTCGATCCCAGCACCCCCGTCCTCTCCATCACCTCATAGCACATTCTGGACGGCACGACGTATCGTTCTCGTCGCCGGCTCTGTATCGGTAGTAGCAGTGTCGCTTAGTTTCCTTTGTGGTGTACTGTTTATCTACGTTCATGTTTGAAGGAATGAACCAATGGAAGGGGTTACGCATACTTAGTGTCGTCACACAGTACAACAAGAGCTGGATTGCAATTTTTTTCACGCACACATTCCTAACGTCCGATGCAGATTTCCATCGATGACGATTCTGACGACGATAACAGTCGCGAATATGACAGTGTGGAGGATAGTGAACGTGTCTAGTGTTGGACAAGATCACGTACGGCATCCCCCTTCGTATCACGTGACTCAAAAACCCAAGGAGTTGCGTCGCCGTCCAGTGACACTTATTACGTCATACCATCAACGCCGTCGTGCTCTGGACGCGACCCTGGCCACGTCGCGTGGTTGTTTCACCCACTGCCTTCCCTGGCGGAATCCGTGACGTTTCGCCGCATTTGTGCGGCGTATCTGGTCGGGTGAGAGTTTGGACCACGCAGCGTCCGGGAGGTAGCGCCTCACCCCATTGCTTGCCTTTCCACTATGCGTGCGCCACCGCTGTTTCGTCCACTGTACGAGTTTATTGGACGCGCGTTTGGGTCCCGTGTACCTTCCACCTCTCCGTTTGTAGTCGCGCACTGCCCACTGCATCTTTCGTGCACTGTGTTTGCATAAATTCGCAACTGTACACGCACGCTGCTTGGAAGATTCCCACAGTTTTGAATTGGTTCGGGTGGTAGTCATGCGAGATACATATATTATGCGCAAAAATATTACTAAGTGTCCGTCTGTGTGTCTTATTGTCTGGTGCATTCGGGGAGTGGTTTTCCACACGTTCCTGGGGAGTGTCCGGACGGTGTGCGCACTGGGAGTCCCGAACGGCGAACGCCGACACGATTCGGTTCGAAGCGCAGGTCGAGTGCACGCAGTAATCCCATACCCGCGTACCCATCGGAGCCCTGGACGGGTGTGTCGTTGGCAAGCACCGAAACGGTACCCATTTGGATGTTGCCAATTGTCACGTCCGCAAGAAGCATGTCTGAGCAGACCTCCTCACCATTGACTCCTCGTTGCCGAATGCGCCTCGTCGGTTCGTCCACGGAGCATGTCTTTATTTTGTTGATGGATGTGGATGAGATGCTGAGTGAAATGGACGCTCCTGTGTCCAATACAATGTTCATGGGCGTCCCCCCCACGACCATCGTTACCACAAAGGACCCCCCCATCATGGATGTCGCTACAGATTGAAACCCACTTGCCTGTGTGTCGTAGAATACAAGAGTACCATGTCGCATGTAAATGGAGCACGGGGCGCGGTGTAACAGGTAGTCCATTGTAAGAATGTGAGGAGTGCCACGCAGTGGGTTGGAGACGAAGATGTCCGCTTCCACTGGATCCACGTCTCGTTCTCCGTCGATGCGAATCGACGGACAGAGTAGCATATCGGACTGGTTTTCCGCCGTTTCACCAATACCCATGAGGCGCATCGTGCATCCGGAGGTGAAGGAGCGGCAATTTGTGTGCTGCATCAGGCGTTGTGCAACCGCCCGACTGCGATCGTCGTCTGTGACTGTGTTGCGGAGCTCGTGAAGACAATGCCTCGTGCGTGCGTATACATCCCCCACGTTACACCGGTCTTGTATGCTGAGAAACGATGTGGATAGAACAGGGGCTCCTCCGTACGCCGTATCGATCATGAAGAGCGTCTGAAGTCCACCCACTGACGCCTTCACGATGAGACTTTCATTCCCAACTTCGTCTGCGACCATGTATACGCGTCGTATGTACCGACGTCGATGTACTCTCTGCAATAGCGCCAACACAACTAAAAGACCTGCGAGCACGGTCCATTGAGAACATGCACTCATAGTGTTGTTGGTTGTGTGTGAGAGAATAAATTTTCCTGTACATTCCTTACGATCCCCTGCTTGAAAAACTTTTTCGCCAATGTACCATCGTCACTTGTAAACGTATGGCGAAAGAGGTGCATGAGGGCAAAGGATAATACCAGGGAGGCCGTCATATTTCCAATGGCAGCACAAGTGGTGCCGAATATGAGGGCCTGTACGAATATGGGTGACGACAATACCTTTAATCCAGCTGGTTGAAGGAATACCGATGTGTCACTGACCATGCCGATGATGGGAATTAGCGCAACAAGTGCTATGGTAATTGTGCCGATGACGTTGGCTACGCGTGGTGCAATTGCAATGTTCGGCATATGTGTATTTTCATAGAGTATGCATTTTTTTTTACGTGTATTACAATTAACAAAATCAAGACAGACACATGAGTGATGTTGATACAGTGACCAAGGGCGACCTCTCAAATGCCATCGATACGTTCTTCGATCGGGTGGTGGATTACTTCCCTCCTCCTGTATTCGTCGGGAGGGGAAGGGCCATGCAGGTTTCGGTACTTGCATCGCTCGTCATTCTCGTTATTTCTCTATACCCTGCCTTGAAAATGAAGAAGCAGGCAGAGACCCCCATGGATGATTTGGTTGCCATCGGTGCCATCATCACCTGTGTTGTGGCGACAATAGTGTTGCAAAGGCTCATCATGGGTGTGGTGTACAATATAGACATGTATAGTCTCAATCGTCAACACTTTGCGAACACACACTGGGTTTCCGAGTACAACAATGCCAAATCTACGTCGAAACTATTGTAAGGATTGCGGCACATCAGTATTGTACCATGTGTAAAAACAAGAGAGTACGACGGTATGGGTGTTAGATATACAGACGTGTATCATTCAATTTTTTCACGTGTCAATCAAAATCCACGCGGCATTCACAAATCCCACTCGACCTTTAAGAACTCCATCGTACGTGAGATCATTACCTCCTGCAAGTCCTCAAACATTTACACACGATTCCACACGACACGCCACCTTCACACACTCGCACGCACACAACGAATCGGACAGCAACTCAATACCCACACGCGCAAACTCATTCACACAGAACACCGCCTTGCGTTTATTGCATGGGTTGTCAGTAGACTCCGCCCTTTGCAGCGTAAGATACTAGACTTCCTGTGGAAACCCAATGGTCCCATGGCGCAACGCTCGATGAGAGAGGCTCTCTCAATGCCATGCATACCGCGGTGACGGACGCTGGTAAACCGACGGCAGACCGAGATTGACCGTCGCCTGGCGCACAACCGGGCGCGTGTTCGTCTTGACAGTCGGAATGTTGAGGTGGCGCGGAAGGCGATTGGGACGAGGTGCTGCCAATTCATTGATGCGCGACGAGCACACCGTACTCCCACCACTCCCATTGAGCGGTTTCATGGGCAGTGCGGTCGCGGGGCGGCGTGGTAGTGCACGGGGAAGGTTGGTGTCACGGCGGCGGCGATTCAGCGACGCGCGCATGGCGGACTGCAGCTTGACCACATTCGCCAACTCGACCGTCGCATTCTTGATGGCATCCGTCGCGGGAGGGGTGCGTTCGGTGGGGCGGGTAGGTTTCGAAGGGACGTCGGCTGTACGGGGGCGGCAGTGCATGATGCGGCGCTTCTGCATGCTGGAGCGGAAGGAGTGCTGAACGACGCGCGCCGCCTCCACCATTGCCTTGGCGTCATCGACGAGCTTCCTGCGACGGGTAATGGAGTCGTCCTTCATCAGAACGTGCAGATCGGTTGAGGGGGGGAGTGTCTCATCCGCCTTGAGGAGGATGGTGTCGTTCTTCTCGAAGGCAACGTTGACTTCCATCGCGGTGATGGGGTCCTGGCGAACCGTTTGCGCGAGTGAGGCGGACGGAAGCGCACGCAGCTCAAGTAGTCCCACAATATCGGAGGCGGAGGCACGCCGGTGGACCCTGCGCTGAAGCATCCACCGCACGACGTCGACGAGGCGTTGTGAGTATCCGAGCTTGGTGAGAGACTCGTAGTCGGGGTCTCCGCGGAGAACGCGCTCCACGAGAACGGGAAAGGTCTTCGGTTCCTGTCCGGATTCCGACACCCATGGGGAATGGAACGCCATGATCTCGAAGACGACGCATCCCATCGCCCAGATATCGGCAGGGAACGAGTAACGCTCACCGGCGGTGCACTGTTCGGGTGCCATGTAGAGGGGGGACCCGCAGAACGTCGAGGCGAGGTGGTTCGGTTCTAGAGCGCGTGAGAGACCAAAGTCGGCGAGCTTGAGGGAACCGAGTTGATCAATGAGGATGTTACCCGGCTTGATGTCGCGATGGATGATACCGTTCGAGTGACAAAAGTCGAGTGCCCCAGCCAACTCCTCGATGAAGCTGCGAACCTTGGAGAGGGTAAACCGCTTCCCCGCGGTTGTATACTCCTGGATGAGCTTGTCGAGCGAACCATTCGGTGCGTATTCCATGAGGATGCACATGCGGTTGCGCTCAAACCAGGACTCGTAGAACATGATGACATTGGGGTGCTTACACGTCTCCTTCATGACCGTCGCCTCGGTAAGTGCCTCCTCCCGCGCCTTATCGTCGGTGACCTTCAGGGCAACTTCCTTGAGGCAGAACATGTTGCCCTTACGATCCCTGACTGCCTTGGCCTCACCGAACTGTCCGGCGCCGAGCGCGTGAACGTACTGCATGGTAATTCCCGACGGAGTCACGTAGGTGCGCGGCATGACTGTCTCAGCTTTCTTTTGAGTTGGTACGTGACACATTTCGTTTCATTTGGTACCACAGAACCCCAGTGTTGACGAAACTGTACCAACCAAGAAGGAAGAACACACAGCCACATCCATGACGATCATGAAGAGGAACATGACCAACGTCACCCTCCCCATCCGTAAACGGCGTGTGAAGAAGACGGTGTCCTGGTCCACGCAACTCACGATGATGTGGACCATTCCGTCGCGTCGCGACCACCTGTGCGACTTCGAGGTGCTGTGTCAACCGCGGTCCCTCCCTGAGGAATACCCGTTCATGGAAGCCGATGACGGGCTGTGCTACTGTCGCAAGTGCAAGCACTTCCTCGAGTGCGAACCGTCAGACCTTCAAAGCGACATGGATGGACCCATTCCCTTTGTCCCCGACATTTGAATCACCAATTCTGTAGAGGTTTGGTTACGAGTGACGAATTGACCTTTAAATCAAAACATCATAGTGGCACCCGGTAAAGCGAATATGCACCACAGAGTGACCATCGGAACCATACTTGGCGACAACTTTGTGCTGCGACGAGTACACGCGTACCTGTCGTTGCGCAAGGTCGCTAAACGCTCGCAACACAAGCTCGTCGCCCCATGACCCGGGACGAATCATTTGCTGAATGTAACCCCCACGCTCTTCTGTTGCCAAGAAATGCTTAAACTCACTCCAATGTTCTGAGATGTGTCGCACGATGCATGCGCGCACCATTCGGTGATTCCCATTGGGGTATGAGAGGGAGTGAAACAAACAGTTGCCATCCCCAGGCATATGTTTGACCCTCATTATTTTTCCAGTGTATTACTTTAAACATATAGCAAAAAATGATTGTTGTGTGTACCGTCGCACTCATGATTCTGAGTGTGGCCCCCCCAGCACCCCCTGGTGCAACCATGGTGGAAGTCGACCTTGTACGTGCTGAGTTTCAGGCACAAGGGGAAGTGAGTGAGTACCCGCCTTCGCGCCGTCAGAGCGTCGCGACACGATTCTCCTCCTATTCAGGAATCGCTCCAGTCGACATTGCAGTCTTTGTCACAGACGACCCCAACAGTGCAAACACTGTGGACGTGCGTGTGGACCACACGATTCCTACGGGAACCTCTGCCGCAACCATCGTGAGTACGTTGAACAATGGGATCCTACGAGGTGTGGACGTCCTCCAGGCGGCATTGACACAAACGGGTGGGACTGTTGTCACCACGGTGTTTGCGGCAACGGTGGCGACACGTTACGTTGCAGTGTATCCACCTCCGTCACCCGGACCTACCATCACGGAAACTATGATCATCGTCATTACCGTCGGTGGGGTATTCGCCTTGATTGCACTCATATTCATCGCACGACAATGCGACGCGGAGAAACTCAACGAATTCACCACACTCGTATTGGGGATCCTCCGCCGCATTCCCGGGGGTGGGGGAGGAGGTAATCAGGAGCAGTCTACGAAACCAGTGGTTCCCATCGCAGCACCTCCACCATCGCCTCCAGAACCTCCACCATCACCGGAGATTATCGTCATGAAACGGAGTGTGAAAACTGGCGTCGTCGCACAAGCCCAACCAACCCCCGCATTAGTGGAAGACCCCTTGAAACGTGTACAACCGCCGTCGACACGGACTGCTCCCGTTAATATCAACCTAAAAGACGAGAGTCTAAAGTGAGACATCGTGCGGTGTGTCCACATTCGAACTCGCCGCGATCCTCAGCAGTACCCAGTGCCGTCCGCGACGGAGACGCCATTCGTGATCCTGTATAGGATCTCGTGACGCGGATGTGAGTTACGTGGTCGTGTCATAGGATGACACGCACCGCTTGAAGGAGGGTGTTTCAGGAGATGAACGCGCAAAAGAGCTCCCACTCGTTACTGCCGTCGGGGTGCATTTTGCGCATGTGTTGGAATACAAAGTTGTTGCCGGATATTCCCCGTTTGCACACCGAGCACCAGCGGCGTCCCATAACACCCTGAATCTGTTTCGCCCCCGAATGTGTCACGCATCCGGATGGGGAACGATACCACACAGGACGCGTCATGGGGCAGAGTCGATAAAAGATGTCGAGACCCAGGTCGGATTCCAGACATAGTGGGTCGGTAGCAGACAATCCACCCGAAACGTGAAAAAAGACGTCGGATTGCGACCACTCGCGACCGTAGACCGTATGAGGATGGGTTGCCGTGGAATGCATAGAGTGGGCAATGTCGGCGACGTTCCAATTTACCCCATCATGATAGATGGGTCCCATGGAGCACACAAAAGAGGGGAATCCATTCACGTCATCCACACGCGTGAGGACCGTGGAGAGAGTACCGACATTCAATGTGAGTGGCATGTTGGTACCAGAGACAAATCACGAAGGAATCGAGGGACTTCCTCACTCATTGACATTCCACACAGGAACAACGTCTCGTGATGTGTCGTGAAAAAACGAGTCACCCACACGCATGTATTGTCCACCCCTCCAATTTTTTTACATGAACAACGAAGCAATTCCCAATGATAGCCTATGTGTCCAACGCCGTGGCCCTAATCGTGTTGTCCGCCTATGTGACGACACTCGCGATCAATCGTCCACAATGGGGGTTTGCCGTCGCGTCCATTGCGACCACAGCACTTTCCTTCGCCTCGGAACTTCGTACATGCCGCATTCTTCGCCATGTATGGGATACGGGACTTCCGTTTCTAGTCGCGTACGCATGCGTCGCGTACGCTGGTGAGGTGCTCGTGGAGTTCACCGTCTCGTACGCGACATCGTCCCTCATTCTCCTGTGGATCTTCATTGCCAGTCGTGAGGGGATCGTTCTGTACCCGATAGACCGCGCCCCCTTTGTGTTTACGCGGTGTGCGCTGTACGCCGCGTTGCGTGCGACACTGGTCTTCACGTCGCGTCATTGGGAGTGGTTTACGGTTTCGCGTGCACATCTGACACTCCTCGCGATTCCGACGGCCGAGACATTGGTCATGTGGTCTTGTAAGGACGAGTCGTATCGATACGACAGGTCTCGGACATTGGGTGTCACGTATGCTCTTTTGAAGACGTCCGTGTTCTGTGTCGTTCCCCTGTTGGACGAGGTTCTTTATGCTCGCATTCAAAGAAACCTGTCATGAATACCTGGTCCATTGGTCTCCTTGACTGCCTTTCTAGTCCCAACATCAGTCCCACATGCTGCGTCGCCCACTCCTTCTGCCAACCGTGCGTGTGGTCCTCAGCACTCCAACAGATTGAGGTGGAGAACGCGCCCCTGTTGGGACTCTTCCTTTGCTGCGGGGGGCGCGGGTTTCTGGACGAGTTTGCGGGGTACTTGGGACGGCGTGCAGTTCTAAAAAAATATGGCATTGAGGAGAGTGACATTGACACCGCATGCATTACGTGCTTCCTTGGTCCATGTGCACGCGTGCAGGAGGTGGAGACTATTGTGCAGCGCGAAGGATTGACGTACGGTCTTCTGAATGTGTCGCGGGCTGTACCCTTCGTCGTGACGCCAGCGACTCCCATTCAAGCGACGATGGCGCGCACCCTGTCGCCGCGATCGTCCACACGCGTTTGAAATGTAACATTGTGTTCCATATACCATAGCCGTAGCACGGGAACTCTCCACGTCGCGACGCGTGCACGGTTCTCGCGCGTATCCTCTTCCAGAACCTGCAGGCGGCGATGGCACGACGTGCGTCCCATTCCCGAGTGGGTGTCGAATACGAGAGTCGAACCCGTCAGAACCTCGTTGTCAATGGTGTACAGGACTGGTTGGACGGTCCAATTGGTGACAAATAGCACAATGTAGTGGGATGCAGCGATCGCCACAATACTGTACGGTGATCGTGACGAGCTGTACAGGTTGCACGTCGCCAGCGTGGCGAGAAGACACCCCGGTCCCACCCAGCGATGTCCGTTGATGATGGGAAGGATCAATGCAGTGCACAGGTTTGCTACCAGGAAAGTCCACACCTCATCCACTCTGAACTGCATTGCCGCATAGTAGACGACAGTGGATGCGGTTGCGACGACCGCTATAGTCACCGGACGACGTCTCGGTCTAGGGACGGGGCGAGATGAGAAGTCGGGAATGCATTGGCAGAAGAGTGCGGTAATGAGGGGGAAGAATTGGTACGTATGAGCACTGACGTTGGTTTCGATGAGGATGAGGTGAATTATTGCAACAATTAATGCCGCGTACGCGTAGTACATGAACGCGGGATGCTCATGAGTCGTGACACATTGAAGCGCAAAGTCCTGGAATGCTATGAAAAACATGGTGGCCCATGCGACGATGATGGGGACGGTAAATATGGTGGAGCGCGTAAAACGGAACACATTCATTGGCACGTCCAATATAAAAGTGGCGATGGCGACCAGGGTAAGAGGAAGGACGGTGATGTCCCCTTGGTGTGTGTTGATTCGAGTGTCGACTGTGTTTTCCATCCAATGGGAGAGTACAAACCACCATAGGGTGACGAGTCCAAGGATGCAAAAGGAGAGAAATGGACCCTCTAGGCGTTGTAAATGTACAGTTGTTGGCACGGCGATGGTGAAGGCGGTCGCATACACGGCGTGACGGTAGACGTGTTCCCGTAGAGCGTCGGGGATGGCGCGAGGAAGGAACGTGGTGGGGAATACGATGAGGATGGACACCTGCGAAAGGAGCAGGTCCGTCCACACTATCGCATCTGTCGTCAGTGCCAGACGCGAAAGCAGGGGGAGGGTATAGAGAATGTAAGTTTCCCAAATCATCGGTTGTTCTTATTGGAGCGTGTTTTTTTTGGAGCGCGTTGACGAGGCGATGCCGCTCGTTTGTTACACGATCCTCGAGACACCATAGCATCGTTGGTATCCTCTGTATCGCATGTGGACGCGTAGATTACATCCAAACTGAGGGTTCCATTGCTGGTTGCCCCACGGAACTTATTCATCGATTCGTCGTGCCTATTCCATGGACTGAAATCGCAAAATTCCGACGTGCCGGCTCCAAACTTGGTCACGTGCATGAGATCACGCCATGCGTCCCACCATTTCTCCAACCATTGGGGACCTTCGAAGCGGACAAATATGGGGCTCATTCCGTCCTTGTGGAGGTCCGCGTCCATGATGACCCAATCCCTCCAACTTCCGGTGGGTGACGTGACACCCTTCTGATGTCCACACTTTTGATGTCCGGCGTAAAACCCACAGAGGCGGTAGTGCTGCTTGCCGATTCGTACTCGACGTTGGACAGGAAACCGGTTTGTGTGATCTCCGTCCTGGAATCGGAGGGCAAGAATATGCATTTCGCCATTACGCGGTTGTCGGATGTGGTGCGTGCGGTGGCGCTGATCCACGACGCGATTGTCCATGCGGGTAAGATGTCCATCGCGTTCGCGGTACCGACGCATTGGGACGCCAAACTGCGCGCACATGACACCAAACTCCGCAAAGCCATTGCGTCCGTCCATTTCCGGTGGGTTCTCCACATTATCACCAACGGCGTACTCGTACCATAGACGCTTACGAAGGTGCTCGGCGATGCCACGATCAAAGTTGCAATTGTCAAAGGAACGTTTTAGATCCTCATCCGACACGTGAGATTTGAGGATGCGTTTCACATCGGGATTCATAAAGGACGTGGCGCACATGGCCGCGAACCAGCACACTCCGGACCTGGGGTAGAATTGTGGAACACCGGTACAGTTGACCACATGCGACGGGATCCACGACGGGGGGCTCTGTGTAGTGCACTCGTTGTACGGAGTATACGTCAAACGCGCACGTTTATGATTCACACAACCAGACGAATCCTGAAACCCGTACCGTCGCAGCAGTTCTGACATGCTTCGTGACCCCATGTAGAGACGAATGGCGCGTTTCGGCATCCCAGAGCATTCGAGTGTCCACCATGAGTTTTCGCTCATTCCGAACTCGTCCACGCGATTGGAGTCGACAATGCTGTGAAGACGAATTCGAAATGATGTTCCTGGACAGGTTTCGTACTGCACGGTAGACATCCGACGTCCGGAGGGGCACTGGGGAAGACGCCCCGTTCGAGCGTCGTACGCGACACTTCCCATGCTTTCAATGACATAGGGTAAAAAGTTTTAGGCGACCCTATTTCGTCGTCGATCTCCAAGCGTGTACCACACGGAGAATTCGGACAGGGTGAATCCATACTCTGGCAGGAAAATGTTGGACCAATCACCACTCACGGATCGTGCAATTTGGAAGATGCGCCGTCTGTCTCGAATGCTGAGTCGTGAAATGCAATGCGCTAAAACCGTGTACCGTTCCCAGGTTGGATATGTGATGAGGTCGCGCTCGCGTTCCATGTCGGTTGGTCGGTACCTCGTCTTTTTCCAGGCGGGTGTGCGTCCGCACGCCAGTTGAAAATTAAAAAATATCAGGCCACATGTATCAACCTATACTCTTGAGAATGCAGGCCGATGTGGAGCGCATCCTCGGAAACCTCCACATTCTCGGCGCACTTTCTCACAACGACAAATTGATGACCAACGACGACGCGTTCGATATATACATCCCAACTACGATACGGGGATTGATGCGAATGTGGTATGGAGAGCGACGCGGTCAAAATGTGACACGCATACGCTCGACGGTTCGTGGGGCGATTGAATTCTCACAGCGCACGTTGACGGACCTTCGTGCGTACAACACACAGTCCACCATGGAGGATGTAGACGTCAATACCCTGCGTCGCGAGACGATGGAACTTCAGTTCCGGCGCATGATCGATGGCCTGCGTCGCGCACGTGAGGGTCTCTCCAACCTCATACAGACGTACCGCGACGATGCGGCACTTTCGTCTCAGATTCGATTAATAAACGAAGAGATCGCCGACTTTTTGTCGGTGATGAATCGCCATGCGCCGTCAATTCCGTCTTCCGCTTCCTCTCCCTGTGAGTCGCCTCGTTCGTCTCCTGTGGCAACGTCGATGCGTCATGGACAATGCTCCCTTCTGTCTCGAGTGCCACACCTCCCTCCTTCCGTCCTCGGTGTTGCATCAAATGACGAAGACAGAACTGTGATGCCGTTAACTCACCCTCCAGCGGATCTATGAGACAGAACGGCTTCGCGGGAGAGTGTTCGTCCCAACTTTGTCGAAGTTTGTACAGACACCGCCTCACACCCTGTGTCTGTGCATCCGCCATCAGTGTTTGACGATACTGTTTTGATTTTTCACGGGACCATCATGGACGACGATGCTATGCACCTTCGACGCGAGCAAGTTCGGTGCGCTCAGCGCCAACTCAACATGACGCCTCGAGACGACAGTCGACTCACCGAATTGTATGCACGAGGTGAGCTCCCTGCATACATGACTTCGGATGTGGTTGCACGGGAGCTCATGACCACTGAATTCATTTACAAAAACACACTTTACGGGGAGATCATCGAGGAATACATGAGAGTCGTTGCGGGCTATATACGAGACACGTATAAACTGTCATGGGGTGCGACGTGGACGATCACGCGTTTTTACGGACCTATCGCCCTAAAGCTTATGTGCGTAAGTTCGTCGTGTATACGTGTACCAAATGCATTGCAATCGATACCTTGTACCAACTAAAAGGAACGTCTACAAATGCTGCGTCTCTCATCACGCCTCGCGCTTAGCGACGATACGATTGCACTCGCCGACTCCATAACCTCAGGAGGTCATGCACTGGAGACGTTGGGACAGCTAATGGAGAGCAAGGAACTGGCGACGCTGATCATGGACATGTCCCCGGCGAACATTTCACTGGGGAATATTATGTACCACCTCGATGCCGCATCGAACGTTTCCCTGCAACTGGAGCTTTCCTTTTTGTGTGGCGTACGACGTGTCTGGAAGCAGTGCGTGATCGACGGTTCTCAGATAATTCCATACAGGATGATGGAAATTGCAGGGTTTGCGGGGGTTATCATGGAACCATCTGCTCTGCAACGTGTGATGCCATTGCCTGAAGGTGGGGTATACGACTTTCTCATGCGCATTCGGAGTGACAACCCGCGCCGCAGCGGAGCATGGTTTCAATACATACTGTGTATTCGCGAGAGCCTTCCACCAACAGGAATCAATGACATCTGCAGGGCAATTCTTGAACACCCTGATGTTACAGTTTCCGTAGGCATCATCCAGGGGTGTATTGACACATCTATGCCCATCGACGTGTACTCCGGGGACGTGATAAGGCGTACCCTTTTTCAATGCACGATACCACCGCGTCGTCGCCTTCGATGTGGAACTCGTGTCGAATCGTCGCGCTCTGTGAGTCTCGCAAAGTTGATTCGCTCATGGATTGCGGGAAACGCGTATGTTGCCATCCTTGTACGCGATCTCGTCGTGCATGACATTCTGACGCACCCCGTCGAGAATACGGACTTTGAACTTTTAGGGGACATCCTCTTGGAGACGCAGATTCGTATTCCCTTTGTTCCGCTTTCTGAGGAGGATATTGCCGCTCTTCCATTCAAGGTACAAGACTCATCGAAGACGTGGTCTGAAATCATGGGGCGCATTCGTCGTCTTCCCTCCATCACGGAGCGCGTCGAACACCCCATTTGGAAGGTGCGGCGTCACTTCTGAAAAAAAAGTCGACTCGGAGGAGACAAGGAGAGAGTATATACATGGACATTCAGGATACATCATTTGACGTACGAGATGTGGAACAATACTGCATGGGCGCAGGAATCATTCCAATTTCCGTGTGTCCTGCAACGAAGATGCCACACCTTTTACTCGGGAGGGAACGGTGGGTGCCTTCGTGGAGGGGGAGTTGTAGGTGGTCTGGTTTTGAGGGATCGCGAAAGCAATGCGAGAGCACCCGCATGTCCGCGGCGCGCGAGTTTGTAGAGGAGACTATGGGATGTGTTCGTATTTGTCCCCGCGACCGTCCTTACGACCGCATACGAGACGTGATACAATGTTTGGAATGTAAACTGTACTGGAAACGCATCGTGTTGCGCATCGATACAGATCGACACATCGAGCGTTACCACACTACATTCCTCGTTCCAATACCGTGGAACATCGACATTCCGCAGCGATTCTTCGACACTCGCATGGAAGTGGAACAAATAGATCGACTCGTGCAAGAGTGGAACTTTACACGACCCTTCAACCTTGGCGAGTTGGGAGAGATCATCGGCCCCATCCAGGTGACGGAGGGTGTGGTGTACGTGCAAAAAAGTATTGACACGTCCCCGTGCATTCTGCGTCGTCCGTGGAAGCGGGATGGTGATGTATTGAGGGCAACATTCACCGATCCGATGGACGTACAGAGTATAGGACGCTGGTGCGAACTCCGTGAACGTCTCACGCGTGCGGTTCGGCGATGCAAACATCATTGTGTAACGAGCGAGTGCGACGAGCGATGGCGTTTGGTGCAACACGTGTACGTCAACGTCGACCATTTGGAGAAGGATCAGGTGCGTTGGTGGTCGATTGACGAGTTGGACGCCGTGATCTCCGGACACGGGCAACTTGGTGTGGATCGATTTCGTCCCTACTTTCTTCCGGTACTACAGACGGCACTGAGCCTGATGCGTTCGCGCATGGAGAGTGTGGAATGGGCGGTGGTACCGCCGTCGACGGAGGAGGACGACGCACAGGGAGCAGTTCATACCGTGTGCGAATTGTGTGAACCTGATCCTTTAGTTCCAAAAGAGCACGGCGAATCGCCTCCTTTGACGGAGCCGTCACCGTAATGTGTTCATCGAGAGGGTGTTCATGCGTGCACGCGACAAACTCGTCGGGGTGGTTGCGCTCCAGTTGGATGCGAAGCATGCATGCCAATGTATGCGTCTCTCCGCGAAACGTGATGGTGGCCATCCACCCCCTTTTTTTGCATATTGGTGAATTCGTGTATGTCAACATTGATGCGACTCTCACTGCACGTATTTTATCGGTCTCAAATGCGGGATCGATAATGCACAAGGGTGGAATCGGATGTGACGACAATGGCCGTCGGGGGTGGTCGTGGAGATGACTTGACGCCAAAGTGGTGCGTTACGCGATCGCAAATCACGAGGACAGGTCCTGTCACAAAAACAAACCAACACCAGACCGAACCAATGCCACACGGATACACGACAATCGCAAGCAGAAACGTCACACTGAAGAGCGCTGCGTTCACAGCCGCCCAGAAGACGGGACGCGCCTCTGACACTATGAGGAGCGACGACACAAGGTAGACGATCCCGCGTGACGTGTCCCAATACCGAAGACTTAAATGAGGACAATCCGCATTCGGTGCGATGGATTCAGAATGCGACCACACCTCATCAAACTGCGTCGCAAGGACTACCGCGTATAGGAAAAGTGCAACGTACGCGTAACGAAATTCGCGGTAAAGACCCCCGAATCGGATGCCAAGGAGGAGTGCCAATGGTTGCGTGATGTTGAGCACCATTGCCAGACGACTCGCCACGGAAACATCGTCGTGTCCGGCGTCCAATTGCAACCACACGATGCTTTCCGGAATCTGCATGAGGAGAGCGTACTGCCATGACCACACCAGAAGAGACGTCGGGGAGTTCCACTGGCGAAGAAGTGAGTACGAACCGATGTTGAAGAGGGTGCCGACGATGAGGGTCACAATAGAGGTGGTTGCACTCCAGCACATTATGTGAGTGAGTGTGTTTGGTACGTTACACCCCAATTTTTTGAAGGTGTACCAACTCGAAGGGCAAGATATATGAAACATGACGCAATGACGGCATGGCTCCCGGAGGAGGACATCCTCCTGTTACGCCTCATCGAGTCACACGGACCCTCCTGGAAGGTCATCAACGACTCGTTCCCGTCACGAGGTATATCATCCATTCGCAACCGATACATGCGCATCAAAACTGGGTCAAGGATGGCGGGTAGGAATAGATGCCAATTGTGTGGAGAACTTAAACTTGGTCACACATGCGGCGTGGCACGCATTCCTCCCGTCGATGACGACGACGTCCTCCCCAGTCCAGTGACTGAGGAGATGCCGCCATCGGTGGATACGGTATTCCAGGTGAAAACGGAAGTGTCCGAGAACACCATTCAGACCCTGCAATATCTGTTATCATGGGACACTGTGCAAACCGCTCACGATCTTGGATTTGAGGGCGTTACATATCCACCTCTTCTCGTCCAAGGGTTCCCCTTTGACACATCTCTTCCGCACGGCGGGGTGCGTTTGATGTAGAACGTGAAAGTAACATATACACAGTGTCAACCACATGCCTTTTTGGGAGTGCGCTGTGTGTCTGGAAGACGACGACATTACCCCCATCGTCAAATGTAATCGCTGTGGGCAGTACTTACATCTATTCTGTGCTCAAAAGTGTAAGGGGAAATGTCCCCTTTGTCGGAGCGATGGTGCAACGTAATTTCGTTTAAAGAAACGTACCCCCCATTACCGTTTGCACGGGTTTCCCACTCGTAAGACGAGTGGCTCACACAGATGTCTCGGAGGTCGGGGTGCCACTCTCGACGTTTACCGTCACTCGCGTAGCCTGTGAGGCGAGTCTCTTCGAGTGCCGTGGTTTCTTGAGTCCATACTGAAGGGCAACAATATCGGGACGTGCAATGGTGCGTAAAGATGAACGGTCAAATGTGTTTGGTTCATGATGCATGATGAGCTCGATCCATTGGAGACGCGTGCGTCCATTGATTTTGTGCGTTGACATGTGCACCATTGCTTCCTTGCGTTTGGTACGGTCAAAGTTGTAGTCAAAGCAACCCGTACCAATCAGGTCTAATTGGCAGTGCAAGGCAGGAGTAGCACGACACGCCAGATGTGTGGCACGGTCAGTGGACCCGAACAGGCGGCACTCGAGCCCACATTCGAGGAGACGAATGAGTTTCCAGCTGTTATCGACCGATCTTCTCTCGCCTGTCTTCTCAAGGCATCGGAACGCCGCATCTGGATGTCGTTTCAAAACCGCCAATGCGGACCATTTCTCGAGGACACTAGGACGATTGCGTCACTTGGGATGAACACGATCCTTCTCCTCTGCATGTACACATATTTACGCCCCGACGTTCCGTACGACTCCATGGTGCGTCACGTCGCCAGTATTCTCTCCTCCGCGGGAGACGAGGCGGACACCCTTGTCCGCCACCACACATACACCTTCATCGACACACAGGCGCGTAAGATCAGGTCGGAAACCATCGACGAGCACACAGCCGTGTACATTGTCACCACTGGTCTCATCACGCGCGTTACTGGAGTGCTCGGAATTACGGATATGCAGTAATACTATTCCGTGTGTGAACATTTGTTTTTGTATGTGTGACATTCGAGTCACTCTGTAAATCCAAAAAAACGCAACCGACCGTACCAACAGATTCTTCGCAAATCAAAATGACGGTGGTTCGTACCAACCAAATCGTGCACTCAGCAAACAGAGGAAATGTCGGACATCGCCAAGCGCCAGAAGGTCGTGCACCTGACCCCCGTGGAGCAATGCCGCCAGCGTCCGGACATGTACATCGGGTCCGTCGCCGAGACCACTCTCGTCGTCCCTACCTTTGGAGAGACGGAGGTGATTATGAAGTCCATTCCCTTCCGCCTCGGCTTTCTCTCCCTCATGAACGAACTGAGCACCAACGCACTCGACAACCAACACCGTCCCGGTACAATGACTCACATATCCATCAAGTGGGACGGGACGGCACTCACCGTCGAAAACGACGGTGCGACGCTCTCCGTACTCAACACTGTGGAAGGACAACCTGAACTCCTTGTGGCGTTCGGATGGATGCACTCGGGCACAAACTTTGACCAGGAGGACACCGGCAAGAAGGCCAACAAGTACACGGCGGGTCGCAATGGAGTAGGAGGTAAGGCGTGTCTCGTCTTTTGCAAGTCGTACGAGGTGACGGCGTGCAACGTCGAGGAGGGCAAGGAACTCACCATCAAGTGGAAGAATGGGTATCAGTCCACACCCACTCTCTCCAAGGTCAAGGAGTACAAGGGAGACAAGAACAAGACGCGTGTCGTGTGGACACCCGACCTCACCGTACTCGGAACCGCCGATGGAGGTCTCCCGGATCACATGGACCTCGTCTGCTCCTTTCTCGCGCATAACGCTTCCCTCTGCGCAAACACGGGTGTCGTCGTCAAGTACAATGGGAAGCAGGTCAAACCGCGTGGCCCGGAACAGTTTTGCAAGCTACTGGGTGCGACGGCGCCACTCGCGACGTGCAACGTCACCAACGCCGACGGAATCGAAGTCCTCCGTCTCTGCGTCGGCGTCCGCGCGACGCCGCTGTCGGAACCCGAACCTGGTCTCACCTACGCATTCGTCAACTCCACACCGTGTCCTAATGGAACGCACGAGGCCATGATCCTGCGCAAGCTGTGTGACGTTCTGGACGAAATTGCCAAGAAGAAGCGCACTGGGGGCGTCGACGTGCACATCACACCCGCCTTCCTGCGTAAGCACACCGTCATTGTCGCGACCATACTCGTCGACAATGAGCGCTTCACCGACCAAACCAAACGCACCCTCGACACACCCGTCAAGGATTATGGGTGGAAGTGGGGAGAGGTAGGAGAGGCGTTCACATCCGCACTCACTCGCGCTCCCTTCATCGAACGCGCCGTCGAACTTGCCCGGCAACGGGAGATGATGGACGCTGCCAAGTCGACGAAAGGCACCAAGAAGAATGCACCTACGGACAGCAAGTACGAACCGGCGCAGAAGAAGGGGACGCCACAGTCGACCCTCATTGTCTGTGAGGGGGATTCCGCCGCCAACCTGGTCCGCTCTGGGCTCAGCGTCATCGGACGCAAACACTACGGACTCTACCCCCTTCGCGGCAAGTTTCTGAATGTACGTGGCGTCAAACCGGGAGACGTTGTCCAAAACAAGGAGGCGATGACACTCCTTCGCATCCTTGGCATCCAGTTGGGAGTCGAGTACGACGACGCGATGGTCCGCAAACTGCCGTATCAACGTCTCATGGTCATGGCGGATCAGGACGTCGACGGGTCTCACATTGCCGGTCTCGTGTTCAACTTTGTAGACGTGGTGGCGCCGACGCTCCTGGTCAAGCATCCCGACTTCATGTACCGCTTCGCCACCTCCCTCATCCGCGTCTCCATTGACAAGAAGACGCAACTGGGGTTCTTCTCACAAACCGAGTACGACGACTGGGTTACGGATCGGCGCACACAGGGTCTGGGAATCGGAACGTGCAAGTACTTCAAGGGCCTGGGAACCTCCTCCGCGATACAGGCTAAGGAGTACTTTCACAACCTGTCGGACAACATCATCGTGATGCGTCACAGCGGCGAAGAGTGCGCCAATGCACTGGACATGGCGTTCAACAAGAAACGCGCCGACCACCGTAAGGATTTTCTCACGTCCTGTGACCCCAAGGCGTACGTGGACTACAAGGCGACGACGACCACCGTGCAGACCTTTGTCACCTCCGAACTGCTTCCACAGTACGCACTGGCGTCGTTGGTGCGCGCCATTCCGTCCGTGGTCGACGGAATGAAGGAGGCACACCGCAAGTCATTTTATGGCGCGCGCACCATTAAGATTCCCAATAGTGGTCTGTCGGTCGCCAACGCCGCTGGAGAGATTGCATCCAAGACCAAGTATCACCACCGCGCAACGGCATTGGAGGATACCATCATCGGCATGGCTGCGGATTACGCAGGTACCTCCAACGTCAACCTCTTCCTACCACTCGGGCAGTTTGGGACGCGATTCAAGCATCAGGCGGCGTCTGCGGCGTATCCACTCATTGCGTTGAACACACCCCTCGAGTCTCTTCTCTTCCCCCCCACCGACGACTCCATTCTCGTGTACAAGGTGGATGAGGGATACACGGTGGAACCGGAAGTGTACACACCCGTCCTCGCGATGGCGCTCGTGCAGGGTGCACGTGGCATCGCGACGGGTTGGTCGACGGACGTTCCGCAGTTCCATCCGACGGACGTCGTCGACATGACGCTCGCACTCCTGGACGACAAACCCCTTCCAGAACTCGTCCCGTGGTACCGCGGGTTCACCGGACCCATTGTCGCTGACAGTGAAGAGACGCGTCAATTCACCGCGTCTGGTGTCGTGAAATGGATCGGCGACGACCTGCACGTGCACGAGGTGCCTCCGTTTCGCGAGGTGGAGGCGTACAAGGACTATTGGATCAAGGCAGGATTCACCGACAAGGAAATTCACATTGGCGAGTACGGTACGGATGAGATCGTCCACCTCATCGTAAAGGACTGCACGGTGTCTCGCACAAACACGCTCAAAGAGATGGGTCTCGTCAAAAAAATTGGCTACAACAACATGCATCTACTCAACGCCGAGGGGAAGCTCATCAAGTACGAAACGCCTGAGGAGATCCTACGCGCACACGCCACCGTGCGTCTGTCGGCATATGAGAAGCGCATTGCACACGAAATTGCCGTTTGTGAGAGGGATGTTGTGATTGCAGAGGCGAAGATGGCGTACATTGAGTACAACCTCTCTGAGAACTTTGTGATGAAGACATTCGAAGACATCGCAGAGGCGGCAGAGGGGTGTCGTACTCTCGGCATCTCCCCACATCCTGTCGATGGTGGGTTCTCGTTTCTCCTCAATATGCCACAGGTCGTCCTAGTCGCAAAGAACGTTGAGAAGTACCGCCTCAAGGCGCAGGAAATGCGTGACGAACTCGAACGTCTTCGCGCCCTGACACCATCGAACGTGTGGCGCCAGGAACTCGGGCGCCTCAAGGACGAGATTGTAAAGGACCCGCGCTACGGGAAAACGGTTCCGATGGAGGAGTGAAACACAGGATCGTCGTGCGGGCGCGTAGTCCCCAACTGCGTTTGGGTGGCGTCCACTGGAAAATATTACCAACGTATACAAGTGTCATGTCCCCCCTTTTCACAGTCGGTGTCGCACTGTTATTAACGATTCTAGAGACGATGGGAACTGCATGTCTCATCCAATGGGCACACTCACAGGAGTCTGCGAATGGTGCATTGGCTCTGGGGATCGCACTCTTCTCTGGGATCGGATGTCTACTCGGTATAAGCGCCCGTTTCTTGGGTAGGTTGAGCATTGTCAATGCCATGTGGCAATCGACGAGCATCACGTCGGTTACCCTTCTCTGCGTGTTCGTGCATGGGGAGACACTTACACAAGTGCAAGCGATGGGGGTTGCTCTTGCCGTACTTTCAAGTATCTGCCTTTTGGAGGACAGCAACCCACAATACCTCCAACCTGAACAGCAGCCACTTTTTCCGTGATGAGTCAGAATGGTCTGTTCGTGCACGTGAAGAAGATTACAAACCGTCTCCAATACACATATGAAGATCCCGCTCATTCGCCCTACCTCATCGTTGCCCACTATTGCCTCTGTCTTCGACTACAGTAATGTCCTTTCCACATGTCTGGTCTCGGGTGCCGTGCTTCTCCGTGGGTTCCCCGATATGCGCGACGTGAGGTCCATTCTTCCCGGACACGAGTTTGCGTGCGAGAGTGGTGTCGCCCCTCGAACGCGCATCACAGAGGGAATCCTCACAGCAACTGACGCTTCCCGTGGTGCGACTATACCATTTCATCACGAATTGACACACGCCCCTGAGCGTCCATCTCATGTCATTTTCCACGCCGTGTGTCCATCGGTAAGTGGAGGAGAGACGGTGTTGACGGACAGTCGCCGTCTCGCCCAATACGTGCGGGTACGTTGGCCGCATGTCGCGAGTGAGTTGGACGACGGTGTGGTCTATCGTCACACGTTTCCCCATGTGACGGAGGTGGGTTCTCCTAAAGGACGCTCGTGGAGAGAGCTCCTTGGTGTCAACACGCGCACAGAGGCGGAGCGCATCATGGCGGTGGATCGAATGAGTTGGAGATGGTCGGATGCAGGGTTGTGGACACAATCTCCATCCATTCCCGCATTCCGCCACCATCCAAAGAGCGGCGAATGTGCATTTCACAATTCCCTGATTGCAGTATACACCGACTGGAACGGTACAGGCAACACAGAGTCCTCGTCTATCCTGTTTGCAAAAAATGAGCGGCCGATACCAGTCGACTTTGTCCAGGATGT
>TARA_B110001450_G_scaffold49563_1_pt1 | contig 21881 bp, 12 predicted proteins | sample TARA_B110001450 | Tara Oceans TARA_B110001450 (sample SAMEA4396538) | marine metagenome | biome: Polar Biome; feature: [SRF] surface water layer (ENVO:00010504); material: water (ENVO:00002006), including particulate matter (ENVO:01000060) such as... | depth 5 m | reverse complement strand
ATCTATAGATATATTCCGTAACCTAAGAGTGTAAGAGCACATAAGAGTGTAAGAGCGCATAAGAGCGTAAGAGCGTTCGGGCAGGTGCGAAGCACTAAAGCAAGCGCATGCTTGCTTCTCCATACACCCTCTTTCGTCTCCATATATACCCTCTTTCGTCTCCATACACCCTCTTTCGTCTCCATACACTCTCTTCCGTCTCCATACACCCTCTCTTCCGATTTGACGAAAATACCATTCCTATCAAATATATATAATACTCTAGTAAACCTACTCCCTTCCCCTCAACCTACCTAGACCTATCAGCTAGATTACTTCATTATTTATCTTATTTACAAATAATTAAAAATAGTACATTTCATATTTTTTTTTTAAAATTTTAAAAATCTTTTATTAAAAATTATAAAAATAATGAAATGTACTTTTTTTATTATCCTCTTTTTATTAACGATGAATCCCAATATACACAATATTTACCACTATTTATAGGCACCATTCTTACGGGACTTTTATCATTTATACCATACCATCTTTGTAATAACTTATCAATAGTTGGATTATTTCCAGCTTTATCTAGTAAAGTACTAGGTGCTTTATCAGTTTCATCAGTTTCTTTTTTAAATGTATCACTACCAAGAGATATTTTAAATTCAATAGCATCTTTTCGATTTTCAAATATTTTGTGTTTTCTATTATCATATTGACCCTTTTTAACAATGTTATCAAATGTGTTTTTTTCAATTATGGGTAATTCACCGTCATTTATTTTTTCAAATGCAATTTCAGCAAGTTTTCTAGCTTTCTTTTCGCTTTCAGTCGCTATTTTATTAAATTGTGTAGTTGTATAAACTGTTGGAACTTTATAATTTTCTAAGTGTTTGATATTTCCTTTTAATCTTCCTGCATTTTGCGATGCTTCTTGTTTATTAGAACACATAGATAATATTCCATAATCAAACATGAAATTTTCATTTATAAAACTTATACCTCTGCCTATGCATAAATATCCCGTTAGGGCAACAGGATAATCATTTAAATTGAAATCTTTGTAAAGATCATCTATCATAATATTTAATAATTTGTCCTTTTTATATGGACCTTCGACCTTTTTATTTGGAAATACAACAGATATTCCATCCCCATTTATTATAATAACTACAAACCCTTTATTATTGCATATATCACATATGTTTTTATGAGATTCTTTACGATATTCGCCAGGTATATACCATTTACTTCCATTTGAAATATTCTTTTCGTCTATATTTTCTAATATATAATTTACAAACTCATTGCCTGATAATTCATTTAAATCATATTTAACTATATTATTATCCTCCCACCCATGATAATTATTATTTGTAGTGTTTTCTAAAGGATATACATTCATTTGTTCTAATTTTTTAAATAATGGTTCTGGTGTAGCAGTTATACAATATAAATAAATATTTTCAAATTTCTCCAACAAGGGGTGAAAAGCATCTATTATATATTTATTAACAAATTTATCAGCCTCGTCTAACCATATTTTAAATATATATTTACCACGTGTATGCGGACATTCTTCTTCTATTGCTGTAATAATATCAATAATATTAGTTTTTTGACAAGAATTAGTACAACAAATTACATTTGATATTTTTCCAGAATTTATTTGACGAATTACCGTGTCTTTGTTATTAACTATTTCATGTGAAATTTTTTTTTTTGATATTTTTCGTGATGATAATTCAAGATAATCATTACCAATGCTTTGATTTAAACGACTACTTGTTTGATTTGTTAATAATAAGTTATTATCACATAATATAAAATTTATTACTTTTTTATCATTTTCTGGCGGATATTCAATATCCTTTATAATTTCTTGAATCATTATAAATGTTTTTCCAGATTGTTCTGGTTTGCAGATTAGAATAGTGCGAGTAGTAATATAATCTGACATTAATATAATGTATCGATTTTCAATATTTGATTAAATCAATTTCAAATATTTAATTCAAAGTTGTCTGTTCCTTGTAGTTGGTGATAGTAATTTATAGAACAAAGGATCATTTTTTTTTCAAATCGAATTTTTCAATCCAAATTTTAAAAATTTTAATGAAATGTTTTTTTTATTTAAAAGAACCATTATATTCTAATTATAAATGAATAATACAAACATTACAAATTACAATTCCATACCTGATAATTATAATTCTTATATTGTTGTAGGATGTATAATTATAATTATAACATTTATTGGATATTTTATTAAAATATATTTCTTTGAAGATAATAATGAGAATATATAATATAGTATGTATAAAATTATTATTGCATTTCTTATAACGTATACTGTATATATAAATGCTTTTTTTCAATTTACTAATTCTTTATTATTTGAAACAAATATTAATAAACATAGATATTTATATAAATATTGTTCTCGATTATCAAAAGATTCATATCATATAAAACCACATATATCGAATAAAAAATATGATACACAGGTTAATATTTTGAATAAAAATAATACTTTATATATATGTTTTAGAGGTACTTCATCTTTACAAGATTGGAAAATTAATTTAGACAGTAGATTAATTGAATATGAAAAAAATAATAATAAATTTAAAATTCATAATGGTTTCTATACACAATATAATTCTGTTAAAAATAATATTATGCCGTTTATAATGAAAAATAATACTTATAATAACATTGTTATATGTGGTCATAGTTTAGGTGGTGCACTTGCAACCATTTGTTCTTTCGATTTATGTGATAATATATATAATACTAATATAACTTGTGTCACTTTTGGTTCCCCAAGAGTTGGTGATAAAAAATTTGTAACTTTGTATAATAATTATAATATTAGTACACATAGAATTGTAATATCAGGTGATCCTGTTCCGAAATGGCCTTTAAATGGAAATTATATACATATATGTAGTTGTATTTATTTTAAAGATAAAAAAATATATATAAAACCAAAAAAAGCATATATTTCAATAAAAAGATTTTTAATATATATATTGAATTTCGATCATAATTTATATAGTCACGATATGAATAATTATATTAGTGTTCTTGATAATTAAATACCTGTTATAAATTTATAATATATTATATCCTTTTTATATTTTATATTAAAATCCTTTTTTAATATATTTTTATCCAATTTTTCTAAACCTTCTAAATATATATTATAATTCCTATCGCCTGTTATTTTTACTGATTTATTAAATTCTACTAATATTTCAAAATATGTTGGATTTTTTAATATTTCACTTTTAAAATCTATACCTAACTCGTCTCCATGATTTATATCATATTTATTAATAAATATGATATAACCATTCAATCTACTATATAGAAAATTAAACATACAATAATAAACACATTCGTATGATATTATATATATATCATCTCTTGTCCATTTTTTATAATTATTACATGTATATATATCCTTATCAATAGATAATGGTCTCAATAATATTTCTAATTTTTTAATTTTATTGTAAAAATTTTCAATTTCTAATACTAAATTATTTATTCTTATATCAAAAATTATATCGTTAATATCATTATGTAAATTAAGAATATCTAACATTATATAGATAATAAAATATAGTCATTAATATTTTGTCAATTTTTATATTAATAATAATAGGTATTTATATTATTGTAGAATATAAAAAAAGTACATTTCATAAAATATTTTAAAATTTTAAAAACCTTTTATAAAAAATTTAAAAAATAAAGAAATGTACTATTTTAAATATTATCTTTATTTTCAAGATTCTCAATTCTTTCTTCTAATTTTTGTATATGTTTTACTAAATATGGTATTAAACCAGTATAATTAACTGATTTATAATCATCTATGCCGTTTTTAACTAATTCAGGAAAGATAGTTTCTATTTCTTGTGCTATAAACCCAACGTTACTTGTATTGGATTTATTTATATCAGTCCATTTAAAACTAACCGGATTTAATTTTAATAATTCATTATTATAATCAATACATTTAATATCCTTTTTTAATCTTTTATCCGACTGTGTTGTAGTTGAATATGCGGTTATATCAAATTGCGCGTGTAATCCATTACAATGAATAAAACCTTCGCCAGATGGTTGTGTGTCGACATAATTAAATCCGGAAATAGCATTATTCATTATTAATTGTTTATTTGAATCTAATAAACTAATTGCCGCGGTTGTCATTTCAGTACCATCAGTAAATATTATTTTAGGTATATGTAATTCAGAATGAGAATAATTAGCTGTCTGACTAAATTCCATAGCATTGTACGCGGTATTACCGATGCCATTTGGATAAACAATTATACTTAATCTTGAATTACCAACACTTATAATTGAACCGCCGTGAGATGATAAATAATTATCTTTAATACCGATATTGCCAATACCGAAATCAGATGTGTAATAAGATGCGATAAATATTTTAGAATTATCATTATTAGAATTAATAGTTAATATTGCTTCGTTATCTTTAAAACTAGAAAATGGTAAAAATGTAGATATAGACATTTTAGAAGAATCATACATATATAATGGGGTTTCAATTACATTCCAAGACGTTGTTGATGTATTATATAAATTAATATTAAATTTATTATTTAACGAAGGTTCATTAAAATATCCTTGATAATCCGTTTTAGATATATATAAATTTGCTATTTCTGTACCAGTTAATATATCACTTGATATAGCACTATCCATGACGGTAGAATCATTAAATGTTATAGACGATACATTTAATGTTAAATTATTTGATAATTTATCAGATGTAATTGTATTAGTTGTTATGTCGGCGCCGTCTAAACTAGCACCATCTACTAATTGTAATGAAATCGGCGAAGCAATATGACTAGCATTAATTGTTCCAGTTAATGTTACATCTCCTGAAAATGCTGAACCGGGTGTTAATAATGTAGTAGTGTTATCAATAGTTATAGTAGGATTATTTATAAAACTTGCATTAATATTACCAAAAATAGATGAAACTCCTGAGAATTGTGATGATGATGAAGTATTTATAGTTGTTGTTACTCCATCAATATCAATAGTTACATCATCAATTATATTAATAGGAATATCGCCATAAATATATGCTCTGCCACCTATTTTTGTAACACCTTGAGAACTTGTTATATTATTGCCATCTGTAATAGTTGCGTTATTAATAACAGATACGTCAATTGTACTTGCAATATTAACATTATTTATTTTAGCACCTGTAGTAGATGTTATATTTGCTGTGTTTGTAATTGTTGCGCCATTACCGATTACAGTGGTATCAATATTACCTGTTATATTAGGACTCTGTATTTTTTTTGTAGGATCAGAAACAATAAGCATATTACCATTAATTTGTGTATTAACTGGTATTAAAGTTGGATCAATACTATTTGTGGCAAAATTAATCATTTGTGTTGAAGAAAAACGATGATAGCCTAATTGTAGATTTGCGGGATCAATTAAACCAGTTTTTAGTTGCGAAGCATTAATAGTAACAGAACTTGGATTAATTAATGATGGATTAATACTTTGATCGGGTATTGGTGTAGATAATGTAACAGATGTTAATGAATTTATAGTATTTAATTGATCAGGTGTTATAATTAAATTGCCAATTAATGCCGGATCTATTTTTAATGAAGAAGTATCAATATAAACATTTTCTAATCTATTAGTAAAATTATTATCAAATGTATCTAAATCAGTTGGTTTTAATTCTATATTACTTAAAAACAATGGATTTAATTTAACAGAAGAAGTATCTATGTGTGCATTTGATATTTTCCATGTAAAATTATTATCAAATGTATCTAAATCAGTAGGATATAATTCAATATTACTTAATGTTGCAGGATTCAATAAACCTCTTTCGGGTATGAAATAATGCATTATGCTGCTAATGTCAATTTCAATATAATCATTATGTTTCAAATCAGTAATATTAAAAACATTCCATTCCGGTACAGTAAATGTAGTTTTATAATTGTTTGGACTTAGTGTAGATATTAAATTTGCTATATTATCATACGATTGATCATTTAATTTTCTACCATAAGAAGGTTCAGTTGTTCCAAAATAAATCCAATTTAAACCAGATGGTATATATGTAGTATCTATATCTACGATTAAAGATCTTTCTTTAAAAGCAATATCTTCTGGTCTAACTTGTATATTTGCTAAAACACTAGGATCTAATTTTGATTGATCAAAATTAAGTGTTACATTTTGTAAATATGATGTACCGCTTGAATCAATTTGTTCTGCAGATAAATTTAAATTTGCAATAATATTTGGTTGTACTTTTTCGTTACCAGTTAAAATAACAGTTGTGTGTAATAGCGATGCTGAATCCAGATTACTAGTTGGAACATAAATAGTAGTTAAATAATCTTTATTAATTGATCCTAGTAATGTAATAGGCGGCAATTCGAAATCCGAATTGCCATAATTTTGTAAATTAATTACATCTAATTCAATATCAGTTAATATATTTAATGGTATCGGACTTGACGATGATGTTATTTTTGTAACACCAGATATATTAGTAGATATATCTATATGTGTTATATCAATACTAATATCTGTTAATCTATCAAATGGTATTTTTATTAAATTATTAGTAGATGGCGTAATATATGTAATACCTCCTATTTTTTTATCATCACTAAAATCTAAAATATCAATATTCAGATTAGCAGAAGCAATGAGACTAATATCTATTAGTGCTCCCGAATCATCAATAATATTAATTGGATTAGTAAGATTTCCTGAAATACTAGAAAAGTCAATAGTTGCATTTGCAATTTTACTACCAGATAATTGCCCATACAATTTATCAGAAGTAATAGTATTATCTGCTATATTATTATTATTTATACTATTGTTTGCAAATTTTTCCCCTTTTATTAAAAGTTGATAATACATATTACCTTGATCGTAATATGCTTCAGTTGGTAAATCAATTAAACCCACGCCATCTACCCAACCTTGTGATATTAAATCTGAAGATGTAAGTGTATCATCAATATTTGATGTTTTTCCCATATATCCAATAATATTTTGAGGACCAATTACATTATTTACAAGTGAATTATTAGTAATAAATGATAATGGTACAGCACTATAATTAACTATGCCACCATTAATATTAAATTGTTCTTTAACATAGTTTACTAATTGATTTGATGTATTTACTAAATTAGTATCAATATCTGTTAAATCAATATCTAAATTAATTAAATCAATAGAATTCATTTCCCATTTATAAGAATTGTAATTATATGATAAATAACCCTTTGATCTATCGCCTTCTTGTGGAATATTTAAATTATAATATTTAATAATAATTATGCCAGAACCACCGCGACCACCAGTACCATTTACCGATGTATCACCATCAATATCAAAACCACCGCCACCACCACCACCTGTACTTTTACCACCATTAGCACCAGTACTCGCTAATATATCATTAAATGAATTAGCGCTCCTTGTATCACCATTATTATATCCAAAACCACCATGTGCGATTTCAGTAGTAATTGTTGAAGATCTAATAGCACCTGCACCACCACCACCTAAACCACCAATAGGCAAATCGCCATATTTGACACCTAATCCTGGATTATTTATAACATTTTGATCGCCATTATTATTAAACCATCTAGATGATCCACCCCCGCCTCCCCAGTGATATCCGGTATTGCCGTCATTAATATTATAATATATATCTGAAAATGTACCATCTGAACCAGCTACTTCAGAATTGTCAACACTATTTCTATCAGATGTACCGCCATCGCCTCCTGGTTGACTGTGTATAATTTTTCCTACTATTTCGGTTGCTTGTGAAGCATCTATTTTATATGATCCACCTGCGCCACCTATGCCCTTTAATGGATCGTCGTCACTTGTACCCGCTTTACCACCGCGAACGACTATTCCAAATGCTTCGGTATCAAATCCGTCACTTTTAGTTGCACCTCCGTTACCAACTTTCATATTATATGATTTGCCCGCAAGAATATCAATATCTTTAGCATAAATAACCGCACCACCGCCGCCCCCACCTGAATTAATAGATTGTACCCCCCCGCCACCACCACCGCCAGCAACTAGTAAAATATCTATTTTACAATCAAACCTAAACTCGATATTATAAGAAGTTTGTTGCGTTTGATAATTATCATTATATTCTAAAATTAAATACTGGCAATATTGTGGATATATATTAGTACTAGTATAATCAATATTACAATTATAATAAGAAGTAAATTCTGCAATATTATGATTAATTTTAGGACTATACAATGTAGATAAATCTAAATTAGAAAATTTACTAAATGGTATTAGTGGTAATCTTTCTATTTCAAGTTCACCATTAGTAATATTACTACTGTGTATATTATTAATAGTCGTTTTGATATTATCAATATAATTAGATGTATCCGAATGCAAATATAGCAAATTAGAATTAACTATATTAATATAGTTGGAATTGTGTATATTTAAATTAGAAGTATAATAATATAAATAATTAGATGTAATATCATTATAATTTGAATTATTATATATATTACTAATTAAATCATTTGATGTATTAATTAATTTGGTTAATACAATATTACATGTATCTGCTATATATTCATTTAAAACCCATTCGCCTTTAACCCAATTATATTCTAAATATGTATTGGTTAAAGTATTAATATCAGCAACTTCTGTATTAAATTCATTTTTAATATTATATTTAAATCTAAGTAATATAATACCAGATGCGCCATTACCCCACCCCGTAGAACCATGGCCGCCACCGCCGCCACTATTTTGTAATGCATCACCTGTTTGTCCTTGACCGCGCGTTAAACCATTTATATCAACGCCGCCGCCACCACCTAACCCACCAATTTGTTGATAAGAACCACCTGTACCCGAAAAGTATTTATTAATATTATTATTTTGTCCTATGCCTGGATAACTAATATTAAATGTTGAATAAGTCCACGCAGCAATATTAATTGGACCAGGAGCACCTTCGCCATGGTAATTATGAAGTGCATTGCCGCCTTGTGCTATAAAAGAACTATTATCATTGATTTTAAATAATGAATTTGTACCACTAATGGGTGTAGTATTAGTTGATCCTGAACCAATCCCACCTTTACCTATTGTAATTTCAATATCGGTATTAGCAGGAATACTTACATTTTGTAATCTAATAATTTGACCCCCTTCTCCACCTGCTCCTTTACTAGGAATATAAAATTTACCAGCATATTCGATATATGCATCTTCTGATAAATCAATATTGTATAAATTCCATTCGGCAAGTGTAAAAGTTTTATGAGATGAGCCTATATTTAAAAACTCGTTCGTTAATGCAGTATTAGTAATTTTTGTACCAATTGGTTCTATTTCGCCAATATAAGACCATACCGTACCATAATTATTATGAATAGTACCACTTCCGCCACCACCACCAACAATAATAACTTCACATAAAATACTATCTTTTATATGTAATGTATAATCAGTATTTGTGTTGTCGGTTGAAATATTTGTAAATTTATAATAATGATAACCATTATCGTCGTCATCAATTAAAGTATTGTCATAAAAATCACTATTGTCTGTAGTATATATATTATTATAATCAGATTGATAGTAAGATATGAAATTACTAGTATTAGTATTATTTATATCAATAAAAGGTTCGTTATATTGAGTAACTCTAATATCTCTAAGAGGTGGATTTGGAATAGATAAATTCGAAATAGGTATTTGTGGTATTAAATTAATATTTAAAAAACCATTATCATTTTCAAAATTATTATTAATATTAGAAGTATGAATATAAGATTTTGCTAATTCAGTGGGAAAAATATTAGATGTAATATCAAAAACTACATTACTATGTATATTAGAAATATTAACATATGTATCATCTTCCATTTTTTTATAAAATATTTTATCAGAATAAATATTACCATCTATCTTAAAATTATTATTATCGATATCGTGTAAAATTTCACACCCTATAGCCGCATTTGTTTTATAATTATCATCAATAGTTGATACGGTATCATTAATATTAACAGCAAACGCGGTTGTATCACCATCAATACCATAAATTTTAGTACTACCGTAAATATTTAACATATAATCAGATTCTTTAACAATCTCTTTGAAATATCTTGGAAAATTATATAAATATGTATTATTATTAATTCTATTATCATTATGTGGCACACCAATAGATACTTTATAAGTGGAATTGCTTGAATTATTTTTTAATAAATCAGAATGTGGATCACTAGTGGGATAATAATAATAAGTATCTACAATAATATAATTAGTTAATAATAAATTATCAATGCTACAACTTTGCCATTCTTCTAAAGTTAAAATATTATTAATTTGTAAATAATCATGTAAAATTTGATTATTTAATTCAATGCCAATAAATGCTTTAGGTTGGGTACCATAATTTAACCATTTAGTTCCAAATAAAGGATCTGATAATTTAACAGTTTCGGGACCTCTGTTATCAATACAAATATTATAATTTTCTCCTAAAGTAATTAAATTATAATCATCTGGTATATGTTGTAATATATGTCTAGTATTTAATTCGTGAAAATGAGTATCAAAATTTTCATCAAAATTATTTATATAACTAATTTCAAAAATATTTTTTTTATCATTTTCACCTCCGACATTTGGTGCTAAATTTTTAAAACCATAATTTTTAATACTAGTAAAATATTCTAAATTAGAGTTAGAAGGCGTCTTTAATGAAAAAGAAGCATTGTTACCACAAATAGATATATTTGGATGAATAGACAAATCTTTGGTAGTATCAATATTAATAATAGAATTATGATAATCATCATTTTGTGTATAAATATTATTGTAATGATTTCGTTTGGTATAAGTATTAGTAATATTTTGTTTAAAATAAAAAGTATTAGAATTAATATTAAGAGAAATAATAGAATTCATTAAAATATTAGTACCAGAATTGCGAACATCAGTTGAATTTAATATAATATTTTCAAAATTATATTCAATAGTATTATTAGCAGTTGCTTTATTAATTAATAAATTTTTAAAATTAATATCAGTAACTTCATTAACATATATGAAATTATTTTCAGTATTATGATATAAATAGTATCTAATATTATTAATTGTAATATAAATATATGAATGAATAGGAATAGTTTGACCCGCATTATTTAAAAAAATTTCAGAAGATGTAAAAGAAATATCTTGATAATTATAGCTGGTAAGAAAATCAGAAGTTGCTTTATTAATTAATAAAATTTCAAAAGAAGGATTAATACTTAAAATAGAAATATTTTTCCAATTTATACCATAAAAAGTAGGATTAAAATTAATAATAGAATTATTAATATTAATATTAGATGTATTATTATTAGTAATATTAAGAACATCTAAATTTTCTAAATTAAATAATTGATTATTATTAAAATAAATTTGTCCTATATTAGATAAATTTTTCATATCAAAACTAATATCATTTTTATTATCAATAGAAGTAATAATATCGGTTTCTATTTTATTAAAAATAGCTCTTTTATCTTTTGAATAAATAGAATATTCGTGTGCGAAACCGTGATTATTATTGCTATTATTAGGTAATTCATCTGTATTAGTAAAAGATAGTGTACCATCAGAGGTAAATGCAGATGAGAATAAATTATTTTTAGAAAATTCAAAAAAATTGGGTTCATCAATAATATTATATTCTAGATTATTGAATTGTTGTTGAAATTCAATAAAATTATTGTAAACATTTCTACTAATATGAATTGCAAAAATATCAGTAGTATTTTCAACATGTTTAATACAAGTAAATTTTTTAAAATAATTGTCAGTAGAACTATTAGTAAAATTTTTAACTTCAGTTGCAGAATAAGAGAAAATATCATCCCTAGCTAAGAAATTTTTTAACTGATCTATTTCACCTTGAACATCAGAATCAGTAGAAATATTAATAGGTGCAGATGTATCTATTTCAGTAGGTAGATTCATAGGAATTAGAATGAAATGTTGATATAAATATTGTGGTACTTCTTGATCGGATATACCATATTGAGTAGTTGTAATAGCAGTACTAATATTTAAAAGGCGTAATTCAAAAGTTTTTTTATATAAATTATTTTGATTATTATATATAAAATGAGAAGGATAAATTATATGATTTAATTTATATGTATCTCCGATAGCAGTATTCCAAGATTCAACCTTATATTCATAATTAATTTCATTATTATTAGTTTTTAAATTTAAACGATTATATAGAATATTAAAAATATTATTATTTTCGGTACTTAAATTACAACTGTTAGTTAATTGTAAATTTAATTTAGTATAATCATAATCTATGATACTACTGATTTGTTGGGCGTGAAGAAAAAAATATTTATGATTTTCATTATTATAATATAATTTTGGATAATCTTGATGATCTAATGGAATAACCAAATTAGGATCTAAATTCGCAAAATTACTTGAATAATTATTCTTATAACTATTAAAAAATTTTTCTTCATCCAATGGAGTATCAAAAGTGGATGGTACACCTTGAAAATAAACACTTGTAAAAATTTTTTGCAAATAATAATCATTGCGAACAACGGAACTCCAAATATAATTATTTTCAGTATTATAATTGATATTAAGTTTTAATAATGGATTATCTACATTAATATTATTGGAATTAGAAATATCTAAATTTAATCTATCATCATTTCTATTAATAAATAATAATGAATTATTAGAATTATTTGCACCAATAGTTAAGTTACCATATTGATTAATATTAAAATAATCGCCTTCGTGATTTGCTTTATAATTAAATAAAAAATCTACATTAGACAAACTATATATATTAGATGAAACATAATCATTATCATAATTATTAATATGTAAATAACTATTATTATTTTTTTCATTAAAAATATCATCGCAGTTACCAATATTAATAAAACCATTATTGTCAATATTAATAATAGTAGTATAATTATCTATATTTAATTCGTCATTGGTATCATGTGTGAATTTGCGAATTTCGAATATATTATTATTTAGTTCGTTATTATTAGTATTATTATTCAAAATTAAAGGTGTAATATTCGAAATTGTTGAATCAGTGTTATTATTAATTCTTCCAATATTAATATCATTAAAAACATTTTGACCAATTTCAAAATTTTCAATTCTTATATTTTTAGATATATCAGTTGGGTGAATATGATCTGTATATAAATTATCAACAATTAAATCACAATGAAAAGAAGCATTATTACTATTAAAATCGAAAAGTGTAATATCGTCAACAGAATTAATAACACAAAAGCCATTAGTATCATTTAATTTAAATTTAATATCATAATTATTTAGATTAATAGAACTATTATCTTTGTTTATATCAATAATATTTTTTGAATCGGATAAATTATTAATGTTAAAATTATGACTAAAATTTAAATTAATATTACTATGTTTTAAATCTATATTACTACATGATAAACTAAACATATAATCATTAGCATCAAATATACCATCTGCATGTGGGTTACTTGTAATAATATAATTAGAATTAATATAACCAGTTAAATAAGAATTTTCATAACGTATGGTTAAATTACTATAAATACCATATTCTTGATTATTCGGATCATTATTATTATGTAATAAAATTAGATCACTGATTTTGTCAGAATTTTCAAGTTTAATACTGTTTTCAGATATACCTTCTTCTGTTTGACCCAATCTAACATTACCTAATTTAAGACTCATACTTATTATAAAAAGATATTAATCTTATTTCTAAAAATATTTAATATTTAATATTTATATAAAAATATAAAAAAATTAGATTTATATAAAAATATATAAATATAAAAAATTATATTTGATATAATTAGATTTGATAATAATGGAAAATATAAATGAAACAATTACAAATATTACATATAGTATAAATGAAAAAAAATTAACAATAGTATATAGCAATAATGCAGTAGAAACTATATTACTAAATAAAACGAATTATATAGCAATTTTTGATAAGTGGTTTATAGATACGCCAGTATTTATAACAGATAAATTTAAAGCACAAATGAAATCACTTAACTTTGTTAAAATAAGTAAAGATGAAGAAAGAAATATAAATGAATTAGATAACTTCTTTTCTGATACAGATAAAGCATTAAAATTTTTTAATTATGTTAGAATTAGAAAAGAATTAATATATGCAGAAAAACAAAAATGGAAAACAAATTCAAATTAAAAAAACTTAAACATTAATATAGTAAAATTAATTAATGAAAGTAATATATATAATATTATATTCATATATATATATGTCCGTTGTATCGGGATATAATTATGTATTAAATATTGGATCTACTGGACTATTGATACCATATAGTTTAGGTGCAATCGGATATATAAAAAAATCAAATTATATAAATAATTATAAATTAATTGGTACATCAGGTGGTGCATATTGTTCTTTATTGTATAAATATGAAAAAGATTTAACACAACATGATTATATATGGAAAAATATATTTGAATTGAACGAAGATACAAAAATAGATATATATAATATGCATAAATTTCAAAATAATAGTATTAAAATTTTATTAGAAAGATATAAAAATAAGATAATAAATGAAAATGAAAATATAAATATAATTGCAAGAAAGTATAATAATATTTTAAATAATGAAAAAGTAGTTTTTAGTAATTTTAATAATATAAGTGATTTAATACATAAATGTCATTGTAGTTCATATATACCATATATATCTGGAAATAAATTATATTATAAATATGATAATATTAAATATTACGACGGGGCTTTTAATTCAAAGCATAACATAAAATCTAAATATGTGGAAAATAATAAAATAATAAATAAAATAGAAGAGAATATACTTAATATAAATTGTAACAGTTGGGGTAGAGAATGGGAACTTGGTAATAAACACTATTTAGATTATAAAACATCAAAGATATTATTTAATTATGGTTGGGAAGATACTAAAAAATATTTAAAATATATTTTATAATTTATAAAATATAAAAAAATGAATAAATTTTTTAAAATTATATATAACTATGTCAAATGATTCAAATGATTCAAATAATTCAAATAATTACAATAATTACAATAAGTTTACAAAACAATATAATGATATATCATGGAGATATGCAAGATATTATCTAGAATATGAAAATAAGAAAGACGAATACAATGAAATAAAAAAAAAATATTTGATGAATATGTTAAGTATTATATAAATAGCGAATATAGTTTTAAAGAAGCAAATAGATTGGCGTGTATATATATAAATAATTCACATAGGGTTTATAATAAATATAATGAATTGTTAAAAATAAAAAATTATAAAGATAATACAGAAAAAAATTATAATTATTTATATGATTATTACAATTGTAAACCAGTAAATAAAGAATTAAGTTAGTCGCAAATAAATCTCATCAAAATATTCATAGTATATAATTCTTGGCTTAAAAGTTTAAAGGCATATGGTATTCTTGTTTGAATAACATTAATTTTTTGATTACAATTAACACATTTATATATATTTTTTTCTGGATTTACATTCGCAGTCATACCACAATTTTTACATAAGAATAATCTATAATTATCTGAAACATCTAACATTCTTTCTTTTAAGAAATTACTCATTCCGTGTGATAAAACGGCATCTCTTTCCATTTCACCTAATCTTAATCCGCCATTTCTAGCTCTACCTTCAGACGGTTGTCTAGTTAGCATAACAATTGGTCCATTAGAACCCCTACTATGTAATTTATCAGTAACCATATGTTTTAATCGTTGATAGTATGTCGGTCCAATAAAAATTTCAGTTTTAATTTGTTCTCCTGTTCTACCATTATACATAATTTCATTTCCATATCTTTCCATTCCAGATAATTCCAATACTTTTGCAATACTTTCAACGGTACAATTAGTAAATGGTGTTGCATCGCCGCATGTACCAATATGACAAGAAGCTTTACCCATAATACATTCCATTAATTGTGCCATTGTCATACGGGAAGGAATAGCATGCGGGTTCATAATAATATCTGGAGTTATGCCGTCTTTTGTAAAAGGCATATCTTCCTGATTATAAATCATGCCGATTGTACCTTTTTGAGCACTTCTACTAGCTAGTTTATCACCAATTTCCGGTCTTCTATTATTTCTAATACGTACTTTACAAAATTTATATCCATCGTGATTAATATTAGAATAATTCATATCGATATATCCTTCGTCATTTGCTTTCATACATGTGCTACAATCATGATTATCTTTATTAGAATTATTTTTTTTAGGCATTACTTTACCAATTATAATATCATTTCCATCAACATGAGTATTTTTTTGAACGAAACCATTCTCAGATAATTTGTTATATGAGAATGGTTTTAAATTAGTAGTACTAGAAACATCCGGGTTAGTAAATATTTCTTCTTCGCCGGTACTATGATTTTTAGTACATACATCGCGAAATGCTTTATAATATGTACTAGTAAATAAACCTCTGTCTAAAGAAGCTTTATTTATCATAACACTATCTTCTTGATTAAAACCGGTATGTGTCATAATTGCAACAATTGCATTAGTTCCAGAAGGCAAATCATTGCTATATGTATATTTAGATAGTTTAGTATATACAAGAGGTTTTTGTGCATAATTTAAAATATTTCCCATAGTATCAATTCTTTTATTAAAATTACTCATATATATACCAAGTGCTTGTTTGCCCATAGCACAATTACTAACAGCGAAACCATTTCCTCCAATAAAACTATGATTTTCACTATTAACAGTAATATCAGAAATTAATCTATTTTTATTAATATATTTATTATTAAATGGTACAAAACATATATCATTTACGATTTCAATATTTGATTTCCAATCATATAATGATTTGTATATAATATTAATATTATTTTTATTAAAACTATTAATAAATTTAAGATGATTATTATATTCATAAACAATAAATACATCCTTTAATAAATTATTATTATATCTAATTCCATAATTTTTCATATAATAATCAATAATTTCTTTATTTTCTAAATTAATATTAAATTTATAATAGTAATCAGTAAAATTATTTTTTTGTTTATCAATAATATATTGTATAATTAAATTAGAATCATAAATATAGTTTTCGAAACTATTAACTTTATGATTTTTTTTAGAATTAACAACTAGATAAGAGGAAAGAAATTCTTTTTGAACATTATTGCAACAATTATTTAACCATGATAAATCATTACAAAGTTTTTTAATATAAATTATAAATCGAATATCATATATATTATATTCTTCAAATCCAATATATTTAACATCGTTGATAAATTCTGATTTATCATTTTCGTTATCAAAATTAAGTTCATTTACAAAATAGTAACCACATAATCTAGCAATAATAGGTAATTTAATATTATTATTATCTAATGGTAACAATTCGAGATTATAATAAATATTAGTAGTATCATTTAATTTTAAATTCAAATGGATATTATTTAATATATTATAATTATTAATATTATTAAATAAATTAGTATCTTTATTGTCTTTAGTATTCATATAAATGCCTATTTTTGTATTTGAATCAAAATTTTGAACTTCTAGCCAACCATTATTAGTTATAAATTTATGATCGTTTGTAGCAGTAATAATTCTACCACTAATAGTATTAATATCGTATACAATTTTATCAGTAATTCTATTATAGTGATTAATTACATAAGTATGTTCTGATTTTTTAGTTAAAGGATTAAAACAAATAACCTTATCTCCGATTTTAATATCTTTAATTTTAACATAATTACCATTACTTAATAATACTGTTTCATTTTGAGATAAACACTGATAACAATTTCTAGGTGATTGATTATGATCACTAAATGGAATATTAACACCTAAAATACCATTAATAAGACTAGGATGAATTTCGCAATGAGTGTAAAATGGCGGATAAGATGTTCCTTTCATGCCTTTTTCTAATTCTAAAAAATTCATAGAAAGCATTGCAAAATTAATTTCATCAGTATCTAAATACTCGATAAAACCTTCTTCAAATTTATCATATTTATGATCTATAATAGTACATCCCGCACAAGGAGCAATAAATGTATCAAATGATTTATCTTTAGAAAAATTTTTCCAAGTTTGTTTTCTTTCTCTTAACATTTTAAGAATTCTTAATTCTCTTTTACCTGTTTTTTTATCAATATCAACAATTAATAAAGGTCTAAACATTCTTCCTGCTTCGGTGCTAATAATAATACTATTATCTTTAATATTCCAAATAATTGAAGTCATTGGATAAATAATACCAGATCTTTTATAATGTTTTAATTTATTAAATAAAAACACTGGTTCACAATGATAACCAATAATATCACCATTGATTTTAACTATTACATTATTGTTATTACCTAAATTTTTAAGATATTCCGTTATATTCCAGGGATTATTATTATCATCTTTATTATAATTATTTTTAGGAATATAATTATATAAATCATTGAAAATATTAACACCTAAATCTAATAATAGTTCTCTAATAAAAACACTGCTCATTGATAGAGATATATTAGTACTTAGAGCCATATTTTTAACCAAACCTACAGATGCGCCTTCTGGTGTTTCAGCGGGACAAATCATTCCAAATTGAGAATTATCTAATTTACGCGGTTGAACGAGTTTACCATTTTTTTCCATAGATGTATTAATTCTGCGAAGATGAGATAGTGTGCTCGCATATGACATTCTATTTAAAACTTGTGAAACACCTTGTTTAATATTTTGAAAACTACCGATACTTTTAATACCCCAATTGCCGGTTGATAATGAATATTTTAACCACGAATCCAATAAAGACTGTTTAAAATATCTGTGAATATTACTGTCTGTTATTATATCAATGGATTGTGTTTGATTATGATTTGCTCTCCATAAACTTAACTCTCTTTCAATAAGACTTTTAATTTCTTTTGACATTTTACCATAACATTGTCTGAATAAATTGCTCATTAGAATACCAGGAGTATCAATTCTCTTATTCATATAAGAATCCCTATTATCATAATCACTTAATCCCAGATGTATTTTAATCATTTTCCGAATCATAAAACCAAGATATACTCCTTTTCTTCTAAAACTTTTGCCAACATGTGGAAGAAAATCGTTAACTAAATTATTATTAAGTAAAATTCCAGGGTCTATTGTTTTATTATTTGCACCAGTCATAATGCGCTGTAAAACACTTTCAGCATGTTCTTTAGTATGAATATCACATGCGTCTTCGCAACAAGCCATTAATTCATTCATAATATTTGCATTATTCGGATCATCAATATCATATACAATATGTTCTATAATTTCTTTATCACTAATAATACCAAGTGCCCTAAACATAATAAATACTGGGATTTCACTTCTAATAAAAGAAGTATTCAATCTAATAATACGACCCATATGATTGACTTTACCAGTCATATTTAAACTAGTTGTTTTAGGTGGTAAATAATTATGATCGCTCATTGAGCGAATTTCGGCATATATGCCTTCTGTATTATTATTTGGTTTAAAAATTAAAGTTTTATTTTCATTAATTCTATCTTGTGAAATTAAAACTTTTTCATTACCATTTATAATAAAATACCCACCGTAATCATATTTGCATTCATTGTTATTATCTTCGCCTATACCGGGTATTTGATGAAGAAAACATGCTTTTGATCTTACCATAATAGGAATTTTACCAATATAAACATCATTAACTGTTTTATCAAACTTTTCTATTATACCATCATTATTTGTTGTTTCGATTACTAAATGAACTTTAACATATAAATTACTTGAATATGTTAAATTATTCATTCTTGCAATATGCGGGGTCATAACAGTATGTGTTCCGTCTGCTAAATAATAAGATGGTTTTGTTAATGTTGGATCAATGACGTTTAAATGTATTTTATAATTATTATTAACATTAGTATCACCAACTTTAAGAGGTGATGTAATTTTAATAGGATTAAAACCTTTAATTATAAATTCAAGTGTTGAATCAAGAAATTTATTATAACTTTGAATTTGATGTTTAACAAGTGGATTACATGATTCAATTGAACCACCTTTTTGAAAATAAATATCTAAAATATCCCAACAAATTTCATCAATATATTCATTGTTTGGCATCTTATAATTATATAAATAAATAATATTTATATAAATAATATATCATTTTTTTTATTAGTATTAATAGAAATGATATCAATTAAACCTGTAACAAATTTAACAAATAATGAAATATATAATTGTAATAAAATAATAAATGCAAATTTTGAAAAGAATCGTTTTAATGATTATAAAACTGTTATAATTTATAAAAAAAATAATGAAATTATTGGATTTATAGGAATTTATGATAATTTATTAAATCAAATATGTACGGATATAGAATATCGTAGAAAAGGTATAGCAAAAGAATTAATAGATACTTCAAAAAAAATTTTAAAAAAACCAATTAATTTATATATTGATAAAAATAAAATGAATACTGAATATTTATTAAATTATTATTTAAAAAATGAATTTAAAATTGAATTTGAAAATGAATTAGAATATAAAATGATTTATAAATAAATAATATTAAAAATTATTAATGAAAAAAAAGCTATATGATATAATGAAATATAAAATTGTATTAATAAAGACATACTTTTAATCTATTATTGGCGAAATAAAATATTACTATGCTTTAAAAATAATTAAAATTAAAATTGAATGATTTAAAAAATGATAAAATGTTTATAAATTATAATTATATGTTCGAATTAATTAAAAAAATTTTAGATTATTATTCTTTTTTTATAACCACTGTGTTTTTTGCATATATAATAAATTTATTCTACAATTTATTAAAAGAGAAAATTATTTCAATTAGAAAGAAAAATGAATATGAATATTATAGTAATTATAGTAATAATGAAAAATATAATAAAAATTTAGTAATTTTTAATAAAATTATTAAAAACAATGAATTATATTATAATTATTTTTAAAATAGTAATAAAATAAAAAAATGAAATTTATATATATAATTAATAAATATCTGAAGATTAGATATTATGAATAAAAAATTTATATTATTATTATTCTGTAAATTTATTACATATTCATTATCTTTCAAATTAAATATGAATGATCCTAAAAAATATATTAAAAATGATTTAAATATTATTAATTCCAAATTTTTAAATGATAATAGGAAATTATGTCTAAAAGTTCTTATTTATTCTCGAAAATCACAAAGAGTATTTCAAAATATTTCAGTATCTAATACTAAAACGTTACAAAGGTTTGTTAATGATAGTTTAAATATTATAAATGATATTAATGATATTAATGAAATTAAAAATAATAATACACATATTGATAATAATGATTTAAAAATTAAAAATATAATAATAGGAGAAAATATATATCTTAATGTTAAAAATATAAAAACAATTCAAATATCAACAGATAAAGATAATATTAAAATTGAATTGGATAAAACAAAAAAGACAAATTCATTAAATAATGATATAGATGAGTTAATCCAAAAAATAAGAGATTTGGATGCTCTATTAAATTTATTGAATATATTACTATTTTTTCAAAAATAAAATCATATAAAGATATATATGTATATATATATGTATATGTATATGTATATAGTTTAAAGATTTAATATTATTAATTGAAA
>TARA_B110001450_G_scaffold148407_1_pt1 | contig 21952 bp, 22 predicted proteins | sample TARA_B110001450 | Tara Oceans TARA_B110001450 (sample SAMEA4396538) | marine metagenome | biome: Polar Biome; feature: [SRF] surface water layer (ENVO:00010504); material: water (ENVO:00002006), including particulate matter (ENVO:01000060) such as... | depth 5 m | reverse complement strand
CCTATATCTTAAAGTTCAAGTATCTGTACATTATGAACATTTTCTTTCTGTCTATATGCCCGAAGACATGCGCTATTATGCACTGTGATGCGCATGTTAGAAAAATGATATTGGAATATGCTCAGATGTTGTGTTCTGCGCATCACGTATGTGGTAGATATAAAAATCCAAATTTATATAAGATAGCATTTAAAAATAACCCATGTACAGTCTGGGCAAGAGCTTCAGTGGGGAATTACATTTACCTGTACACATTATTTATAAATTTATGCAATGAATTTACACATCGTTTTGGAAAAATACATAGTTCTCAAAGGCAACTCGAAAAGTGCCTGTCTTTTATTCCGCTCGGTATTCCCGATGGAAATATGACCAAATTACACCAGGCTATGCCTGAAAGATGTAAACTTCGAAGGGATACATCTGCTTATCACAAATATTACAACATGGAAAAGACCTATTTTGCAAAATGGACCAAAAGGGAGATTCCCTATTGGTATAATCCCGTAAAATTTATTTAATAAATTCACCTTATTAAATAAATTAAAATATATATTTAATATTAAAAATAAATGAAACTTTCATTCACAGACTTTTTACTTACTAAGGTAACGGTTATAATGTTTATAACCGTTATTATAAATAACGTATATTCCAACGTGTCAGCTGATGTTTTTGAACCGATTATAGGTATCATAATTGACCCCAATGATGACCTTTCGAGTAAAAAATACAAATTAAATAGCAAGTATGATATATACTGGGGGAGAGCCCTTAAAAAAGTCGCGTTTATGATCCTAATGTTATTAGTATTTTATGCCGTTTTTAGAAACTTTTTCTAATTCTATATAATAATTAGAATCACTCTTATATATTTTATTTATAATAATATTATTAGTTCTGTAATACATTTTTAGACATTTTTTAATTGTATTAAATTTTTTCTCCATAAATATACTTTTAAGAAATGTATATTCGTAATCAGTTTCTAAATTAATTTTATCATTTTCACCTTCACAATTAATATAATACAAAAACGTATTTCTAACATTGGGCAAATCCACTAAAAGATCGTTTGGATTTGGTATACACAATTCTTGAAGTAGTTTATTGTATGCAGAATTATAATTTTTAATGTATTGTTCTTGTGTATTTTCATTGGTTAAATTTTTATCTCTTGGATCTAATATAAAAAATTCCCACCCATCGTCTGGCATATTTTATATTAATTAGAATATTTTTAACTTTTATATACATTTTTCTTTATTTTAATTCGATTTCATTTTCATTTTCATTTTCATTTTCATTTTCATTTTCATTTTCAGAATCAGTTTCGGAATCAGTTTCGGAATCGTCTGAATAATCGGAATCGGAATCGGAATCATATTCCAAATATTCTAAATCTGTATCCGTAACCATTTCAAATTCTGCGTCTTGAAATTCTTCCTCTGGAATATCGGGTTTTACTTCAATTGGCGGGAAAATTTCCACTAAAGACTTAAGAATTTCCTCTGTTATTTTCGTTTTATTTATGCAAGTGAATTTAATAAAAAGATCCCCATAATTACCTGGTTCTCCTAATACAGGCATTCCTGCTCCTTTTATTTTTTTAAGTAAATTATTTTCATCGTCAAAGACATCAAATGCATCCCCCTTTATCTTAAGAGTTTTTCCACTCAAATGTTTGATATATAACAATGGCTTAAATGTTTCAGCAAAAGAAATTTCTTTCTCAATAATTAAATTGTTTCCATCCCTTGTAAAACAAGGATGTTCTTCTACATCTAAACAAACTACAACATCCCCAGTTTCGTACCCTTGTTTTTCATCAGCCATATGATTAAATCTAATAGTTTGTTCGTCAATCATCCCTGGTTCAATTTTAATAGCTAGCTTCTTTTTCTCTTCCTGATAAGAACCGTCTGTTTCAATTTTTGTTCTACGAAGAGCAATCTTCTTTTTGGCTCCTGAAAAAAGCTCTTCTAATGTTACAGATACCGTAAATGACATGTCTTTTGTCCTTGGTGCTAGAGTGTCTTCGTCGGAATCGTCACTTTGAATCTCAACAATCTTCTTTTTCTTTTCTTTTTTTGGAGAAACCTTAGATTCTGATTCGGGGGTCTCGTTCAGGGTAATTTTAGACATTTCCGGTTTTATTGGAACTTTTTGTTTACCTCTTTTTTTTGAAGACATCATTCCCATTCCCATTCCCATTCCCGATCCAGAAAACATTTCAGGGGTAATAATTTCGGACACGGATTTACTTATATCGCCGAAAACTTTGGACATCTCTTTTTCTGATAATTTCTCGCCATTCTTAATAGCATCAGGTGGTTCTATCTGAGATGCAACTTTTTGTGCAAGCTGCATTATCTGTGCCATATCCGGAAGTTGGTTTGTCATCTCTATATTTATTTTAAACTATTTTAAAAACTAATTATTAACGTAATATTTACTTCTTTTCAAGATCTATACGTTCTTTTTTATTATCAGTTTGTTCAATAAATGCAACATTAGTATTGTATTTCATACTTGAATTTGTTTTTAGAGGAGGCATCATCTCATCTTCTTTAAGTTTTGTTAACATATCAAATGCACGTTTACCTCTGTAAATTTTATCAGGGTCATTGTCTATTATGATCAATGGAACTACATCTACGTCAATATCAGAACTCTCTATTTTATCTTCTTTTAAATTAATGAATTCTTTATCATAATTACCAAGCTCAGATACTTTAATAATAAAATCTGTCGACGCCTTACACATGGGATGGTAAAGAACGGTAATACTTCCTTTTTTTTCCATTTAATTTAAACGTGAGAAAAATGAATATAATTTAAAACGTATTTATCTTCTACGAGTTTGTATATAAATATTTTGTTTATTTTTAGTTGGGGCTTTTTTTGGTTCTTGGATTGGAGTTTTTTGAGGTTTAGGAGTGTCTGGTATATTTTTAATTTTCTTTAGAGCTTCTTTTAAAATATCCGATTCTACTCCGGCGTTTTTTGCCTTCGTTATATATTTAAATAAGGTTTCTTTATCGTCTTCTGAAATAGCAACGGTTAATTTTTCTTGCAACTGATCTTTTGTTAATATTTCGAACTTGGGAGAATTTTTTTCAATTTCATCTAATACATGCTCTAAATTTATTGTACCAATAACAGTCTTAAATAATTCATTAATATCTACATTATTAAGAATAGCAAATTTAATTGAATCAGAAAGTGCATTAACCTTTTTAATAGCATTATAGAGAATATTGTCATCAGAAGAAAATGTTGAAAAACCACTGTATATCATTGCATTCATTATTTCAATTTTACCTATTAGCGGTTTTCCATTTAATAATTTCGTATCATCGATTATTTTAATAAAACTCCCCGGTAAATTAGTCATCTTAACAAGTTCGGTAGTTTTGATTATTTCGTTTTCAGATTTTGTAGTATAAACATCATTTGATTTATACCAATAATACCCCCTGTAATTATTTAACATTTCATAATCTTCATTAGAAACATAACATTGTATAGGTTCAGCTACTGTTATCATCTCAGATGTAGTTTTTCTAAATTCTTCAGCTTCAAGAAATATAATATTATCTGTACCTTTAACTTCACACATATATTTGTTATCTTCTGAAATTTCTTTTGGTATTATTACTTTGTCATTAATTATATATTCTTTTCCTATTATAATTCTTCCCAGCGGCAACTTTCTTTTTGTAATTTTAAAATCATAGATTGTAAATGTAGTGTAACCATTTTCTATGGTATCTTTTGTAATAAATTCCGGTTGTTTTTTATTTAATACATCCATAAGATCTGGATTTAATTCTAAATATGTCCTGTTTTCTTCTGTTTCCTCTTTTATAGCTGTTAATTTTTTATAAGTTTTTGCTTTTAATACATTATAATAATTTAATAATTTCTGTTTTTGATCCTTACTTAGTGTTTGAATCTCATCCACAGTCAATTCTTTAATCTTTAAAAGATTTTCTATAAATTTCATCGCTTTTTCTTTTGCTTCTTTCCACATTTTATTTTTTCCAAAATCTTTAAAGACAACTAAATTTATATCAAAATTTTCTAAAATTTCTTCATTCATATATATTCCTTTGCATTTCATTTCCAACCATTTGCATTTGTATTTAAGTCCACTTATATCTAGAGAAAAAGAGTTAACATCATTACAAGAACTTTCATTTTTAAATCTTCCGCACGTGTCCAATTCTTCAAGTTTTCTTGTTATAATTTTCTTGTCTGCCACTCCTTCCCTGAATTTTACAATTTTACCACGTGAATCATTGTATTCCAGGACTATATAATTCTCTCCAACTAATACATTATTACTATTTTGTCCTTTAAATATACAAGGACCTTCTATTATAATAAAACCGTTGTCAACCCTTTCCTTCAAAGCAATATCATAGACTGGAACAGTATTCTCGTCATATTCGTATGGGACTCCAAATGTTTTGTGTTCATCTTTAGATACTGGGTAAGCATACCCAGGTTCCTTTACACCAATTCTGGGTCTTATAGTATAATGTATTGATTTCGATGGCAATTTAATATACTCATAGTAATTATAATCAACAGGGGTATAATCTATCATTTTAACAACAGTCTCTTTATCATTATATGTCCTGATATACATCATTATTTTTTTCCATAATTCGAAAGAATTATCTACTAATTCTAGTCTTAGAATATTTGCTAACTTTTCTAAATCAGACCTTGTATAGTTATCTTTCAATACATTTCCATCGTTATCATACGTATGAAACATTGGGAAATTACCCCCATATATGTAACTATCTCCAACCTTGATATAATCTTTTATATTAGATCCAAAAATAGGTGTTTTTGGTTTTTCATTTGAAATTAAAGGAGGTTTATATGTGTTTGCCGCCAAATTTTTAAGTTTTTCTAAACGAATTTGATGTGCAGCCGATTTTATAATCCTAATAGCCTTTAGATAATCTATATTTACTGAACCCGTTTTATTATCTTTTTCTAACAACTGCCTGTTAAATGAGTTAATTTCCTCGCCTCTTAGAGTTTTAATATATTCATTTAAACCAGAAACATTTACTTTATCTAAAAATAAATTTAATCTACTTATGTCTACACTTGAAAACTCACCTTGAGTTATTATAAACTCGGTTATAATAATGTTTAATTCATTTGAATTTAGAACCTTTTCACATTTTTCAGATTCGACTAAATTTCCACATTTTATACTGTTTAAAAAAGAACAAAGTTTTTTATATTCTTCGTTTATAATCCTATTGTAGTACAAATAATCCTGGTTTGATTTTGAAAATTCGTAGATAATATTTTCGGTTGCAGTTGAATATTCTTGTGGATCTGGTGCCTCGCATTTTCTAAATGTATTATATAATATATCGCGAGCAGCAGTTCTTTCTTTTATTTTAGCAATTCTGTAAACCCTTCTAGATGGTAATTTATTACGATGTCTTAATAAAAATCTTAATTTAAAATTAAGCTCTATAAATCCTTCTGGTATTTGTAGTTTTTTATATTTTTCAATCGAATTATTCCATATATTTTCTTCAGAATATTCGCTCATAATTTGTTCTATTAAAAGATTTGATAATTCTGTATGATTTTTTTTAAATTTATTGAAATCATATAAAGAATCTTCCAGTTCGGTTTTATAATTATCAAGATTTTCAGAGTAAGGTTTCCACTGTAGCAAAATATTTATGTTATCTTGTTTATCACCGCTTATATCGATGTCATTTTCTGGCAAAATGTAAGGTGTTTCGTAGTTTAACAACGCCATTATACTTTCGTTGCCCTCTATTAAATCCGAAAGTTTAGTCTGGTGATTATTTACTAAAAATATAATTTTATTGATATTTTCTTTGTAATTTACACTTGAATAATTAAATATCTCAGTTTCAAAATTTTCAATTATATTCTCAGAACTAGTATAATATCGTGTAAAATAACTAATCAATTTGTAAAGTCCATTTTTTCTCATCTCATATATAGATGAACGATCTTTAAATAGATCAGAAACAGATGTATGTCCTCTTGTATTATATAATTCTATATCCTCTTGATAAATGAGATAATATCTTATTTTTCTAATTTTATTTAAAAGACTATCTCTTATAACACCTTTTTGATTCTTAGAATTTTCTAATAGGATGTTTTTTAGATCGGTAATATAATCTTCAAAGGATAAATAACGCTTAATTATATCTCTCATGTTACTACCATTAAAAGAACCCCTAAGTTCCCACATATCTACTACACTTGTTAAACTTCCGCTTTCTGTTGCTAAATTTTTATATACACTCTCATCCATCGGCAACACTGTCATAAAACTAGATAAATCTGTACCGATGTCTTCTAAATTTACACCCTCTTTTATAGCATAGTGTCCCGAGTTTCCCATTTCTGTAAATGTATTATTTCCAGGGAATGATACATTTGGTAATGTGTAATTATATTCTTTAAATATTTCACCAACACTGACCTTATAGTATGAAGAATTTTCTTCAATTAATGTTTTTTGAAGAGATTCATAATCTAAAGGGTGTTCTGTAAATTTAAAAACCTTTTGTTTATTGGTTTTAAGTTTTTCGATATAACTCATAAATTTCTCTGTACCCGCCGATGCACATTTTAATAAATCATCTCGCGACATTAAACGTAATCTAGTCTTGATATTATTTAATCTATCAGAATAAAGTTGTTCATCTGGTGATAACAAGTTACTTCTCTTTTCAAGGTCAAAAATTGAACCCAATTTATCACTCATTGGTTGGACCATTTTAAACTCAAACTCTTGTTTGTTAGTTTCTGTATTATAAATTAATCTGGAAACTTCGAAGGAAGACATATAAAATTCAGTTTTAGATTTGAATACACTCCACGATTTAATATATTGATCTATTTCAGGATTCCGATTTATAGGATTAGAATTATAATAATCATCTATATCTTTTTGTTTATAGCCGGTTGGAAGTCTCGGGGGAATAATACCTTTTTTGGTAGCAACTTGTTTAATTTTTTTTAATTCGTCTTTATGAAGTTTTTCAAGTTTGTCCTTTAAAGGAGTGTCTATATCAAATAAAACAGCATCAGAATCTACAACATTTTTAATTTCTCCTCTTTTTAGTAGCTCATACTCTTTTCTTATATAAAATACATAAGAAATATTAAAATCTTGTTCAGTAACAGTTCCAAACTTATAATCATTTATTAATTTTTCTTTAATTTCCCGTATTTTTTTAAGAATTTCATTATCCTCGTCGGTCAAAACAAATGTCTTTGTTTTAATATCTATATAATAGCGTGTTTTAAACATTTCAATTTCAAAATCTTCATGCGTTAAATTTCCATTTGACAACATATCAGAGAGCGTTTCTTGCATTTTTTCTAAAATTGATATTTCATCGTATAAATCGGAATCTATGTTATCTGGGTCAGATTCTCCCAATTGTTCCATTAATTTAATACATACAATATATATTAAAACTTAAAAAAAATATAATTTTGTAAAGTATAAATGCAAACTGTTTACATTTTAAAAAATTCTTATAAAAGTTATAGAGCGTTAAAACAATTATACGATTCCGCAGATTTATCTACTAATATAATAGTAGTAGATAAATTCTACGCTAAAATTTTGTTACTTGATAAACGAGTTAAATCTTTTCCGTTTATAATAAATACACTGCCTACGAATATTGGGCTTATACCTAAAATAGCAAATGTATTACCCCTTGAGATGTTTTTACAATTTAGCAAGAATAAAAAATTAAAACAAACTAAAGAGTTTTTTAAATATAAAAGTATAAAAGAAAACATTAGAGATGATAAAAGTGTCTCACGAAGACCAAAATCTTATTTACAATCCCGCGATACAAATTATATTAATAAACCAATGCATAAATATATTAATTTTCCGCCAGTTAACAGACCTAATATTTATTCTAAACATTCATACGATAATCATAAATTACATAAAAATAATTTTAATTATAAAAAAAATATCAACCCCGTATATAAAAATAAAAAACCACTTATTAAAACTGTCAAAGAAACAGACGGAAGTGTTAATATAATTATGAATTAAAATATACATTTTAAATTAAAATAACATGAAAGAATTTTGGGATTTTGATGAAAACAAAAACTACATCACCCTAAATGGACACAAAGTTCTAGATGTATATACTGATTATACATCAGCGTCTAAACTATTAAGATCTATTAATAATATTATAATAAGATCATTCAATGATATATATAAATATGAAAATATTACAAGTGAAGTTGGGATTTTATTGACAACGCCATTTAACCTACATGAAATGCAACTGAAAGAATTTCAAAAAAAAATAATATTTGAAGGATTAAATAAACCCAAAAATGTAAAATTATATAAAAATGTCCCAAAAATTGGAAGAGATGGTAGATTAAGAGCGAAAAGTAGGTCTATTTTTTTAACATTAAGATACAGAAATAATAAACTTAAACCAATCAATAGTCTTTTACCACTTGTATCACATGAATTAGCTCACACAGCATTGAATCATGTTACATGGAAAGATGACAATCATGGTAAAATATTCGAAATGTATGATAAAATGATATTAAAACATCTTACAAGTAATATTTAAATGGCTATAATTTTAATAGATTTCCCAAATGAAGAAATAAACGAATTCGATATAATATACTCAAATAGTTATTCACGTCCTTCAAAAAGCTTACTATCCCCGGATTTATATAATAAATATAAAAGCATTAAAAATGAAAATATCTTATTCAATTTTGATAAAAAATTATTAATCAAAGAATGTACAAATTATAATTTTGAAACTTTTATACATTTAGAAGAGTCCTTAGTAATAGATAAAAAACTTTTTAATATAATTAATAAAAATACATTTTTTTCAATTGTAGAAATGTTGAATACTAAGCATGTAAATTTTGCACTAATATTAACTGACGTATATACTTATCCAAAAATACAATTTATTTATATAATTAGTAAATATTTTAAATATGTAACTCTGTGTATGTCACAATTCTATAATTTTGGAATACTTTTCTGCGAGGAAAAGTTAAAATATATAGATTGCGAAATAAAAGAAAATTCCAACGTGAAAGACTTTAATATTAAAGTACCAGAATATATACTTAATCAAATTAAAAACTACAATGATTATTTTTTTAAAAAAACTATAGAAATTAATGATAAACTTAATACATTATGTAAATCTATCAATAATATACAGTTGTTAAACAATGAAATAAATTTAATAAACGAGTATTATAAAAATTATATCAATAAACATAATACTAATAGCTGCAATATTTGTAAATTTAGCCATTCAACATTTTTAGAATGTTTTATTTGTGAAAAATGTTACTCCTTATTTATTCCTTAGGTTTACCCTTTGATTTTTTCCAAGATTCTGCTCCCATTTTAAATGCCAATTTGTGGTCGTATTTTTCGCCATCTTTTGCTTTTTGAGCAGCGATAAAACTAGACATGTATTTATTATACTCTGATGGAGCTCGCGAAGTTTTTTCTTTTTTAGGCTTACCTAAATTTTCTTCTAATTTTGCTACTTTTTGTTTTAGTAGAGCAAGTTCTTCTTCCATTTATTGAGGCTTATATACTCTATGATATATATTGTTAGAAATATTTTAAACGTGGAATCCAATAGATTTAATTTATCTTTTTTTTTAAATGGGTTTCACATAAAGGATATTTACCCTGGTAATTTTTATTATAGAATGTTTTTTTACATTTTATACATTTTAATTCTTGTAAACTATCAATTTCAGTGTCATTTTTATAACTTTCATTTATCATTTTATTAATATCATCCCATGTTAAATTTAAATTTTTGCCGTCTATTTTAATAAAATCAGTCATCTTTACATAAAATACACTCAATATTAAAATTTCCTAAGAAATCTATACCAGAGGTATCTTTATATATAGATGAATATACAACTCTTTTAATTCCACTTTGAATTATTAGTTTTGTACATTCTTTACATGGAGACATTGTAATGTAAAGTGTAGCATTTAAAGAACTGTTATTATTTTTTGTAAGTTTTGATATTGCATTTGCTTCAGCATGAAGAACATACCAATGAGTATTCCCATCTGAATCTTCGCATTCATTCGAATAACCCGACGGCGTTCCATTATACCCATCAGAAATAATTGAATTATCTTTTACTACAACGGCGCCAACCTTTTTACGGTTTGCATGAGATAAAAACGATATTTTTTTAGCTATATCTATATATACTTTATCATATCTTGACATCTGAATATAATTAAATTTAATATTGTTTTATACTTATTTAATATAAGCATAACATTCCTTAAACTTAGAGTTTTGATTAGTAAAAATATTAGAATTTTTATAGTCGGGACATTCAAGTTTGAATTTTTGATAAGGCGTTAAGGCTGATTTTGGAAACGCATTCCATTTTGTGTATATCTTAGTATCTTCTTTAACATCTTGTTTATTTATATATTCGCATACATCATTGTATGTATCCCCCAGTAATATTATAGGAGAGTCTTCATATTCATCTTGAGATCCCGTCCAATTAAATTTAGAAATTTTATTTCTAATGTGACAAATTGAACAATAATATCCGGCACGACTCTCGCTATATTGAACATGCTTAACATTAGGAGTTTGCTCTCCATTAAAATTTTTGATAAATTTTTTGCTTTTCCAAATATGAAGATGTATACCCTGAGGATCATAATATGGTCCCGGTTCTGTTTCGTCATGTCTATATTGTTTTTTATCGGGTCCTTTTCCCCTTTTAGAAACTATAATAGAATTTATAGCCTCTATTGAACATCTTTTAGGATTAAAATTAACATCCCATTCTTGTTCGGGAGTCAGTTCCATCTTTCTATATTCATCAATTGACATCATGATAATATTAGTAAGTATAATTATCATGATGTTTAATATTCTAATCTTATAATTTTAATGTAATATTTTTACATTAAAAATCTTCCAATTCTTCGAGGCTCTTATCTTTAATTTGTTCAGGACGATTGTAATCTGTTACTCTCTGTTCAAAAAAATTGCTCTTTCCGTCTAATGACATGGTGTCCATGAAACTAAAGGGACATTCTTCATTGTATATCTTGTTATATCCAAGTTTTTCAAGAAGACGATCTGCCTGAAATTCTATATATTTTTTCATGGAAATAGGATTAATTCCAATTAAATTACATGAAAATGACTCGCATATGAATTCTTTTTCGATTTCCACCGCAGATCTAATCATTTCGTTAATTTTCTCTGTAGAAAGTTTATTCACAATGTAAGAATAGAGTAAAACACCAAAATCTGTATGAAGAGATTCATCTCTTGCAATAAGTTCGTTACTTTTGCCTAGAGCCTTTGTCATAAGTTTTTTAACATATTTTAACCAAAAAATAGCACAGAAAGAACCGGCAAAAAACAGTCCTTCGACAATTGTAAAAGCTACAAGTCTTTCTTGAAAAGAAATATCTTTATTTAACCAGATTTGTGCCCAATCTGCCTTTTTCTTAACACCTGGCAACTCTTTTATTCCATTTAAAGCCTTAATTTTTTCAGATTGATCCGTAATGTAGGTATCGATCATCAATGCGTATGTTTCAGAATGAATTGTTTCCATCGCAGCCTGCCAGCCGTAATAAGCTCTTATTTCAGGAACTTTTATTTCGTCTATAAAATTTATACTAAGATTTTCAAATATTATACCATCAGAGCCTGCAAAAAATGATAGTATATTCGAAATAAAATATTTTTCATTTTCATTGAGTTTTTCCCAATCCCCGATATCGGCAGCAAAATCAATCTCTTCGGCCGTCCAAAAAGCTTGCTGATGCTGTTTATAAGCTTCCCATACCTTAGTCCATATTATTGGCTGCAATACGTATCTGTTAGAAGTTTCTGATAAGATAGGCTCCATTTATTATTAATATTCTATTACTTTATATTTTTTTTATAGAAAATTAAAAATTATTTATTTAATAGCGCACGGACCACAAGTACCAAATCTTAAATTTCCAGGCGGGGCATTACACGCTGAACACGTGCCAAAACTACATCTGCTTCTTTTATTTCCATAAAACATATAAATTGGTACATCATCTGGTCCGGTGTAAATGTCACGAGCTACTCCTGCAATTTTTCTCCACCTGTTTGTAATAGGATCTCTGTAATAACCTGGTTTATATATTAACTGTTGTCTTCCGGTTTTAGGATTTATTTGATACCCCGGTTTTAATGTAATATTTGGTCCATTTACACATCTACCACGGTCATTTCTAATTTTACCAGTTGCGCAGCTTTTTCTATATTTACCCGTGGTTTCATTGAATTCATAACCTACTAGTTTAGGCGGAATATAACCAAACTTTAAAACTTTTTTCCAAGCAGCCTTGAGTGTTATACCCTCGCGATGATGAAGTTTCATCGCTTTTTTTGCAAGGTCTTGGGTTTTAGTTCTCGATTTTGAAGCCCTTTTCCTGTTAGATGTAGACGTAGACGATGATTTTTGATTTCTCTTAACTCGTTTCCAAGCAGCCTTGAGTGTTATACCCTCGCGATGGTGAATTTTCATTGCCTTCTTGGCATCTCCTTTTTTACCAAAATCCATTATCTTTAAATTAATATAAATATATTTAATTTAATTTAATTTAAAGAGAATTTACATTTAGATTTACATTCGCGTTACAATGAATCCAGTATTTGCATTATTGAATAATATGAAAGGAACAAAATTGTCTGTTAAAAATATGTCTAAGAAACTTAATCTAAAGAAAAAGAACATCTTTTATTATTGTTTTAAGGATATTCGCATCCGGCGGGTTACAGGATTAGAAGTAGGTTCTGGAAAATGTAATATGTCAGTTTTTACGATTGATCCTTTGTAATATCGGGAAAAAATTCTTTTAGTTTTTCTTCGCACCCATCAAAAATCAAAAAACTCCACGCCATCTTTTCCTTATTCCAATTTGCATTAAAATTACTTTTAATTATATCTTTATTCGAGTATGTTTTTTTGCCTCTAATACATATATAATTATCGTCTATTTTATAATATAAGTCAGAATCTTCTATAGGTTTGTTTTCAATGACAACGGGACTAATGTCTTTCAGATTAGAATTTACAATTACCTGCAAAAGTTCAACTAAAGGATCTATTTTATTTGTTATAACTTTATGAAGTTTATCAATTTTATCATTTATATTATTTATTTTTGCATCTAATTTATTAATCTCAGTAATAATATCTTCGTCTGTAAGATCGTATTCTGCCATTTATAAAATAGATATATTTTAAAACTTTAAACTATTTCCTTAATATTAGAGTGAGATCTATACATTAACATATACTTATTTAAAGAGAATACATCCGACTTTAAAATTTTTTCTATATCTTCCCTATAACGTTCATCGTTTACCCAATATTCCATTCTGTATAATACACTTTTCCCTTTTGTACAGTCTACTATGCGAATACCATTAATGTTTTCGTTCATCTTATTATTAGATATTAATTCTAACATGCTATTAAGCCACTCATCTTGAAATTTTTTAAAATTATAATTATTTTTAATGGATATTTCAAATCCGTTTTTATTCATATCGTGTTCCCAACAGGGATAAATATCGTCTTTAAAAAAAGAATATGCACATGGCGTAGCCCCAGTTCGTTTGATTTTTTTAATTGAATACCCGTCTGAAAACAATTCATATATCTTTGGTATATTATTGTATGTTCTCCAAAAAGTTTCAATATCATTTATATCCATAAGTTTTTCAATATTATCGTTATATAATTTACCTAAATCTTTATAATGTAAATATAATGACCACTTATTACAAAGTTCCATATATAAATGTATATAATTTCTTTTTTAAATCGTTAAAAAAAGAAATAATATATAATATATAATAACTAATTACAGAATGTCTGGCACGACGGTGGCAAGACTTGAAGGAACTTTTACAGGAGCTCAAGCCTCAAAATCCAATATAAATCCTAAAATATGGGGTCCGCATTTTTGGAAGACATTTCATTATACAGCATTTGGGTTTCCAGAAGAACCAAGTTATTATGATTTTTTTCATTATTTTAATTTTTACCATGACTTTATTAAAATTTTACCCTGTGATAATTGTTCAAACTCATCCGGTGAAATATTACTACTGAATAAATTTCCATTTCCATTTCCGGACCTCGGACCAATTTTAAGGGATGGCACAAATGAAATAAACATCACGCTTACCAACGCGCGAGAAAATCTAATTAGATGGACATATGATTTTCATGATGAAGTTAATAAAAAATTAAATAAAACTTCACCAACTTATGAACAATTTATATATAAATATACCAACGTTCCCACGTCAAATTTTAAAAAAAGTATACTTCTTTGTTTATTGTTAATTTTATGTATAATTTTAACTATGCGCTACACATAATACAATCTTTAGGTTCTTGTTTTTCTTTGGAAAAATCAGTAGTATAATTTTGATTTTCTAGAATAGACTTGGTCCTGATATAATAAGAACCGGTTTTAAGTCCATTTTTCCATCCATACATATGTATAGAGTGAATTATTTTCGGTTGAGGGGGGTTAACAAATAAGTTTAAACTTTGACTCTGATCAATAAATGGACCTCTTTCAATTGCTAAAGTTAAAAGGCTTTTTTGAGGCAATTCCCATGCTGTTTTGTAAATATCTTTTATATCTTTTGGTAAATTCAAACCTTGAACAGATCCTTTATTGAGCATAATTTGTTCTACGAGTTCTTTAGTATATAAATTTCTAGAACGAAGTTCATCAATGAGATGTTGATTCACTATAACGTAGTTCCCTGATAACACTGCGCGTGTATACAGATTAGATGTATATGGTTCGAAAGATTCATTATTGCCCATAATCTGTGCAGTAGAGGCAGTTGGCATCGGGGCAACAAGCAGACTGTTTCTGAGACCAAAATTTATTATATCTTGTTTAAGAAAGTCCCATTTTTCAATTGAGATGTACTCCGGTGTCTTTCCCCACATATCAAATTGCAATATTCCCTCACTTGTCGGTGAGCCTTTAAATGTTTCATATGGTCCATCTTTTTTAGAGAGATTGTTACTTTCAACAAGAGAATTATAATAAATACATTCAAATATATTTTTATTCACTTTACGGGCGTCGTCAGAGTCATAAGAGATTCGCATTTTCATAAGAGCATCTGCAAACCCTTGGACTCCAATTCCAATGGGACGATGCTTCATGTTAGAATACATAGATTCTGGCGTTGGATATCTATTAATGTTAATTATATTATTCAAATTGACAACAAGTTCCCGTGTTTTTTTACCAAGAAGCTCGTAATCAAACTCTGACGAGGCAGTGATAAAAGTAGGCAAGCAAAGACTTGCTAGATTACACACCGCCGTTTCATTTGGATCAGAATACTCTACAATTTCTGTACATAAGTTGCTACTTTTAATCATGCCATAATTTTTTTGATTTGACTTTTTATTAACAGCATCCTTGTATAAAATATAAGGAGAGCCAGTTTCAATCTGAGAATTTATTATTTTTTCCCAAAGATTTTTTGCAGATATTTGTTTTCTAAATTTACCATCGTGTTCGTATTTGATATATAGTTCTTCAAATTCGTCTCCCCATGTATCACACAGCTTAGGACAATCATTTGGGCACATCAAAGACCACATTTGATCGTTTTCTACGCGTTTCATAAATAGATCTGGTATCCACAATCCATAAAAAAGATCTCGGGCACGCATTTCTTCTGCGCCATTATTTTTTTTCGCATCCAAAAAGTCAAAAATATCAGGATGCCAGGGCTCAATGTACATTGCAAATGATCCATTTCTTTTACCACTTTGATTAATATGACGAGAAATGTTATTATATACCCTTAGAAGAGGCATGAGTCCATTACTCTTACCTCCCGTTTTATTAATATGGGAGTCTTTTGCTCTCACATTACTTATATGAAGCCCAATTCCTCCGGCCCATTTGGAAATTTGAGCCATATCAGATGCAGTTTTATACAGTCCTTCGACAGAATCGTCTGTCCCTAGAAGGAAACAAGAACTTAGTTGCTGATGATCGGTGCCCGCATTAAAAAGAGTTGGCGTTGCATGAGTGTAGTACATTAGTGATAAAGAATCATATGTATTTTTAATATTTTCTACATCATCCCCATGAATAGTTACAGCAACTCTCATAAAAAGATCTTGGGGTCTTTCGTAAACAGTTCCATTATTTAAAAGATAACCTCCTCGAAGGGTTTTAAACCCAAAATAAGTTAACTTATAATCTCTATCATAATCTATAGTCTCTTCTATAAAAATTTTGTTTTTTTCAACATCTCTAAAGAATTTCTCTGAAATAATAGAATGTTTATAAAATTCTTGCATAGTTTCATAGAAACTGCATAGAGTATTCTTATGATGGTTATTAATAGCAATTCTACTAGCAAGTAGAAGGTAATCGGGGTCATTCTTAAAAAGAGTTGCCGAAAAACTAGCAGAAAATTCATCCAGTTCAGTAGTTGTTATGCCGTCATAAATTAATGTGCATATATTTTGGGCAATAAAAACTGGGTCTATATTTAGTTTTCTACCCAATTTATTTTCTTTAGATAAATTTGATAATTTAGCAGTAATAAAGTCAAAACGAACATCTTCGCTTTTACCACTTCTCGTAATTACTTTCATCTTATAAATAATTATATATTATTTCTTAAAATTAATTTATAATTAGTTACATTAGTTACATTAGTTACATTATTTTTAATTGGATTTAAATATTAAGTATATAATCTACCCCAATTCCATCCGGGCGTTTTTAAATTAGAAAATGTATGCATTGGGGGTGAAGATAATCGCGTTGGTTTGTTTATTGTTTGAATTTTTTTACTCTCTTTAGATTTTACAGCGCAAAATATCAAGGAGAGTATTGCAACTAAAATAGCAGCTAGAAAGAAACGATTTGTTAAAAATTTTTTAAAATCAAGGCTCATTTATATATATATACAATTTAATTAATTTTTAATTTAATTAAATTTTTAATTTAATTTGATCTTATAGTCCAATCCCCATGGGGCGCAAAATTAACGTTCTGATAAGGTTGAGCTCGTTTTTTACCCTTTGTACTTGTTACTTCGTATCCTAAATTATTAGAGACATCAGAAACACTCATTTTTTCTGGTGCATGATGTCTCATCTCAGGACCTCCGCGCTTATTTTCAGAAGAACGACGTCTTCTATCGAGCAATTGAGAATTATAATTTTTCATTTCATGTGTAGAGGATGGAAAGCGTCTGGTTTCGTTCTTCCCCACGAAGAACTTACCTACAATAACCCAAATGATAAACAGAACTAATACTACCGTCAAAATTTTAATGACAGTCGGCGAAAGAAATTTAGATACGGTGCTCTTGAAGAAAAAAAGTCCAACTAAAGGAATAATTAATGGGATAAGCATAAAAAGTCCAAATGGCGGAACTAGGTTCTCAAGCCCGTCCAATATACTTCCAAAAATATTAGCACCTACTTCCCTGAGGCCAATGTTGTTTTTTCCCATCTCTTCCATGATACCCTTATAATCGAAAGTCGCCGCCTCCGAATCCAAAGAAAAAGTATCCTCCGACCGCAATATATGAACCACTTCGCCGGCGATGTCCTTACCGACCTTATTTGTCATTCCCACAATATTCTGGATGGTCATATCAATCAGCGAATTGTTCGTGAGGTTAAAATTATCCAAATTAACAACTCCGTTGAAATTAACCGTAATCACGTCGCCAGAGCCGACGGAGATATTTGTTGTATTCGCTTGGTCGTTGATAGTGCTTTGGTTAGTTTCATAGTAGTTATTAACTTTCTCATCTGAAATCGTTTTAATTCCTTGTGGAAGAGCGTCTAGACCTAGTTTTTCCATAATTTCAGTCTGGGCGCTCAATTGAGAGCCTGCTATCATGCTGTTCCTTAAATCGACGTCGTTATCTATATCAACTCTAGATGTTTGTTGAATTAGAGTAGCCGAGTCGTTTCTGGCGTTGAAGTTCGAAATAATGATTCTCGGATATCCGTAATTTGGTGCCAAAGCCGCCTCTGAGACTTTATTCGACGCCTGAATGAGAGCATCTATTGATGCTTTGACGTTGTCGGTGTACGCGCCCGCCATGCCCAAATCTTTTATGGTCTGGTCCAGGGTCTTCCGCACTTCCTGCTCCCCCGCTTCAATCAACTGCACTGATGTGTAGATACCGGTTATCATCGTCTGCGCTGCCTCAGCGTTGCCATTGATCTTAAAGTCGATCGTGTTCTTGTTTGTAACGTCCAAGGTTTGCGTGACGACCTTTTTTGAGATGTCGCAGCTAATGTTCTTTTGAGTATTCATAATATCACGCACTTTTACCATTACTGGCTCACACCCTTTCGATTTCATGTTTCTATCTATAGTGTTCGAGGCGATTGATGTGGAGGCGCCGCCCGCCCCAACTCCCCACAGCCCGGCCGCGACTGCGAAGGCATCGATGGTTGTGAGTTCATTCGAAATTTGGACACCGGCCTCCGTCGTGCACCTTTCATCTAGACCTAAACTTTGTACTATGGAATTAATTTTGGTTTGAACCAAAGCGGGATCGGCTTCCCCCGTCCCGTCATCAATCAGCTCATTTTGCGTCTCTATTACACGCTCATTTTGCGTTTCAGTCGGTATCTGCCTTCTCTCCAATGCCGTCTTTCCGGTATCTAAACAACTTGGATCGCTCATATTGTATTGCAATGTATTATATTATATTATTATTATTTTTTTTAATTTTTAATTTATTTAAGATAATAATATAGTCCGAGTAATAAAATTATAAGTGATATTATGATTGCTATTATAATATAAAGATAAGAAGTAGGTTTAACTGCCAATACTTTACAACTTGCATCGTCCGCTGTAGCATTAGGGTCGTATTCTTCATACATCTGGATCATACACCCTAATTTGTGCGGTAATTCCCTACATGAGGTGGGCACGGTGTCCACTGTAGCTTGAGGGTAATAATTCATCGCGTTAATGTTTTTACAACCTAATATTGTACCTTGTGGAAACTTACACAAAGACTCACCAACCGGCCAATCATCTCGGTACTCCGCGGGGTCTTTGCCCTCTTTGCCGACAAAGTTTTCAGCTTCTGGATTCGTGCATCCTTTAAGATACTCACAACTTTCATCGTCAGTGTTGGCATTAGTGTCGGGGTTTTTCGCTTTAGGGTCTATACAACCGAGTACCTTATATTTGCAACTTCCATCATCAGTTGTAGCGTAAGGGGTGCGGTTTATCGCTTCGTCATCTGTGCAACCTGTCAAGGCTGTACCAGCCCTACAACTGCCCGCTTCTTCGGATGTATATGTCTTGTTGTAGTGTTCCTCGAAGTTCTCAAGATCCTGGCAAGTACCCCCATAATTACCACATAACTGATAATTGTTCACGTTCTCCATGTCGACGGAACCAAATATAGTGTAGTTAATCGCGCATGTAACATAGATATTCGGGAGGCTGATGCAGGGAGCAATATCTTTAAGATTACTGTCTTTGCCGGTTATTTCTGTGAGAGCACTGCCCGCCGCGTGCTGCAGTGGATTATTATTAGATACAGCTTTTATTAAGGAATATATGAATGAATTAGAACCAGTTTGGTTTACAGTTTGCAAAGCATATCTTAAAACAGTGGAGGGGTCGTGCAGGCTGGCGCTCTGGTGCGTTGTGCATGCCCAAAGTACATCGTTGTTCGTGTTGATGCTGATTTCTGATTTTTTACGCAGGAAGGACGCGTTCGCAGCCTCAATAATGGCCTCTTTTTCGGCTTGATCATACTCTTTTCCGGGACTGATGAGGTTGCGCGTGCTAAACTCCTGCATCTCCTTTAAATCAAAATTATCATTCCAGTATCCGTAAGTAAATTTATATTTGTTGGAGATGTCATAATCATTTGCTCTAGGAGAACCTTTAACAGCCTCTGCATGAGCATCGAACATTAAATTCGATTCTGTTGAATTAGAATTGTAATGGAAAGAAAATTCAGCTTGTTCCGGACTTAGCATAATATTACACAATGGGTCTCCATAAAACTCTTTGTATCTACCATTTGAATGTCTGGGCCCTAATTTTGATTCCTTGTTAAACATTTTGTCCTGTGCTTCGCGCGCGCTATTCCAGAACGCAGTATCCGTTACGCCTGTTGGCATCTCCCCGGGACTGAGCGGAATTTGGCGATTACCTATTTTAAATGCATTACAATATCTGGCTACAACCTCTCGGTATCTTTTAACACATACTTCTTCTCCTAAAGGCACACCATCAGGGCTGCCGTCCGAAGTTCCTCCAACATTTATATTATAAGCCCCCGACGATAGGCCCGAGAAGTGTGCGTGGTTCTTATTCTTTACTTTAACTAATTTATGTACCCATTTCTCACCATCTTTTTCAGTTTTCCAATTATTATTATTATTAATGGTTGCTGTTTGTGTGGGACCATTGGCTTCGAAAGCGACTTGAGTATACACAAGCAACGGGTTATAGTATTTATCCTTGAACTCTTTTCTATGAATGGGGTTATAAAGTAAATAATATTGAGGAATATCAGCAATAGTAAGGTCAGAACTATTCTCTGCAATTGGACTACCGTCTATTTTTTCCTTATCTGGAGTATAAATAATAAACTCACAATTAACATTAAAAATTACATTTGCGTTATAAAAAAAAACTGTCTTACTATTTCTGTTTGTGAATTTACCCAGACCAGCCTGGTCGGAAGACATTGTTAAAGACCAGTCGGCTGCATTTAGAGAGTCGTCGGTTGCATAAGAGGCGTTGACGTCTTGGCCGCCGGACAAAGAAGAAATTGTTCTATTTCTTAATATATATACGGGTCCACCCTTTGGCTGCGCCATAATTGAAATTCCATTCATGTCTGCACCTTGGAAATTTATTTTATTAATTCCATCATAGTGCGAAAAATTTCCAAACTGATCGAAAATGATATTGTCACCCTTAGCGAGGTCAGTATTTAAAGCATTGTATATAATTGCATTTTGCGCAGGTGTATATTTTGTTACAGATAAAAATCCAATATTTTCAGTCTTCGTTTCAAAAGAACTTTTAAAATCACTCCATGTTTCATTCTGCTGCTTGGTATCCGCAATTCCACTCATACTATTTGTGGGTATATAGATCCAACCAAACCCGAGTTGTTTGAGAGTCCATGATTCTCGATCTTCGTCGAGCATTACAGCGTCGGGGTCGGCAGCGGGAGGGCAATTATCAGTAACATTTCCATCGATGAATTTTTTTAATATTGGATTTTTAAATGCCAGATACAACTGTAATTTTGCATCATTTATGGCTTCAGTATTAAAGTTAGCAATTTCGGCGTCTGTTGGAAGTGACATGACTATTATTATATTATAATAATTTATTTTAAAAATTTATTATTATAATTTAAATTTATTAAAATCGAATGTGTTATTTAAGAAACTGTTGTGTTTTTATTTACATTTGCGGTCAAAAATTTAGTTTGCTCTAACTGTATCCCCTGTGCATAATGTAGATCTTTAATTTTCCTTTCACTCTCCCTGAGAGATTCTTCAGATTTTTTCAATTTGTCCGCCAATGTGTGAACAGCTTTTTTAAGCTGTTCATTTGTAGGATTCTCTATACCTACTAAAACTTCTTTATTATCTGGCTTTGATTTATATAAGAACCACGCTACGATAATTGCAAAAAATGCGGCCGCGATTGATATATTTTGAAGAGTTAATTCAAACATTTAATAATAATAAATATATTATTTTTTTTTAAATTCCCTAAAAATATTCCCACCAT
>TARA_B110001450_G_scaffold221352_1_pt1 | contig 21997 bp, 24 predicted proteins | sample TARA_B110001450 | Tara Oceans TARA_B110001450 (sample SAMEA4396538) | marine metagenome | biome: Polar Biome; feature: [SRF] surface water layer (ENVO:00010504); material: water (ENVO:00002006), including particulate matter (ENVO:01000060) such as... | depth 5 m | reverse complement strand
TAAAAAATAAAAAATAAAAAATAAAAAATAAAAAATAAAAAATAAAATTGATTTCTAAATTTCTTTATTAGTTTAAAGTATGTACTGGTGCCCGAGTGGTCTAAGGGGGATGACTCAAGATCATCTGTCGTAAGACTCGTGGGTTCGAACCCCACCCAGTACATCTTTTGTTCTATTAGCTCAGTTGGTTAGAGCGTTGGTCTTATGAGCCAAAGGTCACCGGTTCAAGCCCGGTATAGAACATTATTTTTTTTTGAAACATTTTAACCACTCAATTAAACAATTTGTTTTATTAGATGATATTGTTGTCGATGTTTCTTTAGTATTCGAATTAAAAATATCATCGCGTATAGTATTATATTCAGCTACTTTTGTTGGACTATGATTAATGACAGTTGACATACCAGGACAAGGATCCATATTTATTATTATCTTATTTTAATACATATTATTAAAATAAGATATCAATTTTAATTTTCGAGATGGATATGACAAAATCGCCTATTAAATAATGGTTTGTTTTTACAAGGTCCTCCTGTTCTGCAAATACGTTGACATATATCATATTTTTCACCCATTAAAATATTTTCACCGGTATCTACATCTAACATTTCATAATCGGTTATTAATTGGTTATAATCTATATTTTTTGTATTTTGCCTTGTATTACATGTTTTACATTGTATTATCAAGTTATTTTCTTCTACCTTTCCTCCGTTATTTTCCGATATTATATGACCATATTCAGCTACTCCACTTATTGGTTTTCGTTTTCCATCAATATATATTTCTTTAATATCATATGTCACATCATTTAAATGTCTAATTGCTGATGGCATTAATACTAAATTATTGCATGTCCTACATTGTGTAATTTCTCTGTGTAACGGATAAATACTATATTTATGCCAAATAATATTTTTTAATTCAACTGGAACATGATCTTTATCTTTTTTTATATATTGAAACATTTATAATTTATGTTTATAATTTATGTTTATAATTTATGTTTATAATTTATGTTTATATTTTTCATTCCATTTATTTTATGAAAAATTTCTCAATTTTTTTTAGAGATTTATGTAAAACATATCAATAATTATACTTATTCATATGGTTTTTTGGTTTTTAGTGTCCGCCTCTTAAACGAAGAACCAGATGAAGGGTTGACTCTTTCTGTATGTTATAGTCTGAGAGCGTTCTACCGTCTTCTAATTGTTTCCCTGCAAAAATTAATCTTTGTTGGTCCGGTGGGATTCCCTCCTTATCTTGAATCTTAGCTTTAATATTGTCAATTGAATCACTCGGTTCTACTTCGAGTGTGATAGTTTTTCCAGTTAAGGTTTTAACGAAAATCTGCATTATAATAATATATAATAATATTTAAAATCTTTAAATTTTTTAAATAAATAATATAATTAATTTACATTCGACGCAGTTCTTTCTACTTGAGTAAATTGTGCATCTCCTGTTGTCATTGAACGTACTGCTACTGCTGCTGCAGCTCGATAAGCAGCATTCACATTTTCTGAATTTTCTGAATAATTTAAAGCTCTAGATGAATCTATTCCATAATTAGCCGCTTCTAAAATAGCATCTTGATTTGCTGCTAAATAAATTATTTTAATATTATAATTTTCGTCGGCATTTGCTATCATTAGTTTGATTTTTTTATTTGAATACTGTTTACTACTATTTTCTAAACCATCAGTTACTATATAAATCAAACAACTATCATATGCATCTGAATCTACTAATTTTTTTTCCATAAAATAAGCAAGTGTTGTACCAATAGCATCTAATAAAGCTGTTTGTCCTCTAACCACATATTGGGATCTAGTTATATTTATAACTTGATCTAAAGGTAGACTTCTAATTAGTAATTGTTCTTCGTGGTCAAATAATTTTATTGAAACTTTAATTGTTGTATTGTCCGGTTTATCCTTTTTAAGAACTTCAAACGTACTATTAATACCACCTATTGTATCGTCTTCTTTTCCGCGCATAGATCCTGATCTATCTATTAACGCTATTACCTCTTGAATAACGCTATTTGTCATAATACGTATACGTGAGAATATATATTCAATAATTTTTAAATATATTTTTTAATATATTTATCCAAATTGTTCATAAAACAGATCTCCAATATTAAAATTTACTGAATTTACTGAATTTATTGTATTTATCGGTGATCTTATTTGTGGTCTTATTTGTGATCTTGTGTGTGATCTTGTTTTTGTAATGATCTCTTTCATTTTTAATTATTAAATATTGTAAAGAAATATTTAAATAATAAATATAAATTTTATATTATTTTATTAATGGATGTATTAATTCAATTAAATTTCTATACTTATTTAAAACTTAATGATTATATAAATTTATTACTTACTAATAAAATTTATTATAATAATTACAATAACGATTCTATATATAAATATTATTTGAAAAGGAAATTTTCTGAAAACTTCATTGAAAAAGCTAAACCAATTATAATTTCTTATTATGATTGTTTTCATAGAATTAGTATATTTGAAAATATAGTAATAAAAGAAGGTTTTGAATTATGGGAAGAAGATATATATTATCTATTTTGGAAAGTAAAATATAGATTGTGTGGTTGATATTAATTATTATATTTGGCCAATATTTTCTCTCTAAAATCTAGCAAATTATCTTCATAATTTTTTTTTTCATCATATAATATTCTTAATGTTTCACGGTTCTCATTATTCTTTTTTTTATCATACATTAAATACTGTTTTGAATTATCACTCTTTAAAAACATGTATTTCGGAAGTATTTTCTTTTCAATATTTTCTATTTGTTCGATATGATCATCCTTATATTTATTTACATCTTGCAATAACACTAATTTATGTTTAATTTCTTCTAATTTTTCCAATATAGATACTTTATTGGATTTCGATGATATTATAATTTTTTTAGAATTAGGATGTCTCTCTATTTTAAAAAATTCTCTATATAAGTTTTTCTCTCGATTATAACATTCTTTATAATAAACAACATATTTTGGTATCATATATTCGTTTAATGTTGGTGGTAATTTAACAGCGTTATATTTTCTTGCTCTTTTTGAATCTTCTCTATCAAATTGATATTTAATATTTGAGAGATCTGTCATATAATATTTTATTTTATATTAATTTCTATATTATAAAATAAAAACTTAATATAATATGAATACCTGGTTTAAAACCAGCGATATTAATATAAAAAATCTTATAAAAAATAAATTATATACAGAAAATATTCGTGGATATGTATTACCACATGCTGGAACTACTTATACAGGAAATATTTTAAGCCATACTTTGCGATTTTCTCCAAAAAATTATTTTAATAATGTTTTAATTTTATATTATCCCGCAAATGAAAAAGAGAATGTTATTCTAAATGAATCTGAAAAATATCATCATGAATATTATGTTTTATGGAAAACATTAGATTACGTTATAAGAAAAAAATGGAAATATGGAAAAAAAACATTTTCTAAAATAAACGTGAGAGAATTATCTAGTGAAAATGATTTATCTATTCAAAAATATTTACATAATTTAAATAAAACTCTTTTAATTATATCTGCTGATTTCTCTCATTTTTTAGAATTACATGAATCAATAAAAAAGGAAAATTGCGCAGCACATGCTATTATGCATCGACATTTCCCAAGAAATTTAGAATGTTTAAATGTAGTTGATATTATAGATACATTTAAATTAATGTATCAATATATTCCAAATAATTGGATATTACAATGGTTAGGAAGAACTAGAAGTCCAGGAACTAAAGGAGTAGGCTATTTAAGTTTTTTAATTAAACAACCACAAAAAAAATTAAAATTACCAAATGGAATATTTGTAACGGCATATGATAATGAAATGCAACAACGCGAATGTTTAGGTGAATGGTTTACAGAAGCAAAGAAATATAGTAAAATTATAGAAAATGATCTAATTAAGAAAGTAATCAATTTGGCCAGAACAACTAGTAGGCTAACTGGTGGAAATTATTTGGATGTTCCTGTTAAATATTATACAATAACATATTTGTATAAGGATTTAAAATCTATAAGAAATCGAAAAACTAGAAAAACTAGAAAAACTAGAATAACTAGAAAACATAGAATTAAAAGAAGATTACAATTTATAACTCCTAAATTTATTCGAGGATATCACGGAATTAAACAAGATGCGTTTTATTTACCAGATGTAATGTTAGAAAATGTTTTTAATAACGGTAAATGGATTTTACCACACGATCAAACATGGCCTAAAAATAATACATATAATATGAAAGAAACATTATTAAAAATACAAAATAAAGCAGGGAGATTTAATAGAAAAATAGATAAAGACCACGAATTATATTATACAGATGTTGTTCATGGTATCGTACGATAAATAGACCTATTTTTTTCCTATTTCGCGATTTCTGATTAATTTAAATAGTCTTCCATAATATTTTAAGTAATTATCTATACATAAATTACAACATGTGTAATATAAAAATTTGAATGGTCCCACATCTTTTATAATAAAAGTACTTTTAAATATACTAATTTCACTACCATCTTGACCAAAATAATCATCGTGATATGGTAACAACATGGAATCTGTTATTTCTTCAAAACAAATCCAACATCGTTTTTGATCTTGGTCTTGTTCTTGTTCCATAATATATTTTATTAATTATTAATAAAATATAACTAATACAATTTATATTAATATGATATTTATTAATATAAATTTTATAAAATTTATTAATTATAATTTATTCATGCACAAAAAATTGTTTAATAAAAATAACTTAATTGGAATAAGCTAAGCCACCCATACCACTCATGATACGGAGGACATTGTAATTAACCGCGTAGACACGAACCTTGGCAGTCGAGACACCCTGGACTGTCGCGTTCGATAAAACAAGCTGAAGTGTTGCGTTGTCAATGCGGGAGAAATTGCAAGTGCCTGATGGCTGGTGTTCTTCTGGGCGAAGGGCGAAAGAGTAAACATTGACACCTGAGTCGGGATTACGTGTGTGATGCTGGAAAGGCTGAACTAAGTCGAAATACGAACCCTCACGCTCCGAGAAGCGATCCTGTCCATTAAGCTGTAATTTGGCAACTACAACTGGATTCTCACCCCAGCAATGCATGTCTAAAGCAGTTTCGGCTAAGACGAATGTTCCAGCATCAGACACACCAGATTCAGTGGCATTACCGGCCGATGAGGTAAACGCAGTTCCTGGAGCAAGTTCATTGGCGAATGGATCTTCGAACATGCCAGATCCATTAATAAATTGGCTTGATGCAACATTGTCTTTGCCTCCGAATGCATGAACCGCATTGGGAAGAGCATCAAGAGCATCAGTGTAATTGAAAGGCTGCGCACCTAGTAAATGATTTAAAGGCTGACCCGGCTGTAATGACGCACAGTAATCAACATTGGCATCAGGCTGAACAACCCAGACTAACTCTTTGCAAGGATGATTTAAATTGAGTTTAATTTTATTGGAGGATGATCCAACCGATTCATCACCTGTGAACTGGAGCTGTTCAATAAGGTATTCATGGGGATTCTGTGCCATACGGCGGCGTTCATCAGTATCTAAGAAGATATAGTCAACGAATAAAGAAGCCGCAGCTAATGATTGTTTGTAAGCATCGGCAACTTTCTCACCATTACCATCTAAACTACTAACAGCGAATAAGCACTCTTCGACATTACGGATATCTAAGTTAATTTTAACCTCGTGGTACTGAAGAGCAATGAGGGGAAGCGCAAGTCCGGGATTGCGGCAATACCAGAACTGTAATGGAACATATAAAGTGGATTCGGGTAAAGCATTGCGGGGAGCGCAAACCTGGCGAACACCATCAGCTTTGCAAGGTCCATCAACATCCGCAAAGTCGGGATCGGTAACATATGTGAGCTGTGTGGTATTACCAACCATTTTGTAGTAACCGCGCTCCTGTTCTTTGGATAATGTTAACTGGCACCAGATGTGCATCCAATCACCATATTGACGATCAATACGCTGACCACCAATTTCAACCTCAACCTGTGAAATTAACTGTTCACCGGGGAAGTCTAACCATCTAGCATGAACGGCTCCTGAGCTATTTAAATCTTGTCCAATTTCAGGTAAAGTAACCTGTAAATATGTACGGTACGCTAAATCACCATTACGTGAAACAGTGCAAGTAACACGGCGACCGAAGTCAGCTTGACCATTGAATGTTTGCTCAATAGATTCCATCGCGAAGTTAGTGTGACGACGGTAGGTAACCTTCCAGAAAGTAATCTGAGGATTTCCAGTTAAATAAACATCTTGTGCCCCATAGGCAACTAATTGCATAAGTCCACCAGCCATTTTTTATAATATCTCTAAAGAAAAAAAATTTCAGATATTTAATTTAATTAAATTAATTATAAATAATATATTTTTAGTTATTTTTCAAATAAAATAATTTATACAAAATAGAATATAAATTTTTATTATAAACATAAAATATAGTATGCATAAAACAAATAACAAACATACAACATTAGATAATAAACACAATGAAATGATTGAGAAATTTAAACATAATGAAAACACATTAATTCCTAAATATTATAAAGATATTGAGAAATTTGAAAAATTATTAACGAAAAATAGCAATAAAAATAAGAATAAAAATAAAACAGACGCTGATGATATAGAAATAAAAATAAAACAAATCAAAAATAATATATACCTTTTAGAAAAAGAAAAGAGAGAATACTTTTTAAATAATTCAAAATATATATTTGATTATTTTGAAGAAAAGAAAAATATTAATAATGTAAACAAACCAGATACGTCTGATAAAAATATATATAATAGTAAAATTAATACGTTTTTTAATAAAGATACAGATACCAATAATGATCAAATTAATATTGAGAGAAGAAACGTAATCGATAAATATTTTATAAATATTGATAGATCTTATTTAAATTTTGATAATTATTGTTACGAATCTGATGTTTGTAAATTTTGTAATAAAGGTGAGATTATTTATGTAGAGAGTGAGGGTATTAGTATTTGTAGTGTTTGCTCTAAATCTCTTAAATATTTAATAGAAAATGAAAAACCGTCATATAAAGAACCCCCTAAAGAAGTATGTTTTTATGCATATAAAAGAATTAATCATTTAAGAGAAATATTGGCGCAATTTCAAGCGAAAGAAAGTACAAACATACCCGATGAAGTATTCGAAAATATAAAAAATCAAATAAGAAAAGAGAGAATTTCTATTAATGATTTAACTAATAAAAAAACAAAAGAAATATTAAAAAATTTAGGTTATAATAAATATTATGAACATATTCCGTTTATAAAAGATAAATTAGGCATTAAACCCCCCGTTATGACGCCAGGATTAGAAGAAACATTATGTAATTTATTTATGGAAATTCAAAAACCATATTCAAAACATTGTCCGAAAGATCGCGTTAATTTTTTAAATTACTATTATACTCTATACAAATTATGCGAATTATTAGGAGAAACCAAATTTCTGCCATTTTTTCCAATGTTAAAAGATCGCGAAAAACGCATTGAACAAGATCAAATATGGAAAAAAATATCTGAAGAATTAGATTGGGAATTTATTCCTACTGTATAATATGGGGAGATCGCCCCATACGCGATAAAATAATATTATTTTAATCAGAATATCGCTTATGTAAACGATTTAATTTATAATTTTCACTGTCAATAATCCTATCTTGTTGCCAATATTCTTCTTGTAATTTTTCATAATCTTTATTCCATTTTGAATCTTTTCGTCCTCTTGTTCTTTGTGCTGGTCCATTTAATCGATCAAATTCTATTTTATCTAATTGTACTTTTAATTCTTTTTTTCTTTTTGCTGCTTGTTGCAAGTTTCTCTCAAGTGTTTGTTTTTCTATCCTTAGTTGTTCTTTTCGTGCTTTATGCCATTTTTTATAATCATCCATCGCAATAGCTTTTGTAATAGATTGTCTCGGCACGTTAGACATAATATTTTGTATTATTGCTGGTTCATAATGTTCTGGTTTAGTTTTTTCAATAAATTTTTTTAATATAAATGGAACTTCTTCTTCTTTACCTCTCGCTTTTTTTTTCTTTGTAGATTTTCTTCTTTTAACGCGTCGTATTTTTCTATATTCTTTTCTTTTTTTGCTATATTCTTTTCTTTTTTTGCTATATTCTTTTCTTTTTTTGTTCTTATTTCTTTTGATTGTTTTTGTCATATATATAAAATAATATTATTTAATAATTTAAATATAAAAAATAATATTATTTAATGGATAATATAAGACCTACCTGGGTTGAATATTTTAAACAATTAGTAACTCTTACAGCAACAAGGTCTTCATGTGAAAGACTGCATGTTGGTTGTCTGTTTATTAAAGATAATCGCATTGTTGCTCAAGGATATAATGGATATATTGCCGGATGTGAACATAAAATGGTTGTCAGAGACAATCATAATATAGCAACTATTCATGCTGAACAAAATACTATAACAGATTGTGCCAAACGTGGTACAAGTTCAGATAAATGTTGTGCATATATAACCCATTATCCGTGTTATAATTGTATGAAATTAATGGTATCTTGTGGAATTTGTGAAATTAATTATATAGATGATTATAAAAATGACGAATTAGTGAAACAATTAGCAGATGAGGCGAATATACAAATCAAGAAAATTTAATTACGTTTTTGTTTTCTAGATCTTTTTGATTTTTGTCCTCCCTTTTTTCCCGCTCTTTTGTTTCTTGATTTAGATCTTCTTTTTCTAGTGTTTCCACCGATGTGACCCGAGAAGAGTGTACCTGTAGGCTTCGTATTCGAGTACTCCCGCAGCGCCGGATCCTCCTCCGTCTCCTCCACCATCATCTCATCCCGCGCCGCAACGCGCTCTTGCTCGGCCTCGGCGGTGCGCACCTCCTCCTCCATTGCCACCCGTGCCTTCGCCGCCCACTCCTCCTTATCCGCCATCTTCAACCGATCCCACATGGCGCCACGCGCCGTTGCCATCTCCCGCGCTCTATCCAGCTCCGCCGCCTTCGCCTCTGCTGCCACACGTGCTTCCTCCGCCGCCGCTGCCCTCGCCGCCGCCGCCTCTTTTGCGTCGTGTTTTCTAAAAAAAAAATCTCTCATTCTTGGCGAATTTTTCCATCTCTTGTAAACTCCATTATCCTTGGATCCAAAAAAATATCTTTTTTTGGGGTCTCTTTTCTTTTTAAAGAAACTTCTAATATATTGAGTTCTCGTTTCGTCTGGTCCCATCCATCTCCCACCTCCTCTTTTTTTACGTGTTTGTTTTTTATATTTTTGTCGTCTAGTATTTTTTCTTATTTTCTTACTTAATTTTCTACTAGTCTTTTTATTAGCCTTTTTACTTAAATTCTTGCTATATTTCTTATATTTTTTTGAACGAATCATTATATATAAAATGATTAAATTAATTTGTTAATTTGTTAATTTGTTAAGCGACTAATGTAGATGCAGTAACTTGATTCATAACTTTTACTAATACATAAAATAATGAAGCAAATGCTATACTATTAAATATATATCCATATAAATTTGGATTACCATCATCCTTAAATAATGCAGGAATAAATTTATGGCTATATTTTCTAACAGCAGGTAATTGAAAAAGGAAATATATTATGGCTATTAATAATGGCAATTGAAATTCCCTATAAAACATATCTAAATTATCTAAATTATTCATAATATTATTATTTTCATTTATCAAATTATCAGGTGTTTGTAAATTATTAATATAATCTTCGGAAATATTTGATTGTGGAATATAATTAGGTTTAACTTCAACATCATTTTTCATAGAATGTGGATCCATTGGTATATCTCGCGATGGCAAACTGGTAACTCCGGAAATACTGGCTTTTTGTATTTGATTTACTAATTCATTATAATTATTAGCATTTGAATTAGATGCTGAGTCTATATTATTTGGTAAAGATGGTTGTTGTTGCATTTGTTGTTGCATTTGTTGTTGTTGCTGTTGCATTTGTTGCTGTTGCATTTGTTGTTGTTGTTGTTGCATTACGGGATTTTGCATTTGATTATTTGAATCGCTAACTATTTCATTTTTTGTTAAAATTATATTTGAATTGGTAGTTTGAATTGGTTGTGTTCCCATATTTGTTTGTTGATTTGCCATGGGTAATTCTGATATAGAAGTTATTCCTTGTTGATTAACAGTTGACATATTAATATACTAAAGTATATATTTATAAATTTATTTACGCAATAAAAGAAACCATGGTTTTTTAACATTCCTATATGAGGTAATATCTCAGAAAACAAATTTTTAAACCGCGTACGAGGCGGTTACCCCTCTTTACGCAAATTCAACTGTTTTGGGTTTTGTACCACATCGAATATTTTTTTCTTTCATTTTATAACATTTTGTATTGTTAGAATCAAAAGAATAAATTTTATCTCTTATGGAATTTTGTTCAGGCCCAATAAATTTAAAACAATTTTTACTTTCGCATATTTTTCTAAATAAAGTAGCCATTCCCAATCCTAATAATATCGATAGTATGATTCTGCCAGCATCTGTATATAATATATTTTTTATAACATTATTTATCATTTATATAATATTATATAAATTATAAATAATATAATAAAAAAATTATTGTATCGGTATATTATTTATATCAGATTTTCTTGATGGGCATTGTATTTCCTCCATATTATATTCAAAACAATTTTCGGCCTTATCTTTATATTCTATTTTATGGACATTATGAGGTGTAGGATAAACTAATATTTTCTGTTTATCATCATTAAAATATATAAAAACCAAACCAAATAATAAACTTAGAAGGAATATTGGAAAATTTATAACTTTAAATATATTTTTAATCATATTTAATTTAATATACTATAATATTAAATTAAATAGCTATTATATTATTTATACAATTCATACGGTTCATGTAGTATTTGTTAATTCCAAATCATTTAAATTGTATTTTTCTTGAACCAATGTATTTGTGAACTCTAAATCATTTATTTCTAAACTGTTATGTTTATACTTAATGTCCATAATTTCAATATTTAGATTAACTATTTTTGATACATACAATCCCATTGCATCTTTCAAATATGCAATTTCCTTTGTAGAATTGTATAATTTAATATATTCTTTATAGTCATTTATCATATTGTGTTGTTCTAATAATTTGTCACGTAATAAGTCATTTTTTTCTTTATTATTGGTCAAATCTTTATACATAATGAATAATTTATTATATGTTTCCTGTAAATTATTCAATTCAACTTTTAAAGATTCAAATTTTTCAATAGCTTTATCTTCTTCAATATAATTAAATAAAAAATCTAATTTAGTAGTTATTATAGATTTTTTTACAGTATCTAATATATCTTTAGTAATCTCTAAATTTTCATTTAATAATTCAGAGTTAAATTTTGTTATAGTAATATTAAGATCACAAGGAAGTTCTACAGATCCACATATTACTCTTAAACTAGTATTGGTTTCAGAAAAAATTGAACCACCAAATTTCCCACAATTTATACATTTAAATTTTTGTTTAGAAAATAATTTTTTTTTAACATCTAATGTATTATCTGAGTTTATAATTTTATTAATCAGTACATCCTTTTGTGCAGTATATTTTTTTTTCAAATTATAATAATTTTTTAATTCTGCTAAATATTTTTCATATTTATCATTATTTTGATCTAGATCTTTTGTAGACATCTATCTATAAATTAAAAATATATTTTTCTGTGTAATAAAGACGCCTCTGGATGATTGTTATAATCTGGTAAATTAGTAATCATATTATTTCTAGATCGCTGTTTATTATCTATATTTTGTCTATTGTAATAAACTAATTTAGACATAATATATTGTTTATCTTTTTGATTTTTTAAATATGTTTCTTCTTTGGATTTATTTCCTTTAAATCTAATATATAAAATTATACCTAAAACACCAACAAATATGAGAAGCATAACTAAGTTATAAACGATATTATTATTATTTTGCTTAAAAGTGTGACATTCACGCAAAATATTTTTAAAAAAATATTTAACCCCAGGATCAACTAATACAGGTTTAATAGTTAATTCATTATTTTTATTAACATTTAAATAATTATTTAAATTTTTAAATTCCATATTATAATACTGTTATTTTAATAAAATAATTTATACATATAAATATAATGGCTGAAAATAATATTCCAAACCCATCTAGTTCATTGGTTTACTTTTTCATAGTAACTTTTATTTATCTTTTTTTTACTATATTTTCATTATATGGAAGTAATACTGTTAGTTCTATTAGAAACAACAGTAATAATAATATATACAATATAATTTATATTATATTAGTTTTAATCGGTAGTTATTTTATTAATTTAAATATTTCTAAAGCTTTATGTGATAGTAATTCTATTCAGTGGAATAATATATTTTTCATTACTATTTTACCATGGATGATTATATTTAGTGTTATTTACTTTTTATTAGAATTATTTCCAGGTTGGGTCAGTCCGTTTTCTAATACAATAGGGTATTTTGTTGTGAATTTATTAGGAGTAAATAAAATAATTGGGAATATATTAAATGATTCAAAAGATAATAATAAAGAATTGGTAAAAGCATTAGTATATATTAAAAAAAATTATTCAAAATTTATAAATGAAATAGATATAGATGAACTAGAATTTGAAAAATTCATCAAAACATTAAGTAGAGAAAATATAATAAAAACTGGAACAACACCAGAAACAGCATTACAAGACAGTAATATACTTGAATTGTATAAATTGGTTAATATAAAACATATAATTGGAAAAATAGTATGGTATATTTTAGCAGGAATATTAATTGCATCAATTACATATAATTTTATAATAAATATTACATGTGCATCAACATTAGAAGAAACAAGAAAGGAATATAATGAAATTATGCAAGGCAATGAAGATTCTGAAGATGCTGACGAAAGCACTGGTTATAATTAAAATATAAACTTTTTAAAATTAACATAATATAAAACAAATAAATATGATAAAATTGCGAATATTATTATTACTAACCAAATAGGTACAACAGTTTTATTTTTATATCCTAAACCGAATTCTCTAGGTTTGCCATGTTTATCAAAAATAAAAAATGGTTTACATGTTATAACTAATATAAATAATATTATAAAAATGATTATTGATACTAAATTTATATTTTTTATTGCAAATTGTCTTAACATATTAATATTATATAAAACAAATATAATATTAATTATAATTTATTGTAAATTATTATAATTTATTGTAAATTATTATAATTTATTGTAAAATATTGTAAAATATTGTAAATTATCAAAAAATTTACTCTAAATAATATTTTTATTTAATTAGGTTTAATCAAATTCTAAATCACTATCATCATCATCGTCATCAGGTATATTATCCATATCATATTCTTCTTTTTCAATTTCATCATTTACAGCTTCTTGGTCTTCTAAATCTAATTCATATATCTGCTTATTCATTTCAGTTACATTACTATTTTGTTTTAATTTTTTTTCTTTTATTGCTTGTTTTTCTAATTCTACACGTTCTTCATCATAATTTTCTTTAACATATTGAGTTAATCCTTTTTGTAATCCCTTGCTCCATTTTTCTAATTTATTATTTTTAAATATATTTTCAATTTCTCTCTCTTCGTCTGTTAAATTTTTCAGATAATCAGTAATTAAGTCTTTTTCTTTTTCTTTTGCATGTGCAATATTCTCCTTAACTTTCCTATAATTATTATTTAATAATGCATAATGATTATTCATTATATTAGTAACTTCCATTACAAAATTAAGAATTTTTTCATTAAAAAGTACATTATCGTATTCATCATAACTAGTAATTTCCAATTTAAATACTTCATCATTTGTTATATTTATATATTCATTTATGATAGTGTAAAATACATATGTATAAAATAATTTTATAAAATTTTCATCAAATATACTATTAATTTTACTTTTACTATTTGCAATACTAATTGGTTTGTTGTATAATATGATATTCATTAACTTAATTAGTATAGCGCATTTATTTTTTATAATTTTAAATACCAATTCTAATTCGGGTATTTCAGAAAATGTGTTCAAACTATTATAATATTTTTTAACAATATTTGCTATATCATTCCTATGAACATCTGATAAATTCCAGTGATTTGGTATCGCATAATAGTTTATATTTTTATTTAAAACAATATTTGGAAAAACATGAATAAAATTATAGATGTAATTTTGAAAAAATTTACTATAATTTGCATTAAAATCAATGTCCAGATTTTTCTGAAAATTAATAAAATCAACTTTACTCAGGTTCGGTATTTTTTTTATAAATTCAATAATGTTTTGCTTCATTAATACATTTACTTTTCCCAAATAATTTTTAATCATTCTTAAATTTTCATTATTGTCATTTTTTATATCAAATGTATCTAAAAATATATTCATTTTTTCAAAAAATGTTTGATCTAATTTATTGGAAACATGTGTTTCTTCGTATTTATCGAGTATTACTCTTAATAATTCCAGATTGTTTAACATTGGATAATTAAAATTAAGAGTCAATATATTTTGTTTATTAATAATATTAAGTAATTCAGTTAGCGAAGACAAACTGTACATTTTTCCCTGACCTTTTAAAAATTCAATATTTTCGGTTATAGTATTATTTATATTATAATCAAGTGGTTTGTCCAAGCATAATGATCTTATTTCATCGTCTATTGGTAAATTGTTATCAAAATTACAAAAGTGAACAAATGCTTTGTATATAATTTCTTCATTGTAAGTATTTTTTATATTGGGTAAACTTAATTTATTATTAGTAGGGTCATATAGTATTGGTGCTCTGTTTAATGTATTTATACTATCAATTATACTGTAACAATGTATAACAATATTATTATTAGTCATGATAGATTTATCTTGCAAATAAAAATACATTAATGCATTTTTAGAAGTATTACAACATGCATTTTCTAAAAATGGTTCACTATTTGAATTCTGTAATAATGCGGTATTTTTTTTAACTATGGTTTGTATACTTTCTATTATAGCTCCGCTAAAATATATAATTTTCGATTGAAGAGTTTCATAAATATCATTCTTTTTCCCTTTGGAAAAAGAGTCCAATAATTTATCTTTAAATGTATCACTTAATGGCAATAGGATCTCTTTATTTATTTTAAAATCTACTAATGGCGGATTAAAGGTAGTCCAAGAGTTTAATGATAAAGATTCGGGTATTTCTTCTACTTTATTATATAGTAAATACTCTCTCTTTTTTTCTATTAATTTTATAGCGTCTTTATTTTTTAAAACATATTTATCCATTATTGCTTCTATTTTTTTTACTATTGTAGATTCGGACATTTTTAATATGCTGTTCCATGGTTTTATAGAACTTTTTATTTTATTTGCTATACAAGACATATATATTATTGTTGATTTATCTTGATCACCTTCTAATGGATATCCAGAAAATGATTTTATACATCCCGGAAAAGTTTTTTTGCTCTTAATTGATGGTATACTTATTTGTAATGTTAATATTATGAAACTAAATGTTAATATTAATAAAGATGAATTAAATGTATCTTCATACGATGGAGATTCTTTTACCTTTCCGTCTTTTTTTGCTGTTTTTAGTAAAAATTGTTCATATTGTTTTTTATTTGGTATACTTGAATTCTGTATAGTTATTACATTATTAATAATAAATTCATGATAATTAGAAATATTTATCCCCGCCATTTGCGACATAGCTTTTAATATATTTATTACTATTTTAATAGTCGGGTTCAAAGACTTCTCATTAGTTTCAGAATTAATAGTATACTCATTATCTAATATATTTCTAGTCAATTTATATCCTTGTTCATCAAAACCTTCTTCTGTATTAAAATCTATTCTTTTAATAATATATCCACTATGTTTATCTACCCAATAATTATTATCATCACTAATTGTCCCTTGATCCGCGCATATATAATCTAATTGTCTAATATAATCTTCTTTGTTTATAAAAGCATTTGCCAATTTTAATAAAAATAATGGTATTAATTTTACTCCTGTTTTATTACAATATAACCAATAATTATTTTCATCATTTATTGCTTCCCTCGTATATAATATGCAAAATTTTTTAATCGAATCTTGTTTTGCTGCAAAATCTTTTTGACCCAAAATTTTATCTCTAATATTTTCATGAGGTGAAGTAATTATATTGGTATCATATGTATGGTCAAATTCTAGTAAAATATCATTATGCTTTTCTTTATTTTTTCCATTAATGATTAATAATTTATGTAAATAATTTATAGAATGCGCGTAAATGTCATTAATTTTACCTTTTATTTCTTCCACGCTTAAATTATAATGCATTTTAAAATTGTCCAATATATTTCCAACATCTTTTTTTAAATTTTGTTTAAGGGCGTCATCTTTTGACATACATTTATCATTTAAAGATACACAATCACTTGTAGTATTACACAAAATTTTATTTGAATCTATATAAAAATTTTCTTTAAATTGTTCATCTATTATCCAGATATTATCTCTTCTTGTAAAAATATAATTTTTTTTGGTCTCTTTATCGATTAATAATGAATAATCACCATTTAATACTTCTCTCTTTTCTTCAATTATTGCTTGTGCTTCTCTGAGAGCATTTTCATGTGTTAAATTCATATTATCTTTTAATTTTTGTGCTAAAAATTCAAAAAAATGTTTACTGTCCATGTTATCTTTCTCTGTTTTATATTCATTTATGATACTATAGAATGTATTATCATATATAGAATCGAAAAATATCAATTTACTATTATCATTTTCGACTTCTTGTAAAGTGTTATATTTTTTACTTAAAATATATTTTTCACATTTCTCTTCGTCAAATTTGTCTTTCATTTCTTCTTTGTCTGCATCTTTATTCGTTTTAATAAAGCTATCTAATAAATTAGAAACTATTAAATCCATAATATTTTTATTTAACGAATTCATAAAAAATTTAGCACTGTCTATTTTTATAAAATAACTATATAATTCATCGTTATTTATGAAATCTTCTTCGTTTAATTTATAATTAGCAAATAATTGTTCTTTTAAATCTTTGTTTAAAAGATCAAATGAAAATTTGTATTGTGTATCTTTTATATTTCTATTTAACATCAATACTAATTTAGTTAACAAATCTTTCTGTTTTTTATAATTTGTTTTATATTTAATAATATTATTTTCTATATTAGATCTTAATAATTTATAATCACTTATATGTAATTTATATAAATCGATATTGAATGGTTGTAATTCATATAATATTTCTAGTAAATTGCAATAGGGTTTTTCATGTAAATTTGTATAATTATTTATTATATTTTTCTTTGTAGGTATAAATGATTCTAATAATAAATTGTATTTTTCTTTATAATCAATTTCGATAGTATCATCTATCATAAAATTATTAATATTGTTAAAAATAGTATTATCATGAATATTTTCATGACTGTTTATAAATTGTGGTATTAATTTTTCATCCGTTATATATTTGTTAATAGTTGTATTATTATTAAATAATTTTGAATACAATAAAAAATTAGAATTTAATACAGATCTATCGTGTATATTTGTATATTCTAAATTGATTTTAGAAAAATTAAAGATGGGTAAGGGCAAAGTTATAAATGAAATGATATTAACTCTGTCATTATTTGTTAATTCTTTAAATTTATATAATTTTTTATTGTCAAAATAATACGATTCCAACATTTTTAAACCCTCATTATAAACGTCCATTACAAATCGCGATTTTTTTATAGATTTATCTTTTACAACATATGAATAAAAATCATCATATAAATCGTTAACAATATTTATTTGATCATTAACATCCATTTTTTCTATAGATTTATCGTGATAATTATCTAAAATATTGAAAATATTTTCTATATAATTTTTATAATTATTTACTTTTTCCTTGGAACTATTATTACTCCAGTGGTTAATAATATTATTTAATTCTTCGATAAATTCACCCATTTTTTGTTTATTTATAAATTCTTCATCTAAAAATTCTTCCTCATCATCTAGTTCTGATATAATATTTCTCGAGTTAGATATTACTGGAAGTATCCAGTATAATTTCTTATTTAAATTAAATAAAACTTCTTTCAATGGTTTGTAAAATTCCCCTTTTTCTTGTGGAATATTTGGGTTTAAATTTTTATCAAATTCTGAATAAATATTTCTTAACTCCTTATATCTATTTATTTCAAAATTTATATTATTCATTACTTGCACATTTCTTTCTTCTGGTAAATAATTATTAATTGATTTATCCAAATAATCGTTTAATTGTTTATCTAAACTAAATCGTTGTTCATCTTCGGGAACATTTACACTGTGATATAATTCTTCTAATTCTGGACCTATTTCTATAGAATCTACTAATAATTCATCTAAATTATCTTGGTCAGAGTAATTTTTTAAGTCATAATCTAACTCCTCGGCATTTTCTAAATCTAAATATTTTTCTTTTTCTTCAAGATCTTCGTCTGTCAATTTACTTTTTTCAGAATCCAAAGATTCTATTATAAATTTATCTATAGTTTCTCTAACAATAATTTTTTCTATATTTAATTCTTCAGGTATTCCAGAATATTCAAAATCAATATACATTAATTCTTTATCGGGTATTGTAGTTATTTCTATCATGTCTTCTTCGATGTTAGTTATTGTTCCATTTATGACTTTTGGAACTGGTTCACCAACATATATGGAAATATATTTATTAATAGTTAAATTATTTTGTATAATAAAACTTGGACTGTCATGTCTGCTTAATAATAATATATTATTTATAGATTCTTCCAATAATTTACCTTCGTCCGATATATCTAATGTTATTTCTTTTTCTTCATTCAATAAAACTAATTTTTTTGTATTTATAAATTTTATAAAAAATATTTTATCATTTAAATCATAATTACTTGGAGAATCTAATTGTATAATATCTCCTAATTGTAATTTTATATTAATTTTTTCAGGAAGTTGTGGTGTATCCAGGTCTATTTCTTTTTCTATTAGTTCTTGTGAAATTTGTGAATCTTGTGATTTTTTACTCATATTAATATCTTATATTTATAGTAGAAATTAATATAATTTTAATATTATTTATGAAGAATAATATTATTTATGAAGAATAAAATATATCTAAATAAGTTAAAGAATATAATATAATATATTATAATATATTATAATATATTATAAATGCTAAACACGAGCTATAAAATTAATTTAAATATAAATGATGCTTTGAAAAATGAGAATAATTATTTTATCGTTAAAAAATATACGTTTAATAATAATGAATATGCCATTATTAAATATAATAAAGAAAATTTAAAAAATATTGATGATGAAGAATTATTTAATAAAGTTGGTAATTTTAGATCTGTTATTTTAAGAAATAATAAAGTTGTTGTATATTCACCTAGTAAATCGGTACCATATAATAATTTTATTAATAAAAACAATACAACCGAATGTTGGACAGAAGATTTTGTAGATGGAACTATGATTAATGTATTTTATGATAATATCAATAATTCATGGGAATTATGTACTAAATCTACAGTTGGCGGAAATATTGTATTTTTCAATGATTTAAAAAATTATCAATTATTTGATAATAACAATAATAACAATAATAACAATAATATAACTTTTAGATCTATGTTTTTTGAATCTTGTAATTTAAATAATTTTGATTTAAATACCTTAGATAAAAAATATTGTTATACATTTGTTATGCAACATCCTTTTAATCGCATAGTAACACCTATATTGACTCCTGTCCTTTATCTTATTAAAATGTATTATATAAATGATTTAAATCTTGATAATGTGGAAATTAGTGAAGTTAATATTGAAACATTTTATAACGAACCACCATTTATATTTATGAATACTAATATTAAATTTATTAATAGATATCCAATCACCAATTTTAATGATATTGAGAATCATTTTGCTTCTGAAAATGCACCGTATTCTTGTGTTGGGTGTATGATTTATAATAAAGATGGTAATCGTACAAAAATTAGAAATATAAATTATGAAAATGTAAGACGTTTAAGAGGCAATCAACCAAAATTACAATATAATTATTTATGTTTAAAACAGGAAAATAAAGTAAAGGATTTTTTGCAATTTTATCCTGAACACAATATTATTTTTAATAAATTTAGAATTATTGTATATAAATATACAAATGATCTATATATGAATTATATTAATTGTTTTATAAAAAAAGAAAAACCATTAAAAGAATATGAGTTTCAATATAAAACCCATATGTTTAAACTTCATGAAAAATACAAAACAGAACTAAAACCTAATCAAAAATCTGTTGATAAAAAATGTGTTATTGATTATGTAAATTCACTTCATCCTTCTCAACAAATGTTTGTAATTAATTATACATTCAAGAAAAAAGTTAATAACGAAGATCATAATACTAACGAAGATCATAATACTAACGAAGATCATAAAGAAGATGAATATGACAATTGTGATTTAGAATGTAATTAATTTTATAATATACTATATAACCTAATAATTAATATATATGAAAATATTAATTATTTTCTTATTTTAAATTATTTTACTTATCTGAAAAATAATCTTTAATCGTATTTAGTAATAAAATAGCACTATTGGCACATTCTTCTAATGTCAGTAGTATATCGTCTTTTTGTATAATATTTTTAAATGCTAGTTTAATTATACTATTATTATCATGGGGATGTTTCTTTAAAAACCCCACATAATTAAGTTCTTTCTTTTCTACAAAATATTTATTATATAAATTATACTCTAGCATTTTTCCAATAGTATAATCTTCATTTTCCAATATTATAATATAACAATTGTCCATAGTATCAATTGCATCTGTAATTAAATCATTATTATTTTTAAGAGATTCTATTGTAATATACATTTTTTTTATTAAAATACTACATGCCAATTCAATTAATTGGAAATTATTAAACACCCCAACCGATTCTATTATATAATCAAAACTATTTTCTAAAAATAGTCGTTTTGCATCTAATAACATCCAGTCTTTTTTTAAAAAGTCTATTTTATCTTTTGAGAAACTCTCTTTTAATTCTTTATGTTTAATTTCCCATTCATCTTTAATCCTTACAGGATCTAATGTATTCCCATATGCACATGTACATGCAACATTAAACATACCATCTTCTTTAGCAGTACCAATTGATAATTTAGCTTCAAATTTAATCATTTCTTTATCCATATTATTTGCCATTTGTGGTCTTAATCTAACAATATCTATATAATCACCGGTAATTGGATCTGGTGGAAATATTTTTTTTACTTCTGCACTTTGTAAATATTTATCTGTTTTTATATTTTTTATTTTAAAATCTTCGCTTGTAGCAAATATAATAGTATTTTCAGTATTTTCTTTTTCTAATTCTAGAATATAATCTTCATATGGAAACTGTTCAATTTCTTGAATATATATAGGAATACTACTTATTCTTTGTTTTATTAATTCATTATTTAATCGTGTTCTATTAATTATAATATTTACGTCATTTTTACTATATGGTTGTGTTCTTATTACTATACATGGCACTTCTGATATAATCGTTCGCCTAATAGCATTAGCATAACTGACGTTCACTTCACTTAGTGTAAATTTTAATACATTGTTTGTTTCTTCTACATTATTAATTTTCGGTACACTAGCCATTGTACTATATATTTAAATTTATTTAATTATTTTTATCTATTTTTATCAATTTTATTAATTAATTTAATTAATTTAAT
>TARA_B110001450_G_scaffold20459_1_pt1 | contig 22047 bp, 17 predicted proteins | sample TARA_B110001450 | Tara Oceans TARA_B110001450 (sample SAMEA4396538) | marine metagenome | biome: Polar Biome; feature: [SRF] surface water layer (ENVO:00010504); material: water (ENVO:00002006), including particulate matter (ENVO:01000060) such as... | depth 5 m | reverse complement strand
ACCAGGGCTACGGCTGTCTCTGTCGCGACAGCATCGACACCCTGGGAGACCTCCCCGGCGCGCCAGACTGCACGCGAAACTTGGCTTGAGCCGCCGACTTTCAAATTAGTGACGCGCGTCCTGCAATAAGCCCTGCTGCTGCTTATCAAAGGACTTCTGCCGCGCCTGCCAGTTAGAGGGTTGGGTGACCCTGCTTATCTGTACGGCGGTGACTTTATACTCTGGGCAGTTGGTAGCCCAGTCACTGTTGTCGGTGGTAATCACATTGGCACCTGAGACTGGGTGGTGAAATGTCGTATAGACGACGCCGGGCTTTACCCTGTCAGTTACGTCAGCGCGCAGTACCGTGTCGCCTACGCGGCTGTTAATGCCCACCCAGTCGCCATGATTAATGCCCCGCTCTTCTGCGTCATGAGGATGAATCTCCAGCACATCTTCGCCATGCCATTCGCTATTTTCAGTGCGTCTAGTTTGGGCGCCAACATTATATTGCGACAGAATGCGTCCGGTAGTCAGCAACAACGGAAACTTGCGATTGGCGCGCTCGGTGGTGGGCACGTATTCGGTCATTGCAAAGAAGCCTTTGCCACGCACAAACTCATCGACATGCATAATCGGTGTGCCATTTGGCGTATTACCATTACATGGCCATTGAATACTTCCCAACTCTTCTAGACGATCGTAAGACACACCATTAAACGTCGGGGTTAGGCGAGCAATCTCGTCCATAATTTGTGAGGGATGGGTGTACTCCATCTTGCAGCCCAGAGCATTGGCCAAGGCCATAGTGCCTTCCCAGTCGGCTTTGCCGCTGAGGGGTGGCATGGCTTTACGCACTCTTGAGATGCGTCGCTCAGCATTGGTGAAAGTACCATCTTTCTCCAGAAACGATGCGCCGGGCAAAAACACATGAGCAAATTTAGCCGTTTCGTTGAGAAAGATATCCTGTACTACCAAGCATTCAATCGAGCGCAGTGCCGCCTCAACATGCTGGGTGTTCGGATCAGACTGAGCGATGTCTTCGCCCTGACAGTAGAGACCTTTAAATTCACCATCCAGTGCCGCATCAAACATATTGGGAATACGCAGACCAGGCTCTGGATCTAAGGTGACCTCCCACTCGCCTTCAAATAGGGCGCGTGTGGCTGGATCTGATATATGGCGATAACCGGGCAATTCATGGGGAAACGATCCCATATCACAGGAGCCCTGCACATTGTTTTGTCCGCGCAGTGGATTGACGCCGACACCATCGCGGCCAATGTTGCCAGTCAACATGGCCAGGTTAGCAATTCCCATAACCGCCGTTGACCCCTGACTGTGCTCAGTAACACCTAAGCCATAAAAGATCGCACCATTACCACCAGTGGCATACAGACGCGCCGCGCCGCGTAAATCGGCGGCCATAACACCAGTGATACTTTCGGTGTTTTCCGGAGAGTGACGTTCATCACCAATAAACGTCAGCCACTTTTCAAATTCAGCAACGTCGCAGCGTTCTTGAATATAGTCGCGCGCTTGTAAGCCCTCGTTGACAACCACATGCGCCAGTGCGTTCAGAATGGTGACATTGGTACCTGGGCGGACAGGTAAATGATAGTCGGCTGTAATGTGCGGTGAGCTAACCAGTTCAATCTTGCGCGGGTCGATCACAATAAGCTTGGCACCTTCGCGCAGACGGCGTTTTAGGCGTGAGCCAAATACTGGGTGCGCTTCGGTGACATTAGCCCCCATCACCACGACCACATCGGCTTCGGCTACCGAGGCAAAGGTTTGGGTTCCGGCCGATTCACCCAATGTCGTTTTTAAACCAAAGCCAGTAGGTGAATGACAGACACGCGCACAGGTATCGATGTTGTTATTGCCAAAGCCAGCACGAACCATCTTTTGCACCAGGTAGACTTCTTCATTAGTACAGCGACTTGAAGAGATTGCCCCTATGCTGGTGCGGCCATACTGCGTTTGAATATCTTTGAAACGTTTAGCGGTATAGGTAACAGCTTCCTCCCAAGACACTTCACGCCAAGGGTCGTCAATACTGTCGCGAATCATGGGTACGGTTATGCGGTCTTTATGAGTGGCATAACCAAAGGCGAAGCGGCCCTTCACACAGGCATGGCCCTCGTTGGCCTTGCCGTCCTTATAGGGGGTCATGCGCACAACCTGGTTGCCTTTCATCTCCGCTTTAAACGAACAGCCCACACCACAGTATGCACAGGTAGTAGTAACAGAATGTTCTGGCTTACCCACCTCAATAATACTTTTTTCCGTGAGCGTTGCCGTTGGGCAGGCATTGACACAGGCGCCGCAGGAAACACATTCGGAATCCATAAAGTCTTCGGCCTGACTAGCGCTCACTTTGGACTCAAAACCGCGACCTTCAATGGTTAGGGCAAAGGTGCCCTGCACCTCTTCACAGGCGCGAACGCAGCGTGAGCAAACGATGCACTTTGATGGATCAAAGGTAAAATAAGGATTGGATTCATCTTTTTCGGCAACTAAATGATTGTCTCCTTCAAATCCATAGCGCACTGAGCGCAGGCCCAATTCACCGGCAGTATCTTGCAGTTCGCAGTCGCCATTGGTCGGACAGGTTAAACAATCTAGTGGGTGATCTGAGATATACAGTTCCATCACGTTGCGGCGCAACTTGCCGATAGCATCGGACTGGGTGATTACGGACATGCCCGCTTCGACGTTCGTCGTGCAGGATGCGGGAAAGCCACGTCGGCCTTCGATTTCCACCAAGCATACACGACAGGAACCAAAAGACTTAAGCTGGTCGGTAGCGCAGAGTCGCGGAATTTTTACACCGTTTTCGGCTGCAGCGCGCATCACCGAGGTGCCCTCGGGAACCGTGATCTCAACGCCGTCGATACTAAGAGTTACAAGGTTCTCACTGACACTGGCAGGCGTACCATAATCGGCCTGAGGTTCGTAGAATTCCAACATCTTAATTGCCCCCCTGGCCAGAGCCAGTAAAATCTTCTTCAAAGTAGGTTAATGCGCTGCGCACCGGATAGGGTGTCATGCCACCCATGGCGCAAAGTGAACCAAACTCCATAGTGTCGCAAAGTTCATGTAATAAAATAAGGTTATTATCACGATTGTCATTAGCAACGATGCGATCAATAACTTCTACACCACGCACCGAGCCGATGCGGCAGGGCGTACATTTCCCACAGGACTCGACGACACAGAACTCCATGGCAAAGCGAGCCTGCGCTGCCATATCAGCGGTATCGTCAAACACCACAATGCCGCCGTGGCCGATCATCGCTTTGATCGCTGCAAAGGATTCATAATCTAAGGGTGTATCCCATTGCGATTCGGGCAGAAATGCCCCCAAGGGGCCGCCTACCTGTATGGCACGAATTGGGCGACCGCTATGTGTGCCCTGGCCATAGTCTTCAACGACTTCACGCAAGGTTACGCCAAAGGCCAATTCAATCAGGCCGCCCCGTTTGATATTGCCGGCGAGCTGGATCGCCAAAGTGCCGCGAGAACGCCCCATGCCAAAGTTCTGATAGGTCTCGGCACCCTGTTCCAAAATACTTGAAATCGCGGCCAGCGTCAGCACATTGTTGACCACGGTTGGCTTACCAAAAAGTCCCTCAATAGCTGGCAACGGCGGCTTAGCCCTAACCATGCCTCGCTTGCCCTCCAGACTCTCTAGCAGCGAAGTCTCTTCGCCGCAGATGTATGCGCCGGCACCTAAACGCACTTCTAAATGGAATGTTTTGCCGGCACCCTGAATGTTGTCGCCGAGGAAGTTGGCTGCAACCGCCCGCTCAATGGCAATGTTCAGTAGTTTGTGCGCTACGGGATATTCTGAGCGCAGGTAGATATAGCCCTGCGTCGCACCCACGGCTAATCCCGCGATGACCATACCCTCAATCAATTGATAGGGGTCGGCTTCCATCACAAGGCGATCAGCAAAGGTCCCGGAATCACCTTCATCAGCATTGCAGACGATATATTTAGTCTCATTGGGCGTATCCAGCACCGTCTGCCACTTTATTCCAGCTGGAAAGGCGGCACCCCCGCGGCCTCGTAGGCCAGAGTCTTTAACTTGATCAACAATCTCCTGCCCAGTCATTTGCAGCGCAATCTGTAACCCCTTAAAGCCACTTAATGCTTGGTAGTTAGCTAGACAGACTGGATCACCCTGCCCCGCGCGGGCAAAGGTTAGGCGCTGTTGCTGTGCAAAATATGCAATTTTCTCGACAGGCCCCTGATAGAGTGGATGCGCACCGGCATCGAGCTCCAGAGCATCAAGAATACTGGGGATGTCACTCGCTGAAACTGGACCGAAACCAATCCGGCCCTTATCTGAGTCGATCTCTAACAGCGGCTCTAACCAAAACATGCCCCGAGAGCCATTTCTCACAGGCTCAATACCCGCAGCCTGCAGAGCATGGGCGACGGATTCAGCGCCTAAGGCGAGTGCCGTAGTATCCTGAGGAATATAAAAGGTCATTTACCCACCCCCAATCCCGCCACCAGTGCGTCGAAGCGATCTTGATCAACTCGCGCATGAACCGCGTCATTGATCCGTATTGAGGGTGAGCAGGCACAGTTACCTAAGCAATACACTGGCTCGAGGGTAATATTACCGTCGGCCGTGGTCTCATGATATTCAATGCCTAAGCTGTCTTTAGCATGGGCTTCTAGTAAGCGCGAGCCCATAGATTGGCAGGCTTCTGCACGGCAAATTTGTACGGTATGACGGCCTACTGGATGGGTTTTAAAATCATGATAGAAGCTGATCACACCATGCACATCAGCGCGCGAAAGATTAAGCCCTTTTGCAATGACGGGCACCGCGGTATCAGGCACATATCCCAGCTCGCCCTGAATAGCGTGCAGTAAAGGCAATAGTGCCCCGGGCAGATCTCTGTATTGATCCACTAAATCACTGACAGATGACGGCTCGCTTTGGTTGATATCCAACTCCCCAGGCTCCTGTATTTGTTTCCTGTATTTGTTTTAGCGCTACATCCTGATCAGACACGCGCCCTGAGCGCAGTCTATCACCATCAATACCCGTTTCTGCTTTTCCTAAACGACTCTAATATGCCTAATAAGGACTGTTTATTATACCTCGCGACTAGGCCAGAGCCTTGGCGTGAAAGGCAATATGCTCGCCGATAAACGACGCTATAAAAAAGTAGCTGTGGTCATAGTCTTTTTGCATCCTAATGTCCATGGGAAATTCAGCCCGCTCTGATGCTTCAACCAATAGCTCAGTTTTGAGCTGTGTCACTAAAAAATCGTCAGCATCGCCCTGATCGACTAATACGGGCAGATGATTTTTAGCTTGTTTGAGTAAAGCAACCGCATCGTACTGCGCCCAGTGAGCTCGATCTGCGCCCAAATAATGACTCAATACTTTTTCGCCCCAAGGGCAGTTCATCGGTGAGCAGATTGGCGCAAAAGCTGACACTGATCTGTAGCGACCCTGATGCTTGAGCGCAATGGTTAAGGCACCATGTCCTCCCATTGAATGTCCTGAAATCGACTGTCGATCTGCATCAATGGGAAACTGCGCATTGATCAGCGCCGGCAGTTCATCGACCACATAGGATGCCATTTGGTAGTGCTCAGCCCAGGGCGCCTCAGTAGCATTAACATAAAAGCCCGCGCCCAAGCCCATATCGTAAGCCTTGTCCGGATCGTCAGTCACCTTCTCACCACGAGGGCTGGTATCCGAGCAGACGATCGCAATACCATATTCTGCAGCATAGCGTTGGGCACCGGCTTTGTGCACGAAATTCTCATCCGTACAGGTAAGACCAGATAACCAATACAATACCGGTACTGGACCCTTTGCAGCCTGCGGCGGTAAATAGACACTAAAAGTCATCTCACAGTTTAACGTTGTCGACTGATGCTTATACCGCAGTTGCCGACCACCAAAGCTCTGATTTGATCCAATCTGTTCCAAGGGTGAAGGCGTCATTTAAAATTCCACAACAGAGCGGATACTTTCGCCGGAATGCATCAGATCAAAGGCCTTATTGATATCCTCCAAGGGCATTTTGTGAGTGATTAGATCATCAATATTGATTTTGCCGTCCATATACCAGTCGACAATACGCGGCACATCGGTGCGACCACGAGCCCCACCGAAGGCCGTGCCACGCCATGAACGACCCGTCACTAGCTGGAATGGTCGGGTAGAAATCTCCTTGCCCGCACCTGCCACACCCACAATACAACTTTCCCCCCAACCCTTGTGACAGCACTCCAAGGCCTGACGCATCACATTGACGTTGCCGATACATTCAAAGCTATAGTCCACACCACCACCGGTCATCTGAACAATATGGTCGACGACATTTTCCACTTCGGACGGATTGATAAAGTCAGTCATGCCAAACTGCCTGCCAAGTGCCTCTCTTGCCGGGTTGAGATCGATACCTATAATACGTGTGGCACCGACCATCTTGGCGCCCTGAATCACATTGAGGCCAATACCGCCCAAGCCAAACACAGCAACGGTGGAGCCCGCTTCTACCTTCATAGTGAAGGCCACCGCACCAATACCTGTGGTCACGCCACAGCCGATATAGCAAATCTTGTCAAAAGGCGCATCTTCACGCACCTTCGCCAGGGAGATCTCTGGAAGCACCGTATAGTTAGAGAAGGTTGAGCAACCCATATAATGCAATAACGGTTTGCCCTCAAAGGAAAAGCGACTAGTTCCGTCTGGCATCAGCCCCTGCCCCTGAGTGGCTCGCACCGCCTGACAGAGATTGGTTTTAGGGTTTAAACAGTATTCGCACTCACGGCACTCCGCCGTGTACAGAGGGATAACATGGTCGCCGGGCTTAAGGCTTTTAACCCCCGCGCCCACTTCGAGCACCACACCTGCGCCCTCATGGCCTAAAATGGCAGGAAAGGCGCCCTCTGGGTCATCCCCAGAAAGAGTAAAGGCATCGGTATGACATACCCCTGTAGCTTTCATTTCCACCAAAACTTCTCCAGCCCTTGGGCCATCAAGATCAACCTCTACGATTTCTAGAGGCTTTCCTGCTCCAAATGCAACTGCTGCTCTACTTTTCATCCGTCTGATTCCCTTAACTGAAAAAATATATTCGAGATTGTTATTGTGTACCGCCATACTAGGACAAAAGACAGCATGTTGCCCATCATAAAATATAAAAATAAATGGAGAGACGCCCTACAATGATCAAACACAGTATCTTTTTATACCTAGCACTTGCCGCGTGGCCTACCGCCGCTGATGAGACCAATGTGCAGGGGCCATTGGTTGTTTATACGGCGAAGAATATCATCACTATGGAACCCGCTCTACCATCGGCGACTGCCGTGGCAGTCGCCGATGGTCGCATTGTTGCGGTCGGTGATCTGAAGTCTCTAAAAAGCTGGATTGACCAAAAAGATGCGCGCATTGATACCCGTTTTGCCGACAAGGTGATAATGCCCGGCTTTATTGATCCCCATGTTCATCCGTCTCTACCAGCAGTGCTAACCCAGTTTCCGTTTATCGCTCCTGATGACTGGTCACTGCCCACAGGTGAATTTCCCAGCGCTAAAACGCCGAAAGCCTACCTGACACGCCTTAAAGAGCTAGTGGCAAAGCACACTGACAGCAGCATCCCTTTTATTGCTTGGGGCTATCACCCTCTCTGGCATGGGGAGCTGTTCCGCGAACAGTTAACCGCTCTATTTCCAGGGACACCCGTGATGCTGTGGCATCGTTCGTTCCACGAACTGATTGGCAACGATGCAGCCATGGCGCTACTGAATATCCAAGAAGCTGATCTGGTTGACAATCCATTAGCCGACTGGGAAAAAGGCCACTTTTTTGAAAACGGTATGTACGCGTTGATTCCAAAAATGTCATTTCTGTTTCATCCCGATCGCTTTGGACAGGGAATGACAAACTTTATCAAAATGGTCCATCAGGGTGGCGTAACTACGGCTCTGGACATGGGTACTGGGGTATTTGGTAATCCTGCCAGTGAAATAGCCCTGATTCGCCATACCGTTGAATCCAGCAAGGCACCGATGCGAGTTATTTTAACCCCCATTATCACTGACTTTATTGGTCGCGGCGTCGCCATCGAGGACGCCTTTAAGGAGATCGACCAGTGGCGCTCAGAAAACACTCATAGAGTCATGATTGACCGTCGCTTTAAATTAATGATGGACGGAGCCATTTATAGCGGGCTAGCTCAGTTTAAGTATCCCGGTTATCTCGACGGTCACAGTGGCGTGTGGATGGTGCCCGAAGATGTAACCACCCAGTGGGCACAGGCATTTTGGGATGCGGGTTATCAGTTGCATGCCCATACCAATGGCGATGGCAGTGCCGCGCGGCTGATCAAGCTGATTAAAACATTGCAGGCCAATACCCCCAAGCCAGACCATCGCCTTTCTCTGGAGCATTTTGCCTATACCACTGAAGACCAAAACCGTCAGTTAAAAGAGCTGGGGGCGGTGGTGTCTGCCAACCCCTATTACCATTTTATTCTCAGTGATCTATATAGCGAGAAATGGCTAGGTGCCGACCGGGGCAGTCAAATGGTGCGTTTGGGCTCTTTAGAACGGCTGGGGGTGCCTTTTGCTTTTCATTCTGACAGCCCTATGGCGCCACTGGAACCCCTGACTCTAGTATCGGCCGCGGTTAATCGCGTGACCATTAATGGCAATCTAACCGGCGAACAGGAGCGAGTCAGTCTGGATGCAGGCCTGCGAGCCATCACCATTAATGCGGCATGGGTTATGGGCTATGAAAATGATATTGGCTCTATTAGAGCGGGTAAAAAAGCCGATTTTACAATCCTTGAAGCCGACCCTTATAAGGTACATCCCAGACGTCTAAAGGATATCAAGATTTGGGGTACAGTGTTTGAGGGGACCCCAGCGCCGCTATAAAAAAACAGCCATTAATTCAACGCGCCGATATCACAGCGTGATACTCCGCTGCTGTAGGGCAGAGCCCTGAATAGGCAGGATCCCGCGCCACTGTTCAGCCGTTGCTAGATGGCTTATATTGTATGGGGTAATCCAAAGAACGTACCAATAGGTACGTTATCCATAATCACGGTAATCGTTTAGGAATATCTTATGTCTAGTTTAATTATTTGCGCACTCGCCTTAGCGTTGGTCCAAATTTGGCTGCTGCCAGCGGTCTTCAACGTAAAAAATATCGCCTATCTGCTATCAAGCCGCGATGACGCTCTTGAGACTACAGTTGTTCAACAAAGAATAGAACGAGCCTCGCAAAATTTACAGGAAAGTCTGCCAGCTTTTTTAGCTCTTTGTCTGCTCGCAATGCATCTTGAGATAGACATTTCAACCACTGCCACCTACTGGATCATTCTTCGTAGCATCTATGTGCCACTGTATATGGTGGGGATTCCCTACTTAAGGTCGCTTGTTTGGGCAGCCTCTTTAGTCTGCCTGGTGCAGATAGCTTTACAGCTAGTTTAGAGGACTATTACTGATGGCAATATCTCTGTCTAAACTCGAAAAGTACTTTGTGATTGATAAGCTGATTTATCATTCGGTTGATCTGAGTCTGTACATGGTGTCGGCCATCATCGAAGGCGAAGAACATTATATTTGCGACGGTAAGGGCGCACTGCTTAAGTCATCCAAACTCATGGAGCTGCAAAAGATGTTACGCGGCACCGCTGCCGCAGAGACTGTTCTGCGACACACCAGCCCCTATGATGAAATGATTGGAGGTCCCGAAAAAGGGGCCTCTAACGCGTTAGAAGTCCCATTAGCTGACAACCAGCTCAGCTGAGCCAATTCAATAACGATCAGTAGCACCATATTAGATGTTGGCGCTGTAACGGAGACCAGTATGCGGATAACCACAAAAGCCACTCTCATAGGACTGTTGACAAGCTTAATGGCTGGCTGTGACCCACAACCGGCCCCCCCAATTGCTAGCCACATTTATATTAATGGCGATGTCATCACTCTTGACGACAATCATGGAACGGTGCGGGCACTAGCCATTGCTGAGGGAAAGATTCTCGCCGTAGGGAGTGAGGCCGACATCCTTAAACATAGGGGCGAAGGTACCGAGCTGATCAATCTTGAGGGCAAGACTCTGCTACCTGGGTTTGTCGACGCCCACAGCCATCTCTCAGGCGTCGCTATACAGGCAATTTCTGCTAATCTTTTACCTGCACCCGATGGACCTGTTAACAATATTGCCGCACTGCAACAAACGCTTAGGGATCATATAGCAAGTTCGCCCGTCGTTGCAGAGCATGGGGTAGTGATTGGTTTTAACTACGATGACTCACAGTTAGAAGAATTGCGTCACCCGACACGGCATGACCTCGATGCAGTGAGCACTGAGATACCCATTATCGCCCTCCATCAGTCAGGCCATTTAGGGGCTTACAATACCCGAGCGCTTGAGTTGTCAGGTATTGGCCCGGATACGCCCAACCCCGCTGGCGGCATAATTGAGCGTGAGTCCGACGGCAAAACTCCTTCCGGAGTGCTGCAGGAAAATGCTCACTTCTCGGCGATTTATCCACTGATTCCCAATTTTACCGCAGCGCAATATACACAGGCCCTAAAGGCCGGCATCGCAATTTATGCGGCCAATGGCTTTACTACCGTGCAGGATGGAAAAACTGACCCCAAAACCTTAAACACCTTCGCCGCTCTATCCAGCTTGGGTATTTTTGATTTGGATGTGGTCGCCTATGCCGATCTAGCCGTTGGCAACCAAGATCCATTGCTGCGAGGGCCGCTGCTATCGCCGAGCTATAGAGACCGTTTTCGTATTGGCGGCGTCAAGCTGACATTGGATGGCTCACCCCAAGGCAAGACTGCCTGGTTTACTCAGCCTTACCTGCAGCCGCCCAGTGGGCAGGCAGACAGTTACGCGGGTTATCCCGCGTTTACCAAAGCTGAGACAACGAAATGGATTACCCTGGCCTATCAGAACGATTGGCAGTTGCTGGTGCACACCAATGGAGACGCAGCCATTGACCAATTTCTAAACGTCGCCACCACCGTGGCAGAGACATACCCCAACGATGATCGTCGCACCGTCATGATCCATGGTCAATTTTTACGTCAAGACCAGATGGCCAAGATCGCGGCTCTCAATATTTTTCCTGCACTCTTTCCTATGCACACTTTTTACTGGGGCGATTGGCACCGGGATTCCGTCGCCGGCCTCGAACGCGCCGAAAACATTTCTCCCACAGGCTGGATGATTGAGCAGGGCATAAAGTTCTCTATTCACTCCGATGCTCCGGTGACGTTTCCAAGTTCCATGCGCATTCTGCACAGTGCCGTTAATCGCACCACGCGTTCAGGTACCGTGCTTGGCAAACAGCACCAGCTTACAGCGCTGCATGCACTAAAGGCGATGACTATATGGCCCGCATTTCAGCACTTCGAAGACCAAACAAAGGGATCTTTGGTGGCAGGTAAGTTAGCTGACCTAGTGATTCTGGATAAAAACCCTCTGACCGAGGACAGTGTGGACTTACTGAGTATTCGAGTGTTGGAGACTATCAAGGAGGGGCGTACCGTCTACATTGCCCCTGAGTAACTGGGGTCTAAGTCGGGTCTTAAATCACCCCAACCTCTTTAGCAAAACAGACTTGGCTGCAGAGGCCGGGCAATAACGTGGTCTTTTAACTAACTGTTCATAACCTTCATGACCGCCGCCTCAATATCGGCTTCGTCAGGGATATAAAGATCCTCTAACCCCGGTGCAAATGGGACAGGTGTATGCGGGGCTGTGACTTTTATGATGGGGCTTCGCAGCGATGAAAATCCGCGCTCAGCAACGAGACTCGAAATATCTGTTGCCATACTGCAACGCCCATTGGCTTCATCGACGACGACTAAGCGCCCTGTCACCTCAACACTCTCCAAAATCGCTTCTTCATCGAGGGGTGACGTGGTGCGCGGATCAATAACATCTGCCGTAATACCCTGCTCGGCTAATTTATCTGCCACTGCATTGGCCTTGTGTACCATGGCAGACAGCGCCACGATGGTGACATCCTTTCCCTGGCGCGTATACGCCGCCTCACCAAAGGGTATGCTGTAAGGCTCGTCGGGCACTTCGCAGCTGTGTTCGAACAATAATTTATGCTGTAAAAACATGACGGGATCATTGTCGCGAATCGCCGTCGTTAGCAGCCCCTTAACATCATAGGCATTCGAGGGCATGACAACCTTGAGCCCTGGGACCGCGGTGAGCATGGGATGTAGCATCTGCGAATGCTGTGCACCTGCTCTCCAGCCGGCGCCTACCATCGCCAGTATCACCAACGGCGCCTGCGACTTACCGCCAAACATATAGCGGAACTTGGCCATCTGATTAAATATTTGATCGAAGCAGACGCCGATAAAATCAACAAACATAAGATCCACTATCGGGCGCATCCCCGTGGCAGCGGCACCGCCAGCGGCTCCAATAAAGGCCGACTCAGTGATAGGCGTATCAATGATCCGCTCGCGACCGAATTCTTTAACTAAGCCTTTGTATTGACCGAACGCGCCACCAAAGGCATCGTCTTCTCCATCGCACCCAGCACCGCCGGACACGTCCTCTCCCATAAGGAATACATCGGGATCTGTGCGCATCTCTGCAGCAATAGTTTCGGCGAGAACCTCGCGAATAGTTTTGATGGTCATAATACTGTCCTAGTAAGTTTCGTAAACATTTTCATAGAGTTCAGCAGGCATTGGGTGGGGCGCTAACATCGCCGTCGCTACCGCCGTGTCAAGCATAGTCAATATCTCAGCGTCGACGGCCTGAAGCGCCTTTAACGTTAGCCATTTTTCAGCACACACTTTTTCAATGAAATTCTTTATACAGTTTTGTTCCTCACGCAGACGCTCAATTTCACCCTTGCCACGGTACAGCTGAGGGTCGCCCACAAAGTGCCCATCAAAACGCGTAATGATAGCCTCAATCGCCGTCGGACCTCCGCCTTTGCGGCCGCGTTCAACCGCCTCTTTGGCCACTGCATGGACGGCAAAAAAATCTGCCCCATCAACTTTAATACCCGGCATGCCGAAGGCCGCCGCCCGGCCCGCAATGTCATCTGAACCGACCGCGTAGGACACTCCGGTCGCCTCGCCATAGCCATTGTTTTCATAGACAAATATGGCCGGCAACTGCAACACCACCGCAAAATTCATGGATTCAAACACGGTGCCCTGATTGGACGCGCCATCACCACTAAAAGACACCGACACGCCTCCGGTCTTTTTACTTTTGGCCGTTAGTGCGGCACCAACGCAGAGCGGTGGTGCACCACCAACAATAGCATTGGCGCCGAGCATACCCTTGCTGACATCAGCGATATGCATCGAACCGCCCTTGCCCTTGCAGAGGCCTGTCGAGCGCGCCATGATCTCTTTGACCATGTCTCCCACATCACAACCTTTGGCAATACAGTGGCCATGGCCACGGTGAGTGCTGCCGATAAAGTCAGTATCCAGAAGGTTATTACAAATACCGGTGGCTATCGCTTCTTGGCCATCATAGCTATGGATAAATCCAGGGATATTGCCTGCCTCAAACTCCTTAAACATACGCCACTCAAATTCTCGAATGGTCTTCATGGTGCGGTACGATGCCAGCATTTCTTTCTTGCTCATTGGCATAGTTTTTGCGGTGTTCTTAGACGCCATTACCTAATACCTCCTATTTAAAAGTGGGTCATAGCATTGAGACTGCTCAATGGCCATTGACCGTCTATTATTTACCGTTCACTGAAAACGCTAATAGTACGTTACCAGGCAGACTTGAACCGAATGAGTAGCCTGAATTGACCAAAAGAGTCCCATCAATAACGACGGGGCCGTCACCTTCAATGGCGCCGCCATGGGCAACCTCACCAGAAATCGTGTCAAATTCACGATTCGTTTGATACTCCCAAAGCACCTTGCCGTCTACCTTGTCATAGGCCATCAGATAACCATCAAAGCCACCGGCAAAAATCACCCCAGGAATAGATGTAATAGCCGCCGACAAACCTGGATCACATCGAGGTTTACTCCCCTCTGGGCAGCGATCTTGGACGGCCGTATACCAGTTAATATGGCCGTCTTCGGCATTAATGGAGTACATGCCCGGTGTTGCCTCAGACACAGGATACAGACCAAAGTCTCTATCGGCGACGGCAGCATATAATGTGTCACCAGAGGCCGCCATGCCCCAGTGAATCCCTCCGGCAAAGCCTCCCAATCCAATGCGTATTTTCCACAGCACGTCGCCTTCGGTACAGCCCGTCAGCGCGCAGTACCAGCTTTTTTCTGGGTCTAGACCAAACACATGACCCGACTTTTGGCCGGCCAATACAATGTCTTTGCCCGACCCGAGCCTGTGCAAGACAGTCGACGCACCTATGTCTAAATCAGGACCATTTTCAGAGGGGCAGTTACCCTGCTCTCCTCCCACGAAACATGCCATGTTCCACGCATCTTTGGCCAGCGACTGATAGGACCAAATACGTTGGCCATCGTCGAGATCAAAGGCTAACACCGCGTCACTGGTCAGCGATGCCGGCGAGGAGTAGTTCTCTCCGGTACCCACATAGAGTCGGTTACGCTCTACATCGATGGTAGGGCTGTTCCAAACAGGTGCTCCCGAGGGTGCCATAAGAGGCACACCCATGCTGTTTACCTGACCGGACTTCACTGGCGTGTCGACGGTATAACTGACCCACTTTTGACTGCCATCAGCAGTGTTAATAGCCACCACACCCCCGCGGAACGTGCAGCATTGATAGGCTGGATTAGCAGCGGATGCCCATTCCCTAGAAGACAGCGGAACATACAGCACGTCGTTATACAACTTTGGACTACCCGTGATCGTCGTATCAGGATGGTCATTGGCTTTGGTTTTCCAGATTAACTCACCATTAGACTGATCAATCGCATAGACTGAGCCGGCAAAATCACCAAAGAAAAGAGCCCCCGAGCTTACATTTTTAACGGAGCCTAACGAGAGCGCATGCCGAACTTCAGTGTCGGCCTTAAATGTCCAGTGGGCGCAACCGCTAGCCAGATCCAAGGCATAAATAGTGCCGTCTTGGCTTCCCACAAAGATTTTACCCTGGTGGACGATCGGTTGAGATCTCGCCTGCGTCGCGCCCGGATAAGCAAAGGCCCACTTTACTTTCAATGCTGGGACCTCAGATAGCGTCAAGCCTGCGGTGTTTTCGTCGATATCCCGGCTATTTCCCAGCGACATCCCCCAGCTAGTAATCTGCGTCTCTGAGTTATCTGAATTAGAGGTGGTATCAGGACAATAGCTAATCTTGGTTTGTGGTGCCCCACTGAGAGCTCGATCTCCGAGATGCTCAGCGAGAAGGACTTTTTGCTCCTCGGAGAGACCTGCCGCTTGCGCCTGCATAATGCCGCCGTTCATTGCGCCAAGGATGTATTCGGGACCCAGCATAGGGAAGACGATTTTATGGGGGGCGCGCGCAACAGGTCCGTCGTGGCAGCCTGCACAACGCTGGCTGTACAGCTGCTCACCGGCTCCCGTTGACGCATGAGGAGTCGTGACTGCAGACACTGCGCCCCAAACGGCACTGACCCAAAGAGTACTTAGCAGGATCGACGCCGTCCCTATAACGCTATGCCGGACCAAACGCTTTATTCTAATCATTGCTAGGTGCCTCGTTCCACATATGCCTAAGAACTTTCCATCCCCCATCAGCTTGCCGCTTAAGCACATCAAGATATTTCGATTTATTAACCATTTGATCAAGCGCAGCCGCAGAATCAGTGATATTAGCCACGCCAGCCTTCATGCTCACATAGATGATATAGTCATAGCGAGCCAACGCTATGTCACCCTCTATCTGAATATCAATATCGCCTAGAGACTCAATTTTGTATTCGGCATTGTCAAATACAGGAATTAGAAATTTTGCGTAGGCTTCACGACCCACGATATCGGCGGCACCCGGAGGAACCATCGTAATATTTTCATCGAGCAGGTCAACATACTGCTGCCGGTCTCCCTCTTCAACAGCGCTAAGCCAGGTCGCGTATAACTGCGCCACCGCTGCCTTGTCTGTGATCTCTTGCTGCGCCAACTGGCTATCCGATGCCGCCGGTGTATTGTCACAGGCAACCAACAGCGACATCGCCATGACAGATAAAAACAACCTAAGTAACTTGTAATTATTTTTCATTTACGCCCCTAAATATTTCATTAAAAACATGTTATAGCATTTTAAATATCATTCAACTTAATTAAAAAAGAGTAAAAAAATGGCTAGGTAATTAGCCCAGCCATTTTTCATCACTCATGTAACTAGCGACTGCTGCGTCGCAATCAAATCGGCTAGAAGTCGTAAGCCACTTTGAAACCTAGCTCTCGTGGTGCGCCATACTGGGTAAATACCCAAAGCGTAGCTACCGCGTTACCGTTGATACGGTGGACGTCATCGGTAAGATTTTTACCGTATACGGTCAAGCTTAGGTTGTCATCCGCTTGATAGGTAATAGACCCGTTCACTATGGTTCGTTCCTCACCATTGGTGTTAGCCTTCTGCTTCAAGATGAAGTTTCCGCTAGCGTCAAGACCCTGGCCGTTGGCCGGGAATGGCATCGTCTCGTAGCTGTCCTGATAGTGCGCGTTCAAGTTGTAGGTTACAGACGAGCCATTTGCCAGGCTCTGGTCATAGGTTGCACCAATGCCGTAATTAAGCTCTGGCGAAAAGGGCACCTCTAGACTGGAAAGATCCAGGTTGGCTGCGGCTGCAGCAGCCGAACCGACGCCACCCAACTCAGGCTGAGGCAACATACCATATTCATTATAATCATGGTTGAGGTAGCCTAGGTTGAAATCAACTCGGAAGTTGTCATTGGGTAACCAAGTAGCTTCGAGCTCTAGCCCTTCCGCCGTTGACGAACCGTTGTTGACGATTTTAGTTTCCTGGAATGTGTTTCCCGCGGCGTCCTCAACGGTCACAACCTGCGAGCGGATCAACGCATCATAGTCAACAGAGAACAAGGCAACATTCATGCGTAAGCGACCGTCATAAAAATCACCCTTAATACCGATTTCCGTGCTCTCAGACTCTTCAGGTGAATAGGATCCACATGATAAAACCGACCCGCAAGTTTCAGCAAAACCACCAGAGACAAAGCCCTTTGAAATACTGCCGTATACCATGATGTCGTCACTAATGTTGTGCTCGACTAAGAAACGCCAGGTGTCCGCTTTCCAGGTCTGGGTTGTGTCGAAGGGCTCGCGGGCAGTTTTAGTATCTTGACCGAAGCCATCGGCAATACGAGTGCCATAGGCGCTCTCTGGCAGGGGGTTTCCAAACGGACTGGTAAAGTCGCTGAGTTGGATAGTGCTGCCCACTGGATTAGCAGCTGTACCATACTGGAACCGGCTAAATGTTTTCTCATCTTCCGTGTTACGGAATCCAGCCGATATCGTGGTCTTGTCACTGAGTTCAAAGGTGCCGTCAATGTAAAACGCCATGCTCTCTCGCTCCTGCGTGGTAACCTGCACATCCAGAGCGGTGTTATAGAAATCGCCAGCTCCAAAGAATTCATACATGCCTAAGGCTGCATAAACGACAAAGTCAACATCATCCTCGTAGTAAGCTGCACCAGCCACGAAATTTAATGGACCATCGAATTCACTCACAAAGCGAAGCTCCTGCTGGAACATATCACGCTTAGAGTTACGACTTGCATCATACAGAGAGGTCCAGGCCTCGCCCGTGTAGGTACTTGCAAGGATCTCCTCGCTGTCACGTTGCCCTGTGATCGATTTAATCGAGAAATTATCACCAGTAAACGTTTGGGTTAGATAAATACCCTCTACGTCAACCTGGTGACCGCCGGGTATATCAATGGCGGCATTGGCGGTGTCTGACTGCCCTGTCCTGAACGGATCATTCCAGCCTGCCTCATCATTCCCTGGGAAACCAAAAAAGCCCCAAGCATAGCTTTCACCCGTAGGGGTGTCATTCGCAGCAGCCGGAGCGTCAGAGCTATCATCGACATATTCAAAGGTCAGCAATGCTTCATAATTCTCAGAAGGCGTCCAGAGGAATTTTAACTTGGCCGCTAGCACATCGATGCCGCCAATATCGGCGCCATTTCCCACTAGACCATAACCGGTCTTACCCTCAGTGACCACTGCACCTTGAGCTGGCTTATCGTTGGTGTAATAGCCGTCAGATTCTTCCTTAATAATCGCCAATCGAGCTGACAGAGTATCGTCAATCAGGGGTACGTTGATGGCAAAGTTTAGCTTGCTGGTATTAGAATCATTAGAGCTGTACTGCCCCATAGACGCTTGAACAGTACCTGAAAGCTCATTCATTATGGGCTTTTTAGTCTGGATATTAATCGCACCTGACGATGTATTCTTGCCGAAGAGTGTGCCCTGTGGGCCACGAAAGACCTCGATTTGCTCCACGTCAAACAGCTCTACAAACTGCGATTGAATGTGGTTGATGGCAAAATCATCTACGGTTAAACCAACAGAGGGGTCAGTCGTAACCAAGATCGAAATGTTACCCGTTCCACGAATACCACCAGCAATCGCGTTAAAACCAGTTTGCTTGGTGAGGGTGACGTTAGGCGCCAACTCAGTCAGGGCAGTAACATTGGCGGTAAAGGTATTTTCTATCTGCTTAGCGGTGAGCGTTGTTACCGCCACACCTAGATCTTGCTGGGAGGTGGCACGCTTTGTGCCCGTAATAACTACCTCTTCGATCGACAGATCTGCGGCGGATATATAGCCAGCGGACGACAGAAGCAATGCGCTGATAGCCCCCGCCAGAACTGATTTTTTATGCAAACGATTTTCCATGATTTTCCCCTAAAAGTTTATTTTTATGCCCGAATTAGCAACAGTTGCTAACTGATATCTTTCTGACTAGACAATCTGGCTGAAACCTACTTACCACTCAAATAAAATCTCAGCAAAGCCAGTGATCCATATAAAAACAATCAAACCTAGTTTTTATATAACGATTCCAATATAGAGCGTCTTATTGAAAATCACAAGACTTTCTTGAAACTTATTCAAAAAACTATACTTGCAATTTATAGACTTAGATGCTAGGAATTCAAGAGTTGGGCATGACAGCCAGTCTGGGACAGAAGCGCAGGGCGAACGGCCAAATATTTGGCCCTAAAACGTTTGATAGAAAAGGGGCACAGCGACCCATTAATGCATAGAATTATAAGCTAGGAACAACCCGCATAACAAGTAAACACCGCTAGATAGGCTCTAGACCACTGTCCACATCGGCATTCTGACCACGATGCCGTAGGTAGTGATCCATCAACGTCATCGCAAGCATCGCCTCAGCGATTGGCACCGCACGAATACCCACACAGGGATCATGACGACCAGTGGTAACGACCTCGACGGCGTTACCAAACTTATCAATCGACTGTCCAGCAATACGCAGACTTGAGGTAGGCTTGAGTGCCAGATTAGCGACTATATCCTGCCCTGAAGATATGCCGCCCAAGACGCCACCAGAGTTATTTGAGGTAAACCCACCTGGCGTCAGCTCATCACGGTGCTCCGTGCCCTTCTGCGCAACTGACTCAAAGCCACTTCCCAGCTCAACACCTTTGACCGCATTAATCCCCATGAGTGCATGGGCTATATCTGCATCGAGACGGTCAAAAATCGGTTCGCCCAACCCCACAGGCATATTTTTCGCCACAACGGTGACCTGAGCGCCAATGGAGTTACCCTCTTTGCCAAGGGCCTGCATATAGGATTCAAGTTCGGCAACTTTATCTGGATCAGGAAAAAAGAACGGATTTTTCTCTATCTCATCCCGGACAAAACGATCTGCGACAATAGGCCCCAACTGGGAAACATAGCCGAAGATCTCCACGCCTAAACGCTCTTTGAGGTATTTTTTAGCAATACCCCCAGCTGCCACTCGCATGGCGGTCTCGCGCGCTGAACTGCGCCCACCGCCGCGATAATCACGTTCGCCGTACTTTTGATGGTAGGTATAATCGGCGTGGGACGGCCGAAACTGATCTTTAATGTTGCTATAATCTTTAGATTTTTGATCTTTGTTTTCAATCATCATACCAATCGCTGCGCCAGTGGTTTTACCCTCAAAGACACCCGAGAGAATCTTAACCTCATCGTCTTCTTTGCGCTGAGTGGTGTAACGAGACTGACCCGGTTTTCGGCGATCCAAGTCGGGCTGCAAATCAGCAGCACTAATCTCTAGACCTGGGGGGCAGCCATCGACTATGCAGCCGATGGCTAAGCCATGGCTCTCGCCAAAACTGGTGACGGTGAATAGTTTTCCTATCGAGTTTCCAGACATAGCGCTCTCGTGCCCTAAGAATTATCAGTCAAGTTGAGGATTATACGGAAGTTATTGGAAAGATTCGCGATGTTCCACAAGTTCCTCGCGCGTCAACACAAAAACACCGCTATCACCCTCATCAAAGTCTATCCATATGAAGGGTACCCGAGGAAAGGCACGGCAAAGTGCCGGCGATGAATTGCCCACCTCAACCACCAGCACACCATCCCGACTGAGATGCCGTTCTGCCTCCCTAAGCAGTCGGCGAGTGAAGTCTAAGCCATCATTCCCCGAGGCAAGCGCCAACGCAGGCTCATATTGATATTCCTCAGGCATACTGGCCAGATCATCGAGATCAACATAAGGCGGATTACTCACAATCAAATCAAAACGCTGATCAGGATCCAAACCAGCGAACAGGTCTGACACCAACGCCCTGACGCGATCGCCGACATCATGACCGGCTATATTCATAGTCGCCACGGCTATCGCATCCGTTGAAATATCGGTTAGTGCGACCTGAGCATCCTGAAAGGCGTAGGCACAGGCAATCCCGATACAGCCGCCACCAGTGCACAGATCCAATACCTGTCTGGGTTGAGCTTTAAGCCAGGGTTCGAAGCGGTCGCCAATTAGAGCCCCTATCGGTGAACGAGGGATGATCACTCGTTGATCTACAATAAATGGCAGCCCGCAAAACCAAGCCTGGCCAGTTAAATAGGGCGCGGGGATGCGCTCGTTAACGCGGCGCTGAAACAGGGCTTTGATCTTCGCCTGCTCGTCCATTGACAAGACTTGGGTGAGGACCGATCGACTAGGGCTGGGGGGTAGGTCAAGCGCAAACGACAGCAGGCATACGGCCTCGTCCCAAGCGCAAGTTGTTCCATGGCCGAAGTGGATGCCCTGCGACTCGAAGGATGTCTGGCCAAATGTAAGCATTGCGGCAACAGTAGATGTTTCGGTATTTTTCATAAGGCCTCCAAAGGACCCTATTTTAACCCCGAAATTAGCAATGGTCTTTAGTTTGTTACAACATGGCCGCTTTATTTCTTATACCAATACAACATCGGAAAATTACAATATGAAAGATTCATTCTTGAAAATCATTGAAAGGACGGGCGAAGATGTAACGCGACCTGGACTTCTAGATACTCCAGACCGGGCATCAAAAGCGCTTGCCTAGCTCACCAGTGGTTATGCGATGAATCTAGACGAAGTCGCCAATAACGCACTGTTCCCGTCTGACTGTGAAGAAATGGTCAGCGTTAAAGACATCGAGCTTTACTCCTTTCAAACTCGAGTCAATGGGCTCGCCCCTTTTCAGCTCGATGCCGCTACAATACTTGCAAATCGGGGCGTTGCAGAAAGCCCAAAAGGCTTTTACTGGGCGAGTGACCAACGGTTGAAGGCCGCTTCGTATGTTAAGTTTTCTCAGGATAATCTAGAAAGCTACTTTACCGCTATTTTGGCCAGAGTGTTATTGATTCAAGCAGAGAATAGCGCATTTTCTGCTGATAGACAGCAGAATGAATCAGTTGGCTGGATACCTCAGATGGAAATTACCAAAAAGTCTGGCTCCCATCACCTTTACCTAGAAGATCAGGCTGAGGCGGTTGCGGAAAAAGTTCAGAGCTTTTTGAATAACCGAAGCTAACAGTAAAAAAGCCCAACATGTGCTGAGCTTTTTGGAGTTTTGCGCCTATGTCACCTGAATCTGAAAGGCACATTCTATTCG
>TARA_B110001450_G_scaffold44681_1_pt1 | contig 22068 bp, 16 predicted proteins | sample TARA_B110001450 | Tara Oceans TARA_B110001450 (sample SAMEA4396538) | marine metagenome | biome: Polar Biome; feature: [SRF] surface water layer (ENVO:00010504); material: water (ENVO:00002006), including particulate matter (ENVO:01000060) such as... | depth 5 m | reverse complement strand
CTGACACCTATCTGACATAGGGTCTGACACCTATCTGACACCTATCTAACTTCAAAACCTCATATCTCAGCGAATATTTATCGCACAATAAAAATAAGACCAGCATGAGAAAGCCCGTGACGAGCTCTATAAGATAACGATGAGAAATTCTCTATTCAGGCAAGTTATATGTCCACAAATTGGAGCCGTCTTTCTTAATACCATACTTAGCAATAGTACTTGAAAGCAAGTTTTTGATATCAATCATACCACTATTGAGCTCTCTAACAGCCCTTTTCGCATAGGTGCTCGGTAGGGCTGAATGCTTCTTCACTCGCTCTTGATGATGCTTCTTTTTATCTACTTTCGCATAGTATGTTTGGAAATTGATGCGCTTCCTCTCGTGCGTATTCATAGGCTTCGGTTTCATAGCAGGCGCTGCTCCTTGACTGATAGGTATGGCTGGTCTGATTGAATTCATAATAGGTGCGTTTTTATCATCACCAATCCTATACGCAGTATCTTTACTAGTACCCACTGATGCCCGCGCTTCCAACTCTAAGTCTGGTTCAATTTTAACTCTTGCTAAATCCACTGGGTCCTTTACTATCTTCCTATAAGCCTGATCGAGCTGCATTACACTAGTCCTCATGCGTTCGGCGATTAATTTCTTCCCAGCATTATTTACCTTATCCATATAGTAACTTACGAAACTACTACGAAAACCATTCACCGATAGGTTTTTCTCTACAAATATATCACTCAGCCAGTTTGCGGCAGTCCCTGCTGTAACCGGTTTTTTGCCTGTATTCCATTCAGTTTTACCTAAGAATACACTCTTACGCGGGTACGTTTTATAAGACTTTTTGATTAGTTTGTTGAGTTTTTTGTTAAACTGAGTTAAACCTGGTATTTTAGTACTTATGTTATATGTCAAGGGTTTGTGCAATTTCTTTACTTCATTTAGTATCATCTTACAATCAAGTTTATCGCGAACAAGGATATAATTATTGCCCGGTTTAGCCTCCTTTTCATCTGTGATGAATGTTAGTTCTAACTTCTCCGCTCGGCTCGGAAAGTCATACACATAGAGAGCAACTAATAGGTGTAATTGGTGCATATGAAACAGATAATTCGGGTGTTTATCGCCATTTTTTCTATCAGGTGCGGGTAATTTGTTTAATTCTGCCTCATATTCTGCTTCAAGACGCTCAGTAGTATTCACAAGTTGCTCATAAAGTATATACTGGCGCAGCTCCCTATCTGTGGCTACTTTATTATCATCATCATCACTGCTCGCTAAATCACTTAGTGCCGTAGATAGAGCACTAAACTTATATGTAAGTTCGTGTGTATTACCAAGATGTAATCTTATAGTTCTCAATATAGTCTTCATATCCTTATTCAAACTCATAAACACATTCTTTTTTTCATTGTTGTATCGGATTACTTCGTATAGAAGCCTGTGATTCTCAGTGACTACCCAGCTTATATCATCTCTACCCTCATATTTCTTGAAAGGTTCAAATGTTCTCGTGTAAAACTGGATACGCTTGGCGTAATTAGCTTCGGTTGGGATAGTATTCGGTTTCTCTACGAATAGAGTTTTATACTCACCTTCCATGAACTTTTTGAGTGATATCTTTTTAGGGATACGGGGGGTCTTTTTAGAGTCCATATATTGTACGCCCAGAATCCACGCTATATCTTTGTTTTTATTACTAGTCTCATTAAACTCCTCTTGTAAGTTTTCAAAATTCTCCTTTAAATCCCATACATTTTTCTCATAAAGCTCTTTGATTTTTGCTGTGACATCATCGTTTTTGGTTTGCAGCTTATTAGCGTATTCTTGAAGCTTCTTGAATTTCTCGCTATTAGTATTCTTCGCAACTCCCTTGCGCGGCATTCTGTCCTATTATATGCTTATATTTTAATTAGAAGGGATAGACAATCAATTTTTGGCGTGGGAGACATATGTCCAGATTTTGGCAAAAATTGATAGGGTCCTGAGAGAAGAGAGACATCAAACACAAGATGTCTGCTACTGATTCCTACTCTACCAAGAACACCAAGGGCAACCGCAAGGTCGTCACCGCTGATTACAACTTTCCCAAAGCCATTTTCAAACTCCCCGACGGCCTTGACCTGCAAGACAAGAAGGTTGTCAAAGCTTGGTTTGTGAAAGGGATGTACCTGAATATTCGTTATGTAGATGGCCGCGAAGAGGTGATTGAATGGGAATGGGACCCCACGGAAGAGCGTGCGGATTGGCAGTACCCCGATGAGCAGATTGAGGATGCCGAAGATTGGGATTTTGAGTATTCGGATGATGAGGAGGAGGAGGATGAGGAGGAGGTGGGTCTTTTCTATGTGATGGCGGAGATGCGCGTGGAAGATGGTTTGGAACCGAGAGAAACTGACAGATTCCAAGACGCTGAAACAGCCTTGATGCGTTTTCATTCCCTCGTCGAGAAAATCAAGCTTTGTAGGGATGGCAGCTATTTGCGCGTTGAGATGGGCGAGTGTAACGAGGAGGGTGACCCTACCGAAACCATTGAATGTTATGTCAATTATGACGAGGAGGAGAAAGAAGACCAATATCCAACGATTGAAGAGATACTTTCAAAGATGAAAGAGTTGAAAGAGGATGAAAATGATTGGGATGACGACACCATCTATGACGCTATATGCGAATGGGATGATAAGTTTGCTGATGACCCCAATTGGTTTGATGAAGAAGATACTGATGTGAAAGATAGTTTGAGAGATCGTGTTTGCATTCACCTTGGTTTGGAAGGGTTGGGAGAACTCTTGGGTTGGGAGAAGGAGGAGGAGGTGAAGGAATAGATAAAAATTGATAGGTTTGTGTCCTGTGTGTGTTATGTGTTGTCTATTTTTTGTATGTATCAATTTTTGCCGTGGGAGAAATATGTCCAGGTCTAAGCAAAAATTGATAGGTGGATGAGTGAGGAGAACCATCATACACAAGATGTTTGACTTGAAGTTCTACCAGGTGATTTGCAATATTTACAAAACCTTCCTATTGTCTTTTCGTGATTGGAGGGAAATGACAAAAATGAGTAAGAGGTTCAATCGTTGTCATAAGGGCAATAAATATCAACAATTGGCAGAAATGATTAATGCTGATGAAATGACAATGCTTTATTTCCACCGATTTTCCGTTTATTTTGACATGTGTTGTTTTGAATCCTCTACCTGTAATTCGTAAAATGACGTTTCATATCCTTGAAGTTGCGAAACCACTTAGCTTCTAATACCATAGGATACGTAGGAAAATATGCTTTGAGATATGTGTGTGTTTTTTCGTCTATGGAGCTCCTATCCGTATACATATGTGGTAAGTGTTCTTGTTCGAATATCTCCTTTAACTCCTCGCACTGCGAGCACCCTTCTTTGCCGATTATTATATACATCCTCTTTATTTTTTAGCGGAGAAAAAAATTGATAATCGTTTTTACGCATATAAAGAATATCTGTGTATAAAGTATAATAAATGCCGCGCAATTATCATTTACTTAAACAAAACGAGGGTTATCTAAAAATTGAAAGTGAAAGAATATTATCTTATTTGAATGATAAATATAAAAATGATGAAGAGTTCCGTGAGAAGAAAAAACAATATCAAAAAGAATATAGAGAACGGAAGAAATTAGAAAGACAAATGGCTCTACAAGCACGAACGGAAACCCTCCCTGACCTTATTACTGGGTAATTAGATGTCATCATCTGAATCATCTACAAAATCACTTCCTTTTTCTATGTTGAAATATTTTCTCAACTTCTCCATATCAATCGTAAATCCCCTCGTGCTTCCACTTTTGAACTGGACAATACAATCATTATACCCTTCCTTCTTATCCAATGACACTACAATAGTTCTATTGAAGATGAATAAGAATCTCTTGGATGATAGTTTGGAAATATCATGGTGATGAGTGCTACAATATGTTTTATATTCACTCCATAGTCTATCATTGCTGATTCGTAATTCCTCTTGATTGTTGTGCTTACGGACAATATCCTCCAAGAAATCCCACTCCTTTTCGCGGTTGCAGTCTACGAGGTCTTTGTATAAGTCTGTTTTAGGTCTAGCATCACTGAAAATGTAGTCTGGAACAACAGATTGTATATCAAAGTTTTTAAGGTACTCAAAGATGCATCTAATAGCTTCGGGGTTCTGATTTACTGACTTTTCGTAATCTTTGAAGTACTTCTTATCACTAATCTTGTTGTTGTTACAATCCAATACACAGAAACGACGATCCTTATCCCCCGCATTCACAGAGTTCAAGTTATTTGTATTGAGGATATAACTCGCATAATTATTGATTTGGATAGTATCCTTACCTTTGAGTTCTACCTCGCGCTTATCATCTGTAATACGTGTCTTAAACAAATCAGTATGAGCGTAGGTGTCTTTACCTTTTACCTCATTCAATACACAGAGGAGTTTGTTCATCTCAGCACTTGAATGCTTGCCGAAAAGTTGATTGGATACATCACTGATATAATTCACATATATCTCACCAAGACACATCTCCAATGTTTTAGTAATCATATTCTTACCAGCGCCTTCTTCAAGACTATATAATACGAGACACACACACGCACGTTTGGCGGGGTTTTGGATGATATTAGCACACCATGCAATAAAGAAGTCAATATACCCTTGCACACCTCCAAATAGGTTGTGAATAAACTCCTTATATTTCTTGATATAGACATTAGTATCAAGGTCAAAGTTGTCGGGGAGTTTCACGTTCTGTTGTTGGAAGTCGCGCCAGGTATTGTAGTCGCGCTTATCATACTCCAATGGTTGAGGCACGAAAACTAGTTTTCTATATAGTCTGATATGCTCGTCGTTAATCCATTTACTGATGAAACTCACTTTCTGTTGTTTTCCTTTCTCATCTTCAATGGTAGATTTGAGGTGTCTGTAAGAACTGGTAATCTTAGCTTCACATTGCATATCGACTGACCCATCATCCATCATAGTAAGATATAGCGACGGATGCGTGATTTTAAGATGTGTCTTTTCAAAATCTTCTTTATCTTTGTAATATGATACTTCTACTCTACCTTCATCAACAGGATCAGCATATTTAGATAGGTCAATACTATTTTCCATCGTCTTTTCAATGAATTCCATATCATAATCTGTCTTCTGTTTTATATACTTTTGAAGTTCATGGAGAGTTTCTTGGGTCAATTCTTTGGTCTTTCTCACCATAAAACCATCAAATACCAATACATCCACATTGTAACCCTCTCCTGTCATGTATAGAACTGAATGCATCAAGAGTTCGTGTTCCAACTTACAGAGAATGATATTCATCATAGTCCCTTCCTTGTTGAAATCTTTGCGTCTTTGAACTTTCTTGAATTCATCAGGATTAAGACGACACACGTGATCATGAATGGTTCTAATCTCTTGTTTGAAGTCATAAACAAATGTGCCAGGTACTTTGGATATTTGCCACTTCCCTTTGCCCCCATTCATAATTGTGAGAATTTCTTGTTTGGCATCATCGCGTTGAACATTGTTCTCAGTGCATATCTTGGAGAGGACCTCATCTCGGTTCTTGACATATGAGTCCAAAGTATCACACCGAATACCATTCTTATAACAATATTGTCTCAATAGAGATGGGTGACAATTCTTCATATCTATGTCATAGTATTGCCCGTGAGCGAGACTATTACGGATTTCTCTGGGTAGGGCTGATAATGATGGATTTTGAGCGAATAATCGTCCATATGTTTCCAAAGTTTTAGAGAAGTTGTATTTGGTATGAATCATATTTGACTTAGATTTGACAATCTTTTTGAGCTGATAGATAGGGTCTTGTCCGTTATCAATAGAGTGCTTAATCTTAGCTTGGCGTTTCTGCGGCATATCTTGCAAAATACTCGGCCAGTTTTGGACTATCTTATAAGCGTTACTTTGGTTGATATATTCGGTATAAGTGAGGGTCTCTAATTCTTTAAGGGTATTCATTGTTATACTATATAGCAAGATATTTCTTATATGGTTTTTACGAACTGGGACTATCAATTTTTATTTTTGGGGGTTGAGGGGCAAAACTTTTTGAGCGGAGTTTCCCCTCTCCGGGTTTTGCGAGATTTACACATTTTCATTTTTGGCAAATTTTTTGTATCGAAAACTTTGTCCCTCGGGGGTACTTTGTCCTTACTTTGTCCCGACTTTGTCCCAATCCCTTTTTGTACCATTATGATGTTATACTCTATTATTATTATTATTATTTATTATTAATAGGGACAAAGGGACAAAGTATTCTTATAAATTAAAAAGAAATGGAGAATTTCAAAATGTTTTTTGTTTTTTGCAAAATCTTTACATCTTACATTTATATATGTGTCAAATCTGAATCTAACTTTTTCAGGGGGGGTACATTGTCCCATTGTCCCATTTTTTAGAACCTTACTTAAACCATTTAGATATTTATGCTAATTCTTAAAACCCCTTACCACACTTTTTTTAGGGACAAAGTCTAGATAAAAATAAGAAATCTAAAAAATGTAATTTTGATTTTTGCACACATTTTACATTTACAAAAAAAGAAGAAATCTCTTATTTCAACCCAAACTTCTTTTTATACGCTGCTATACTAGCACTGATAGTAGGTTTTGACCATAAGACATAAAGCGAAAGTGTCCCAGCCGTCATAGCATTATTCCAATCTTCGCTACTCTTATGGCGGTCTATATAGCGTTGACGACGAGCCTCATCTTTATGTATAGTATAATCAGAATAGTTTGAATCCCCAAAGTGAATTGTCTTAACCTTCTTATCACCATCATAGAATACCGCCATCATTTTTTTACCTGACCTCGTGCTTTTTTTTATTTCCACTTTCGTTGCTCTCATTATACCTTCTATATAGATAATAGATTTTTTTGGCTATATAATACCTCATTCCTAAGATACAAGCGAGAAAATATATCCCCTTAATCCCTCCTATACCGACAAAAACAGATAAATTTTTTTCTTGTAATTATATAAGAAATGCCAAAGAAATTGTCGTCAGACATCATCGAAGTAGAACCCGAGCCAGAACCTGAAATCAAGATTAGCAAACGCACAGGGAAACCTGTCAGACCACTCACGGAGGCGCAGAAAGTCAACCTCGCGAAAGGACGGGAGAAAGCCATCGCAACACGCAAGGCGCTTATAGAAGGGATAGATTTGGAGAAACGCGCTGAGAATATCAAGAAAGCGAAAGAGGAGGTGCATCGTGCTAAAATTGAATCGCAAAAAAAGAAATATGAGGAAGCGGTCAATGATTTTAATGAGGAAACAGAATCTGCACCAAAACCTAAAGCTGAGAAGAAGATTAAAAAGAAGGTGATTAAATATGTTGAGGAGAGTTCATCAGATAGTGAGGAAGAGGAGGTCATAATCCGTAAAAAGAAGAAAGACAAACCTGCGTCACCCGCACCCGAACCACCCATACCAGAACAGGTGTCGCGTGATAATCTTCGCAAGAAGCTACAAGATGAGCAATCAGCATCAATGGCTAAACTGATGATGCCAAGCTATTTTTAAATATATCATAATATAGTAAGATGAGTATTGAAGTTCAAAAAATCAAGGGATTAGATAGTATAATCAAACACAAAAAGAAACCAGTACCGCAATCATCCCATCCAGATTTTCCTGTAAATCTATTCTTTACATACTGCTCGTTTGGGATGAAAAATAGCGGTAAAACATACAGCATAGTTAAGTTAATATCATTATTTGAGCAATATCCAGTTAAGGATACAGATGGTTCTGTTATGCCCAACAAAGTGATATGGTTCAGTCCTACGTCAAATTTCAGTAGTAATTCCATCGTACATACATTAAAGTGCTTGGATGCTGAGGAAGATATATATGAAAATGTAACAGAAGCTGTGATAGAGGAGGTATTTAATGAGGTTAGAGCTGAAAAAGAACTACTCCTTAAAAAAGATGATTATATCGCTGCATATAAACGCTTTATAAAAATCAAAGACCCTATGAGGTTAAAGATAGAAGATGTATTGATACTTGGTGATTATAATTTTGAACCACCACAAAAGGTATTCGGACATTTGAAAAATTACGTATATTTTTTTGTACTAGATGATTTAATAGGACAGAAAGATGCGGTTCTGGGAACTAAGAAGAACTCGTTTGTATCAAACTTGGTTATAAAACATCGCCATTACGGGATTAATCTTATATTTACCTCACAAGAGATTAAATACATACCACCCATTATTCGCTCTAATTTAGATATAATCCAGCTATTTAAGACATCATCCAACCGCAATTTAGAGAAATTCTATGAGGAAGTATCAAACCTACTAACCTTTGAAGAGTTTGAGCAGTTATTTAAGTATTGTACAGACCAACCCTATGGTTCTATGATTATCAATAATCATCAGTCGGCTAAGCGCAAATATTGGTTAAACTGGGACAAAGCTTTAACTATCAATAGTAAAGGTTAAATACGCCATTTTAAATAACTAGCTACCCACATGTATATCTCCTTCAATACATTATAGATTTTTTTTTCGTAATTCCAAGTTTTGACTTGGATTAATTCTAATACCATGATGTAATTGTTTAACCCCTCGATAAGGTTGTTTTCTTGGTTACGAGCTAATATCTCAATATTACGTATGCTGTTTCCCAGCAATTCAATTGGGATCAGATCTTTGGTACTTCTTTGATAATACATCAATTCATAGCTCGCTACATTAACAGGCATTAAGAAGAAGTGATTGCATTCGTCATAGACATTCATATGATTACAGAAATGCATGTTCTTCAATCTGATATCACTATTGTTTCCTAAACTCATTTTGACCAATCTATCCGCCATCAAATTAACATTTTTATCGCTCTTGAATGTTTTAATTGCATTATTATCTAATGCATAATACTTACCTTTCGTCATACCAAATAAGTCATATGTGTTCTCAAATTCAATAAATTTTTTCTTTTTATCAGTTGATAGTTGTTTATTTCTGAATAGATATTTACTATCATAGTCTTGATACACACATTCAAGTTCAAAAACATTCAATTCGTTATTTAGAAAATCTTGAATATTGATAACATTGGGATTACCTGGTGGGATTGTGATTTCATGTTTAGTATAGTCCCACGTATTCAAACCACCTGTTAACAAAGTTTTTGCTACATACAATACGACCTTGTCATTTAGCCCCGTTGTAATATTACTAAACGAATTAAACATAGAAAACGTTTTCACGCTTAAAAACCACTCGTTATCCGCTCCATCGTTATTTTTGATATTATTACGCACAAACCAATTATTTAGTTTAACATTAAAATTACCTGGTTTTTGCGTTGTATCAAGTTTTGTATCAATAAATATAGTATATTTCTTCGTTAATTTCATTATAAAAAAATTATTATCTTACTTATATATTAGAAAGAAAATCTGATATACAATGCCGTTCGCCGACGCCAACAGCCAACTTGAACCACTCCTTTTCCAAATGAAGCAATACAAGAATATGACTAAATCAACTATTGAGGTACTTCCATCATCTGGTCAAACAATCTATACCCCCGGACGTAAAGCTATTTTCACTTTACCCTATGCCAGTTTAATATCCCTTGAAGATATCGCATTACATTTTAGCTTTACTCCAACAGGTGTACAAAATACCTCAACAGATGGATATCCAACTCTACGTGTATTGCCACCCAAAGATATTGCCAGTTTAATTGAAGAAGTAGATATTAAAATCAACGGACAAACTATCCAACATTTAACTAGATACAATGATATTGTCAATCTACTCAATTATTTTGATCAACCTCAATCCGCTAAACGCGTATTACAAAATGCTGATGCTACACAATCATATATCAAAGGTGAGAACGGACAATTTGTAAGTTTGGATACCAATTATAACTATGACAATAAGACTTACAATGAACCAAAAGCAGAAAAATATGTAATCAATCATTGGTATGGTCTTTTAGGACATCGTGGCGATGAAGTAAGCTCTAACTTTGTAGATACTAATATGCTTGGTGAAGTAACTATTGCTTTCACTTTTGCTTCTGGTGCTACTTGCTTCAAAACACCTACTGCTACTGGTGCAGCCATTATTGCTGGATTTGGTAGAAAAGCAGCTGCCGGAGCTACACCACCAGTTCTTCCTGGCACTCATCCAACTACCTTAGCAAATGGAGGTGCTATTCAAACAGAATTAGATGATGCTGTTGCTAAATCTACGAATATAAGCTATCAATTAACTGATCTTAAAATGAGTATGGTTCGTTACAATCTACCTCAATCATACTCGGAAGCCCTCGCATCCAATTTATCAAGTGGTGCTAAATACCAAATTGCTTTCAATCATTATGAAATCCGTTCGCAACATCTCGGAGGAGTTGATAAAGGAACTCTCAGATGGAATGAAAACTCTCGTGATATCAAGGGATTAATGGCGTTCTTCACTAATACACTAAGAGCCGATTCAACATTACCAAGTACTTATGACCCCAAAGTAGAATCATCGGCATATTTCAACTATGGCAATCCTATCCACGATAACTCACAATTCCAAATTGGGTCAGTCAAGATGCCGCAGAATACTCTTGATTCTACTGATGCTTATCTTGAATTAATCCGAGCTGTTCCTGGTGCTCGTGGAACTAACCGGGAGTTAATGTATCAAGATAATATGTCTGTAAATAAATGGTTAGAAACCTATTTCATGGCGTATCTATCGCTTGAAATGACCGAGGGCATGACTACTCTTGCTAATGGTGGTAAAAAACTCCTATCGGGTCTATCATCGGAACAACTACCTATCTCATGCTCTTATTCTGTCGTTAATGATAGTAGATTCAAAGGAGGTTCTACTCCTGATAAAACCATGAATGTTATGACCCTATCTACCCGTCTCCTTGTGATAGAGAACGGGCAAAATGTTTTCGTAGAAATATAAAAATCTTAGCTTAGATTAAGAAAGAAATGGTTTTTATTCAAAAAGATATATACCCGAAGATAATTGACACTTACATCAAAGCCCAAAATAACGCTACAAAAGTAACGCATTACAACCCAATGGATAATGTGAAGCCTATGCACTCCACAACTAATCTTATATTAAATCAACGCACAAGCAGTTTAAAGAATGCCCCAATAATGAATTCTGATAAAAAGAAACCAGCTGTGATACATCCTTATAAGTCATTTAAGGGGTCACAAGCTCTTCCAACATTTAAGAAGGATTTGAAGCATTGGGGTATTGTTTGTGATTAATTTTTTTTATATTGTAATATAATAAAGACAATTATGAAATATGTATTAGAAGAACATGAACTACAAGAAATATCGGATAAACTCAGACATTTACTTGAAGTAAAGTATAAAGATGAAATAGGGGATATTCCCGAGCATGTTAAGAATACAATTTGCCAAAACTACATACTACAATGTAAAAATAATAAGATTGATTTGGATAAGATACTTGATGAAAACAAAATAGCAATTGAGGTTATTGAATAGATTTTTTTTTTATCTTTTTATATATTAAAATGAAACTTACATTAAATTTTAGAGACGCAGTTATAACGCAGTTTAATAATCCAGGTTGCGAATATCGGTTTGAGTTTGATTTATCACAGATGAATAAACCAAGATTATCTCCTGATGCGAGAATGTATATTGAAGCTGTGAATTTGCCAGATTTCGTGGATGAAGTACTAGGAGCTGAACGTGGGAAATATCGTGGTTATTTTGAAGTTCGCTGCCAAAATATAGATTCGGGAAATAATTATGATACGGAATATGGTAATACTAACAATAGTATAATTTATACCGCACCATTAGATGATGTTAAATCATTCAGAAACAACGACCCCATGTTTATATCAAACTTTAAGGTTAGTCAAGGCTTTTTAGCAGATAAATTTGTACTACACATGAAGATATACGACCATTTAGGCGAACCATTCATTAGAGGTTCTAATCTCATAACAGAATTGGGTCAAGCATTAACGGGTGATTATGTGAATAAATTATCAGCATTCTCGGCAAAAAAGGATTTATATGACAAGACGAAGCCAATATCAGATGATTTAGAACTACAACTTAATATAGAAAAAGGGCAAAATACTCTTCTGTATCAGCAATTTCAGAAGACATTGAATGAGTTGGTATTAGCTGTTCAGACCTTTATAAAAACTTTCAAAGCAATAACTCTGCGACAAAGGTTAAGAGCCGAACAAATGCTTATATTGTTATCAACCTATAACATAAATCTATTTAGCTACTTATTTGATGATTTATTTACGTTTACCGAACATCCTTACAATGAATCGAATGTCAAAGCAGGCATAGATGCAGCAAGAATTGCATTTGTATCTTACAATATAAGCAATTTGAAACTTGAAAAATTACAAAAGACTAACGCCGAAGTTAATTCTGGTGAATCAAGAGTTTTTTATGATGTAAATGCTGAGTTTGCTGATAAAAAGATACATTTAAGATCTCAAACACAAAAGGTAAATTATGAAATACCTGTTGTTGGTTCTGCAACCAAAACGGGTACATTGCAAATAACCAATTTCAATTCAGTAAAAGCAAAGCAGGATTTTGTATCAGTATTCAATATTGAACCAACAGATACATCTGATGCGAATAAGTTATTTAAGAATGAAATATTGATAGTTGACGCATCTAATTTTCAAAGAATAGTACCAGACATATTTGAATATTCTTTCAGTAAACACGATGCAAAAGTACCAACTGGTACAGAATTGATCCTTGGAACAGTTGGAGCAGTTAAAGGACCGCTAAGATATGCCATAAAAGTTATTAGAAATGGTAGTACTTATGATTATGAACTTCTAGATAAAGAATTAAAAACAGCTGGATTTGAAGTGGGGGATAAAATCAAATTTTTAGGTACTACCTTAGGTGGGGCATCACCAGCGAATGATATGGAAATAACAATAAATGGTGTTTTTACACCACAGGCACAAGTTGATTATTCTAATATTGAAATCAGTAGTACTGATGGTACTGATAAAGGTAAAATAATATTCGATATCAGAAGAACAAATACCGCTGGTGGATATTCAATTTTATCTGAGAACTTCACAGGTTCTAAAAATTATAATATAGGGGATAGTGTAGTAATTCCAGGAATTAGATTGGGAGGTGAATCGCCAGCAAATGATTACAATTTACTAGTTAATGATGTAGTTTTAGCGGAAAGGATTATTAATATTACTCAGGATGAAGCAGTCCATGTTTTACCAGACGTAACAATAACATCTACGAATTCAACAACAACAAGTTCATCGGGTGCTAATTATACATTTACAGTATCAACGGAGGATGGTAAATATGCTGTGGATTTTCAGCCTACACAAGATTCTTCAACTGGATTTGCTCCCGGTGATATAATTGAAATAGATGGTGCAGTATTGGGTGGGGAATCTGGTGCAAATGATTTGAAAGTTAAAGTTGATGCGGTTGATGCTTCCAATAAAATTACTGCAATTGATGTAGATACTTCGGCAACATACAAAGGTAGATTTTCAACTGCTTTTAAGTTCGATGTAAAATTGACAAAAGATTCTGCCAAATTTGAAGCAACATATATTTCAGGGGGGGCAAATTTTGAAAAGGATGATAAGATAGAAATTGATGGCGCACAATTAAATGCAGGAATTTCTGGAACTCACGAATTAACAATAACAGTAACGGGTGTCAAAGTAGACCCAAATGTTTTATTGGTAAATGTTATTGATACATTTGCGGTATCTGGAACAGCTAATTTTGACACGGGAGACCTTGGTAAGATTAAAGAATTATCAGAACAAGACAATAATTCATTTGTAGAAAAAGCAGATGGGAGTTTTACAAAATCACAAGCAACTATAACGTCAGGTACTCCAATTGATATAGGAGCACAATCGACCCCTGTATTGAATGTAACATTGAATGAAGACCCGATAAATGGTTTAGCGTTGATTCAAAGTGATTTAGCATCAGCACAGGCTGATTTAGATGCCGCCAAAGGCACATTAATTCCATCCACGGGTCAATATCAGCCAACGTTTGGACCTGCACAAAAACAAAAAATGAGAACTATGAACATGTCTCTGGTCTTGTACGATGAAGTCCCAGAATACACACAAGCGTCGCAAGATGCTATTAAAGGAAATACATATTCCAGAATACAAAATTGCCAGTTCAAGAGAATCTAGGGAAAAAAAATATATATAAAAAGAAGAAATGGTGAATAACGGAGAACCTGATATCCCAGAAGATAGAAGATTAGATATTACATTACGAATTTGTACAGGATGTAAAAAACCATATGCACCACAAAGAAGCGACATCAGTACGAAAAACCCCAACATGTATTATAAACAATGTGCGCCATGCAGGAAAAAAAAACAAGAATATATGGCAGCATACCTGAAAAGAAGCTTTTAAATAAAAAACCTTGATATTAATTAGTATATCGAATAAAATGAATGAAAAGTTAGTAGAACTGATAGATAAAGCAGAATGTTGTAGTTTATTATGTAATAGAGCCACGGGTCATTGGAGTTTAGTAAGGTTCTTTTTCCAAATTCCGTTGATATTGACAAGTAGCGTCATGTGTGTATTGAATAGTTTTGAGAATGATGGTAATGTTATGAGGATTCCCAATATAGTCGTCAATGGGATTAGTGCGTTATTATTAAGTATGCAAACTAACTTAAAAGTGAATGAGAAATGCGAAGCTTTTAAATCATTATCGCATAACTTTCTGTTATTGGCTCATCAATTAGAATCATATGGAGATGCAGAAGTTAATAGAGATATAATCAATAGTTTAGTAGATAAATATGACAATTTAGTCGCACAAATGGAATGGGAAGAAATCCCAAGACGATATAAGTTAGAGATTAAAATGCTCTGGGAAGATGAAAAGAAACATTTACCACTCAATCTAAATGGTTTAAGTGGATTAATAACAAAGAAAAGGAAGAGTGGCAGTTTTAAAGGTTTAGCTGAATTAGGTAATAGTGAAGTATAATTATTTTTATAATCTTATAGTAAATAGAGAATAACTTTAAGATGTCAAGCGTAGGAAGACCTTCTAATACAATTGCTATTGCCATTGATGAATTAAAACAACGGCTTGATGTATTAGATACTGAGGTTGGTGATGAAAAACAATATGATCCATCCACATCACCAACAGGTCTCTTTCTAAGAATAGATGATATAGAGAATAACTTGGGAACACCATCGCAACCGCAAATTGAATCAGGAGAAGATATTATTCAATTTCAAGCAAATGCTACAGGGCTTAATTTAGATGTAGAAACATTGAGAATAGATACAAATAAATTACAACAACAAGTAGGAGATGATACTATAGATCCGAAAACAGGTATATTTCTAAGATTGTATGATATAGAAAAAGCAGATACTATAATACCTCATTATGACTATGAAGCATTATATTATATCTTATTAGATAAATCATATGAAATTACTGATGATACTTTTAGTAATATAAAAATTGATAATACACAAAATAGTAATTTGAATGATATATTAGTTAATATTCTAACAGATGTTGAAATATTGAAACAGAATAATAGTTTAACAAGATCTATGATAGGACAAGCTGGTTTTGGTGCAGGGGCAACGGTAATAAAAGCACCTATTTTAACAGACATAAAGTTTAATACGAGAGACTTAACATCATTAGGTTTAGATCTTACTTCATTACCTACATTTGACGGATTAGGAGGATCAATATCACAAGAATATGTAAATCAGAAAGCAATAGAAATAGCTGATTTTATATATGGATTGATACCGGGAGGTGGTGATGATGGATTCGACTTTCTAGGATTACAAATGTCTAGAGAAGAGTTTATTTTACAAATACTAAAAGCACAGGATCCAATAGAGTTTTTACAGGGACAAGTTATGAGTAGAGTTGTAGTTGGGATTCAAGGTGATTTATTTGTAAAAGATGGTTCAATTGCAAAAGGTCCATTAGAATTAGGAGCATCGTGGTTAAATGTAAATGAAATAGCAAAACAAGCAAAAGATCTGCACGAAAAGAATATTCAAATATATAATGTAAAGTCAAATGATCCAATTGAAAAAACATCAGATGGTAATATATATTTAAATTACGATGCAACGCATTTTAAAAAAAATGCATCAACTTTTAAATTAGAATTGAAATATCCTATATTGGCAATTGAAGATCACTTTTTTTTAGATAGTAGTAAATCGTTAAATTTACGATATTGGGCAAATCATCTAAAAATGCATATAATTAATACAAATGAACATTTAGCTATAAGAATAAAACCTAATTCAGGAATATCAGATGACAACACAGGTATATTTATTAATAAATATGTTAATCATTTTCAAATTGATACAACAGGAACAGATATCAATAAATTGAAAATAAAATTGAAACCCAATAATGGGTTATCATCAGATACAGATGGTATATTATTAAACAAATATAATAATCATTTTCAAATTGATACAACAGGAACAGATATCAATAAATTAAAAATTAAATTGAAAGACAATAAAGGTTTAGCATCAGATACATATGGTTTATTTATAAATTATTATGCAGGTCATTTTAGATCAGGTGCAATGGAAACTGGGGAAGAAGTAATAGCAGAAGCATCAGGAAAATTAAGATTAAAAATAGATGATGATGGAGGTATAACATTAGGAGATAATGGTTTAAAATTAGATATAGATACGGATCAGTTTTTAATACCTACCACAGGAACAAAAAATGGTAAATTACAATTAAAATTACACGATGGCAGTTCAATATATTCAGCACCAACAGGTTTATTTATAAGAACTGATAACCAAACAATTGAAAAGACATTAACAAGTAGTGGAGCAACAACTAAACATTTATCACTTAAAATAAAAAGTAATTCTGGTATAGATAAAGATAGTTCTGGTGTATTTGTAAAATTCAAACCAAGTGGAGGAATAACAAGCGATACAAATGGTTTATATCTCAGCTATAATATAGCATCAATTGATGGAAACACTTTAGCAAAAAACTCAGCTCATCAATTAAATGTAAAATTAAAATCAAGTGGAGGTATAACAAGTGATACAAATGGTTTATATCTCAACTATAATATAGCATCAATTGATGGAAACTCATTAGCAAAAAACTCAGCTGATAAATTAAATGTAAAATTAAAACCAAATGCGGGTTTATCTGATGATTCAACAGGTATATTTGTAAAATTAAAATCAAATGGTGGTCTTACTTATGATACATCAGCTTCATCACCCGGATTAAAACTAAGTAATGATTATCACCCGAAGATAACAACAATAACAAACACAACCTCAACAGCATTAGTTAATTCCACAATATCTTTTAATACAGCTAAGACTCAATTAACATTTACTGAAGGTTCAAAAGCAAAACAATATCGTGATGAAGCTCTGGATGCAAAAAATAAATCAGTTAGTGCAAAAGATGCATCAGTCAGTGCAAAAGATTCATCAGTTGGTGCGAAAAATCTATCAGTTAGTGCGAAAGATTTAGCAGTTAGTGCGAAAGATTTAGCACTTGGTGCTAAAACATCAGCAGAAGGTAGTGCAACAGCAGCAGCCGGTAGTGCAACAGCCGCCGCAGGATCAGCAACCGCAGCAGGAGCATCTGCAACAGCCGCAGCTTCATCAGCAACAGCCGCATTAGCAGCAGCAGCAGTATCAGTTGGAAGTGCAGGTATAACTGGAATCATAACTGCAATAGACGCAGCAGGAACAGATGGAACAATTGAAATAAACGCTTATACAAAACCATTAAATGTAGTAGATAATACACTAACTCTAGCATATAATAAAAATAGATTAACAGTAGATTCATTCGGTAAATTAGATTTAGGTGAAAAGTTTAGTAGTTTAATTGATTGGCAACCACCATCAACACAAACAGATACTAAATTAAAGGTTCATATCGTAGGAATGAGTGGTCAAGGTCCTGTTGATTTCAAAGAAAATATAACAACAATTGAAGGTGCAGTTAATTTCAGACCATTAATAATAGAAAATCGACCTGATTCCGAATCATTAGCAATAAATTATGATTTAGGAAATAATTCAGCTACTCATTATGATCATTATATTTTTGGGTATGACGCAACTACTGTATTTACAGATCAAACAAAATATAGTTTTAATTTTTGGACAAAAGTATCAGATTATCAATTAGCTAAACAAGATAATTATTTTGTAAAAGAAGAGACAATATTCCATACGGCAACAACTATTGAAACTCCATTTGTTAGTGGAGTTGGAGAATCAGAATTTGGAATAAAATTAGCATTTGATTTTCAAAGACATCAAGTAGATAAAATACAATTCAGGTTATATGTGAGATTTTTAAACTCATCTGCAACAGTATTTATGACAGAATATTATGATAATTGGATTCGTGCAGATGGTTCAATAGGATATTTATATTATGATAAAGAGCAAGCAAAGAACTGGCATAATTACCATTGGGAAATAACAACATCAGGTATCAAATTGTATATCGATGGTGTATTATATGGAACTGCTAATGTATCATTTAATACAATATCAAATACACAGAACCATATATTTATGGGATATAATCAAGCATATTTTGGAAACATAATAGCACATAAAACTAAAAGATTTTGGAGTAGTGTAATAGCAGATTTTAAAATCTATAATGATATATTAACTCAAGCTGAAATAACAAATGTATATAATAACAATGGAAATTATGAAGGTGATGCTCTTATATACGCAGATAAATTGAAAATAAATTCAAGTCATTTTGGAGTCAATGATCAAACAAAAGAATTGTATTTAAAATCAGTAAATACTTTCGATGAAACATTATATTATACAAAAACTGAAATTGATAATGCGGGATATTTAACAACATATACTGATACTGATACCACCTATACAGGAGATGAAACTAGTATATCAATATCAGCAACAAATGTTATATCATTTATAGGATCAACTGGAGATAGTTTTTTTACTGAAAATGCAGATCAAGACACAATAACATATGATGGTAATATTACCTGTGATAATTTAGTATTATCTACAGGACAATCTTTTGTAGCATTATATTCAGATATATCAGATGTTATGTCTAAAATGAATACAATTATATTAGGTGCTCCCCATTCTGACGGTGATTTTTATTTAAGATATCAAAATCTTATACCACCATCTACAAATGGTTATTTGAAATACGATGGAACAAATTGGATTACTGATTCTGGAACTGGTAGCGGTGGAGGATCATCAACACCTACACCTACAATAGAATATGATGATTATGTATCTTCTAAAGCATTCAATATTGAAGGTAAGATAACAATTACTTTTAAGCATATCAATACTGGTGCAAATGATTATATTATTAAAGTTTTATCAAGAGGGGAATATTCTTTGAGAGCATCACGAAAACAAAATACAAACTTTGGTGTTGGTTCGACACAATTAACAAGATTTGATGCAAATTGGGCACCATACGAATATACTTATGTAAAACAAGACCTAATTGATGCTTTTCCTGAAAATGTTCGTCAAGATGAAACATATTATAGTGGTGAGCCGAAATCATCTGTTAGTGTAGGAACTGCATCACAAAACGGAGTAATAAAGATATTAAGTGGTGATGTAATTCATTATACAGGTGATAGTGGGTGGAGTTTATATTATGTTGATATAACTACAGCAGATATTAATAATTTGCTATTGAGTGATTTGAATCTAATTAAATCATTCAATAATGAGGATAAATATATATGTGATGCTTGGATTTATGATCCCGCAAATTACATTTTATATATGATGTTTGATAATAATTTTGATCAAAAATTACAAGTTATGTTTTATAAGCACGAAATATACATTGATACTTTAAAAACTGGTTATCAAGTTGTTTTGCAAGGTATGAAATCATTATCTCACCTTGAAAAACCTGAAATAGAATATCAAACTAATGTCTATGATTTTTTAAGACGGGTTCAATATAATATAAAAACAGTATCGTATTTACCTTATGAAAATCTTATAAATGGTAAAATCAGTATAACTGATGGAAAACCGGCAAATGATATTGATTATTACAAGTTTAATTGGACATATAATTTGAATACAATTATGACATTATGGGAGTCTGGAGATATTTTATTAAACGGTAATCTTTATGTTAATTCGCCTATAAATGCAAGTGCAAAATTAGACGAAGGTATTTTGGTAAATCGTATAGATAATTTGAAAGATATAAATAAAGGTGATATTTTGGGTATTCCTACCATAATTGATATGGAGTTTGATTTTACCATTGAATCATTTGATAAAGATGCTAACATTATTTTATGGACTGGAACAGATCGTGTCAATACATATAACAATCAAGAGATTACACAATTTCAGTTTTATTATAACGATGTTGTTAATATAACATTATCACCATCAGCTATTGAAAGATATCAAAATGGAGTCAATCCCGAACATCCTGATTCATATATGATATTTACAATTATCAGACCTTCTTCATATCCTGGTGGTGGTGGTGGAATAGGACCTGGTGTATGGGATTTAACTACAACCCCTCATTATAGATTAAAATTATATAAAACTGGGACTTCATTATATGAAATAGAATGGTTCTTTTTTAGTAATACAAGAATCGCATTTAATATACAAAATATTACAGATTATGTAAATCCTGAATGGCTTCCAAGTGATGAGTTTATATTGAAATACATCCCATATCTGAATAAATATGTATGGCGACAGAATGTTTCATTTAATCAAAATGTAGATGAAGAAGAAGAACCAACACCCTCACCTTCAGATCCTGAGGAACCTGACGGAGACGATGATGGTTTTCAAAGTGGATTTGGACCATCCCCTGGCACATTTGCAGTTAGAAGAACAACAGCTCAAATATCATCAAGAAGAACCTTAAATGTTGAAACACCGATATCTAAAATTGCACAAACAACTACATATAGTGTATTCAATGGTGAATCTGAGTTCAATAATGATGTCTTTTTAGAAAAAATTAATAATAACATTGGTTTATATTATTCAATCTATACAAATGTAAATAAACAAGAATCAACTGGTGTAGATAATACAAAAGATTCTGCTAGTATAGTATTAGAAGATGTATCTAAAAAATGGATATTTAACAGAACACCATTAGATACAGATTTATCAACAGCAACAACAGTATTTCAACATAACAATATTGATATCTTAAGTATTGCTCAAGATGGTATCGTATCTACTGTTAATATTACAGCACCGAACATATTTAGTGGTTCTTATACAGATTTATTAAATCTACCTGATTTATCAGCATATCAATTGATAACTGATGCATTCAATGGATCATATACAAGTTTAATAAATAAACCAGATTTATCAATATATCAATTATCAAGTGGTGCGTTTAGTGGTTCTTATATAGATTTAACAAATAAACCAGATTTATCAATATATCAGTTATCAAGTGATGCGTTTAGTGGTTCTTATATAGATTTAACTAATAAACCTAATATATATGATTTTTATAATAGAGATGTAAGCAAACCTACAATCCATACCAACACACAGATAATAAACCAAAACGGAAATGATGGCGTATTCTTTTATTTTGAAAAAGACAACACATCTGATAATCCTATATGGATGCATTATTTAAGAACTTATTATGGTAATAATGATTATTCTTTACCTGAAAATGTTATACATTTTTTAACTCAATATAATGATACGGGATTTTGGTTTGGTTCTAATGATAATGGTAATTGGAAACAGTGGTTGCATATCAACGATTTTAATTTATCTACAGACAGAAATATTAAGTTAAATAAAAGAAGCACAGATACTGATAATCCTGGAATAATATTTGCAGATGGAACAACCCAAAATACGGCAACTTTACAAGGTATTCAAGGACCACCTGGAAATGATGGAATAAATGGAAGTG
>TARA_B110001450_G_scaffold10993_1_pt1 | contig 22246 bp, 25 predicted proteins | sample TARA_B110001450 | Tara Oceans TARA_B110001450 (sample SAMEA4396538) | marine metagenome | biome: Polar Biome; feature: [SRF] surface water layer (ENVO:00010504); material: water (ENVO:00002006), including particulate matter (ENVO:01000060) such as... | depth 5 m | reverse complement strand
ACAAAGATTTTTAAAAATTATTTTAAGTCAAAAACAGAATTAATTAATGGAGATCTCTCAACGGTAAATCCTTCTGCATATTCCACTCCACATAATCTACCTAAATCCTTGGCTCTATACTCAACACTATCAATAAAATTCTGTGTAGAGATAGGGGTACTTTTAGAACTATCCCCTTCTTTATAAAATTGAGACTCATACGCTTTTACAGCATTAATTTTTACGGAAATAAAATCAGATATATCCACACATATGTCTGGATTAATATTTTTCCATTGTATATAATGGTAAATAAATTTTGGTCTCCATGCCTCTTGAAAAACGGCAGAATCCTCTAATTTAGTTTCAATTTTGGCTAAACCACTTAAAAAACACGACGAGCTAACTAGTTCACTAGCCTTAGGATGGTCTATATGCCTATCATCAATAGCGTTACAAAAAACAACTTCTGGTCGATATTTTCTAAGGATCTTAATTATTTCTATTTGATGTAATTTATCATTAACGAAAAAACCATCTGCGAAGGATAAGTTTTCTCTGAACGTGACATTTAATATTTTTGCAGCAGCTAAAGATTCTTTATCTCGAATATCTGCACTTCCTCTTGTACCCAACTCCCCTCTTGTCAAGTCCAAAATACCAACAGACTTTCCATGATGTATTTCCTTTGCCAAGGTGCCAGAACAACCTAATTCTACATCATCTGGATGGGCTCCTATTGCTAGTATGTCTAATTTCATATTAGTTATTTAATTGAAAGATTAATTGCGTTTTCGATATCTCTAATAATATCTTTTTTATTCTCGATTCCTACAGAAAACCTAATCAATCTATCTGTTATACCCTGACTCAACCTGTCTTTTTCTGATAAAAGGTGATGAGAAGTCTCTGCTGGACTTAACATAGTACTTTCAACACCAGCTAAACTCATTGAAGGTTTTATTAATTTTAAGGAAGTTAAAAAAAGCTCCGTATTAATTTCATCTACAAATTCAAAAGAAATCATTGCTCCGTATCCCTTCATTTGTTTTTTTGCTAATAAATGGTTCGGATGACTTTTAAGACCTGGATAATATACTTTTTTTACAGAACTTGATTCTGATAAATACTTAGCAAGTTTTTTTGCACTTTTCTGTTGAGTCTTAACTCTCACTCCTAAAGTTTTCATACTTCTTTCTAAAAGCCAAGCTGAATAATCACTCAAATTACCACCTAGGTTTTTTGCCAAATTCCAAATTATATCAATATTAGCTTTGGATGTAGCTACAGCCCCAGCGCTAATATCACTATGACCTCCAAAATATTTTGTAGCACTATGCAGAACAACATCTACGCCAAACAAAATAGGTTTTTGTATTATAGGAGTTGCAAAGGTATTATCAATTATGGTAATTATATTATTTGATTTTGCAAACGCTGCAATTTTTTGAATATCTACTATTTTTAAGAGTGGGTTTGATGGGGTTTCGATATAAATAACTTTAGTAATGTTTTTAATCCCTACTTCGAAATCCTTCAGCTCTAAGCCATCGGTAAAAGAATAGTCAATATTATATCTTTTAAATTGCGCCTCCACTAAATTCCTGGTTCCTCCATAGATATCTTTTTGAAGTAGTATATGGTCACCCGCGGAAAGAAAGGCTAATAATGTAGTACTTATAGCTGCCATTCCTGACCCAAAAACAATAGCAGATTCTGAGCATTCCAATGCAGATATTTTCTTGCACAGAGACTCTTGGTTTGGGGTGTTAAAATACCTAGGATATCTTCTTACTTCTTTATCAATATATTCGTAAGAGGTAGAAACGTAAATAGGAGAAACGGATCCACCAAATTGCTCATCTACAATTTCTCCTTCATGAGCACAAATTGTATCTACACCTTTTTTTAAGTTTTTCATTTATTTATTAATTGACTTAAAATTACAATTAATTTTTTAAATACTTTTTATATTTAGGATAAGCTAGAGCCGCCATAACTACAACTATCAATAAAGTTATACCAGAATATAAAAAACTTATTTGTTGATCATCTTTAGCATAAGAATGTAGTCCAGCTAAATAAAAGTTAACTCCAAAGTAAGTCATTAATATACTCGCAAATGATACGATAGAAGCAATACTAAATACAAATCTGCTTTTTAGACCTGGAATTAATCTCATATGTAATACAAATGCATAAACCATTATACTTATTAAAGCCCAAGTTTCCTTCGGGTCCCAGCCCCAATATCTTCCCCAACTTTCGTTTGCCCACATTCCTCCTAAGAAATTTCCTATAGTTAGCATAACAAGACCAACAGTAAGAGACATTTCATTAATTAAAGTCAACTCTTTAATGTTAAGCTTCATTATTAGTCTATTTGTTGAATTAGTAAGAATCATTAAAAAAAGCGAAACAAATCCTATTATCATACTTAAAGCAAATGGACCATAACTACCAACAATTACTGCTACGTGTATCATTAACCAGTAACTATCTAGTACGGGCTGTAAATTAGCTATTGCAGGATCCATCCAGTTCCAATGAGCAATCATAAGTATCATTGATGTCACAAAAGTTGTTGATGCTAATGTTAAATCACTTTTTCTACCAAAGGCAAGACCAAAAAACATTGTCGCCCAAGCGACATAAATCATTGACTCGTAAGCATCACTCCATGGAGCATGTCCAGATATATACCACCTTAAAATTAAACCAATCGTATGTAATATAAATAAGAAAATTATTATCCATTTAAATACCTTGATAAAAATATTAATTGAACTGGTATTTTTGAAAATCTGAACTATAAGTATTATAAAGAATAATGTTCCTGCATATAAATACCAGCTAAATAATTTTTTAAAAATATCATACTGATTGTATAAAACTTCTGCATCTATTTTTTCGCTACTTAGCATTATTTCCCCACCAAACTTATACTGGGTATTTAGAATTCCGGCAAGAACATCATCACTTTGAGTGAAATCATTAGTTTTTTTGTCTTCATTCAACATATATAGATATGTCTTAAATCCTGTATTTATGAAGTTTGAATATAATGAGTCTTTCACTAGACTACTGTTATCTATATTCTCTTTTGGTGAAATCCATTTGTTATTATCATCATTAGGCACAGGGAATAATTTCAATGAGCTACCTTCAATCATATTATACAAAAGGTTAACTCTTTGATCAGCTTCCTTAAATTCTTTTTGATAAGCAGTAGGCACCTGCGCTTTGTAAGCTTCCTCCAAGTAAGGTGCTAATTTATACTCCCCTCTTTCAGTGAAAAAATTAACTAAAGGAACGTGTTTTTGAGATTTGTCAGCGCCAATAATACTTCGTATTGAGTCTCCTTTTTTGACTTTCAAGTAAATAACTGGAACATTGTACCAAAGTAGTGGACTTTCCTGAATGGATAGAAAAATCTGATTAGCATCAAAATCTCCGTAATGGTCTTTCTTACTTAATTTTCTTAAAAATTCAGATGCAAATGTATTTACCGGCATCATTCTTCCAGAAAGATCTTGTATTACAATGTTTCCGAATTTCGCAGCCTCCTCTTTAGGGACAATATTTTTAGTCAAAATTGAATCAATAACCTCAACATCTGTTTTTACATGTAGGTGGCTATCACTTGATTGTGAAACTACGTTTAAAGAAGTCAAGAAAAACAAGATTAAGATCAGCTTTTCTTTTTGTTTTTTAATCTTCAATATTTGATTACGTAAAAAATCAAATCTAGTGAACCTTGCAAATAATATTGCCATAAGACCGATATAGAGTAGAATATAACCAAGGTAGGTGACAAAAGTACCCCAAGGATCTTTATTTACAGAAAGGACTGTTCCTTTTTCGTCTGGATCAAATGAGGCTTGAAAAAAACGATACCCTTTGTGGTTTAAAATATTATTCATGAAAATTCTAAAATCAAAAGACTTTTCATCAATTACAGAGACTTCACTAGCAAATGAGGAATAACTATTTTCACTACCAGGATATCTCTCAGCGATAAAGTCATTTAGTTTAATACTAAAGGGTAGCTCATAAACCTTAGAGCCGTACTTAATATTAAAATTTAATCCAGCAACAGGAAACTCTTCAAAAGAATTATTAATACCCTTTCCACCTAAAAGTTTCACTATTTGCTCTTCACCCATTGAGGTGATTTTTAAAGCAATACCATCTTCATCACTTTTTAAAATTTCTGGCTTTTGAACTATATCAAACACTCCTTTAATAACATTCTTCGGGAATACTATAGTTTGATTCCCTATAATATATCTAGACCTTAAGTTTAGAATTTGCTTTTCATCTTTAATTAATTTACCATTTTTACCAGAAGCCATAATCATGTACTCACCATCATATGGAGAATCAATAAACAACTCAGCATCATCCGTATAAGTAATGTTTACTGCACCTTTCGTGGGTTTATTAAGAGCGTACAAGACATTATGTAGGCTTTGAACCTCTCCTACTTTTAAAAAATGATTGTGAGGAACTCCATCTCCTGCTTCTACTATTTTCAAGTATTCTTCGCCGTTAATATTTGGAACAATATCTTTTTCTGCTCCAGAAATAAAGTCCACAAGCTCAATAGAAATTGGTTGATTATTGTAATCAATATTTAAGCTAAACTTATTATTTAATCTAGGAGAGAAATCAACAGCCTCCTCAACTACCAGTCTTTGATTTACTCCATTGACTATATAATCTCCATCAATATACATTTTGACATATGTCTTTTCACTTAAAAATGAATTTTCAGTTTCGCCTTCTCTAATACTCATGACTCCTTCATAAGCAAAATATCTAGTAATAAATGCGCCTAAAAGAATAAAAATCCAAGAAAAATGTAGTAATAATACTGGCCACTTCTTTAAACTTAGGAGATTGTATTTAAAAATGTTTCCAGTGAAGTTTATTACAAAAACCAACATGATTAACTCAAACCATAATGCATTAAAGATTAATGTCCTTGAATATGGAGTTGGAGAAGTGTCTTGCCCAGCATCTAGGAATGTCCCAATTGCCATTGAAACTGCAAAAACAATAAACAAAAGACCCGTAAGTCTATTGGAAAATAATAAATTAAATATTTTTTTTATCATTTTTTATAGTAAAGATTAAGGACTGCAAATTTACAAATAAATGTTTTGTTTTAATTTATATAAATAGTAATTATTTGTTAAATACTTAAAGTTTTTTTTAAACTCTATAGTTCCTTAATTTAGCTAAATGATTAAAGTTGTCATTTTAGGATCTGGAAATGTTGGAACACATTTATTCAAGGTATTTAAAAATAATAGCCAGATAAATATTACTCAGTGGTATAGTAGAAATATAAAAGACATTAATCAATACTCTAAATCTGTCAAAACAACTGACAAAATAAAAGATTTAGATGATGCGGATTTATACATACTAGCAGTTAATGACGATTCAATTCATGAGTTATCAGCACTACTCCCTTTTAAAAATAGATTAGTTTGTCACACCTCTGGAAGTAAATCTATAAATGAATTAAATAAAAATAATAGAGCTGCTGTTTTCTACCCATTACAAACCTTTTCTAAAGACAACGAACTGGACTTTACAAAAATTCCACTTTGCTTAGAAACTGAGAATTCAGAAGACATGATTACTCTAAAAAGCATTGTCAAAAATTTAGGTTGTAAATATTATGAAATTGATTCAAATCAAAGAGAAAAATTACACTTAGCTGCAGTGTTTGTGAATAATTTCACCAATCACATGTTTACTATAGCGAAAACAATTACTGATGACTCAAGCATTGATTTTAATATTTTAAAACCATTGATAAGCGAAACAGTTAATAAAATTTATAAATTAGATCCTATAGATGCTCAAACTGGGCCTGCTGTAAGAGGAGATGACAAAACGATAAACAAACATATACAGGATTTAAAAAGTAAAGAACATAGAGAATTATATAGACTTGTAACCTCTTTAATAAATAATTTAGATAATGAAAAATTATAAAGAACTATTAATCAATATTGACACATTTATATTTGATGTAGATGGTGTTTTAACAGACGGGACGCTAACAATCACAAACAACGGAGACATGTTAAGGTCAATGAATGTTAAAGATGGTTACGCTTTAAAATCTGCTCTAGACGCAGGGTATAACATTGCAATTATTTCAGGTGGGACAAATGAGGGAGTTAGAACTAGACTTAAAGCCTTAGGGGTAGAGTTTATATACCTAGGAGCTCATAATAAACTGGAACAACTTAACTCTTTTATTAATTCATGTAATATAGATTTAAATAACACTTTATACATGGGAGATGATATTCCTGATATTCCTGTGTTGAAAATAGCTGGACTTTCTTGTTGCCCACATGACGCAGTAAATGAAGTTAAAAGTATATGTAATTATGTATCTAATAAAAATGGAGGAAAGGGTGCCGTAAGAGATGTCATAGAACAAGTTATGAAAATACACGGCAAATGGAATAGTTTCGATAATGCACAAATTGATTAATTTAAAATGTTAAAAGAAAAACTTTCTAATTACGATGTTATTTTAGCGTCTCAATCTCCTAGAAGAATTAAATTTTTTAATGATTTAGACATTAAGTTTAAATCGGTCAAACTTGATGTAGACGAATCTTACCCAAATCACTTAAAGGCAGAGCAAATAACTGATTTTTTAGCTGATAAAAAAGCAAGGTTTTATAACGATCTAATAAACACTAATACAATTTTAGTTACAAGTGACACAATTGTGTGGATGAAAGGCGAAGCACTAGGAAAGCCTACAGATAACAAAAATGCAAAAGAAATTCTAAAAGTGTTAAGCAATAACACACACAAAGTAATAACCTCTTTTTGCATTAAAACAGTTGACAAAAGAATCATAATAAACGATACTACTGAAGTCTCGTTTAAAGAGTTAACTGATAAAGAAATTGATTATTATATAGATAACAATAATGTTCAAGATAAAGCTGGTGCTTATGGAATTCAAGACTGGATTGGGTATATAGGTATAACTAACATAAAAGGAACATATAATAATGTGATGGGGCTACCTACTCATTTACTTTATAAGGAATTGATGAACCTATAATTATGAAAGAAAAAAAATCAAAATGGACCAAATTATATTCAATATTACTAATTGCTAATATTACTTATTTGATTGTTTTTTATTTAATAACATTAAAATACGCCTAATGCAGCTACTCGATTGGATTGTACTATCTTCTACTCTTTTGATTATAGTTATTTACGGTACTTTAAAAACAAGAGGATCTAAGAATGCTATAGATTATATAAAAGGAGGTAGTGAAGCAAAATGGTGGACAGTTGGAATATCTGTGATGGCAACACAAGCAAGTGCAATTACTTTTTTATCAACTCCAGGGCAAGCATTCAATGACGGCATGGGCTTTGTTCAATTTTATTTTGGACTACCCATTGCAATCATAATTATATGCATTGTATTTATACCAATTTACCACAAATTAAAAGTATTTACAGCTTATGAGTATTTAGAATCAAGATTTGACTTAAAAACTAGAACTTTAACATCAATATTGTTTTTGATACAGAGAAGTTTGGCTGCAGGGATAACTATTTTTGCACCAGCAATCATTCTATCCTCGGTTCTAGGCTGGGATTTAACAACATTAAATATAATTATTGGCTTGCTGGTTATAGTGTATACTGTTTCTGGAGGTACTAAGGCGGTTAATTATACGCAAAAATATCAGATGGCAGTAATCTTTACTGGTTTAATAATAACATTTTTAATAATAGTATCATCACTTCCTGATAATGTTTCGTTTCAAAAAGCGATTGAGTTAGCTGGTGTGAATGATAAAATGAAAATTTTAGATTTTTCTTTTGATTTTGAAAATAGATATACTGTCTGGAGTGGAGTGATAGGTGGAACATTTTTAGCTTTATCTTATTTTGGAACAGATCAAAGTCAAGTTCAAAGATACCTGTCGGGAAAGTCTTTAAAAGAAATGCAAATGGGCATGATCTTTAATGGAATTCTTAAAATACCAATGCAATTTTTTATACTGTTAATTGGTGTGATGGTTTTTGTTTTTTATCAATTTAATCCCTCCCCTCTAAACTTTAACCCACAGGCAGAAATTATAGTATCACAATCTAACAAGGCTAAAGAATATTCTGAACTTAAGTCATCACTAGAAGAGGTATATTATTTAAAAAATGAAGTTACTAATGAGTATTTAAAAGATAATAAGGAGTTTTTGATCGAAGAGATTAAAAACCTTAATGAAAGAGAAAAAGAAATAAGAGACAATGCAAAGAAAATCATTGATGAGGTTTCAAGAAATTCTGCAAAAAAAACAGAATCAAATGATAAAGATTATGTGTTTATCAGTTTTATTTTGAATAATCTTCCTAAAGGTTTAGTTGGTTTGTTAATCGCTGTAATCTTAAGTGCAGCTATGTCTTCAACTGCAAGTGAATTAAATGCATTAGCAACAACAACTACTATAGATCTTTACAATAGAAATAAAAAGACTAAATCAACTGAGATGCAAACAGTTAATGCTACTAAGATGTTTACAGTTTTATGGGGAGCTTTTGCTATAGGAATAGCCTGTGTTGCATACTTAGCAGATAACTTGATTCAATTAGTAAATATAATTGGTTCTATATTTTATGGAAATGTACTAGGTATTTTTCTTATTGCCTTTTTTATAAAATATATAAAATCAAATGCAGTATTTTTAGGAGCATTAATAACTCAACTAATAATTATATACGTTTGGTACAATGATTTTATGCCATACTTATGGTTAAATCTTCTTGGGACACTCACTGTAATAATAATCTCATATGCGTTACAACTATTTAATAACATGAAAAAATAACCGTTACATTTTACCCCAATTTTCTATAGAATCTAAATTCATTTTTTCGTAATCAGAGTTTCCAGCCTTTATTGATTTCTCTAAAGAAACTTTAGCAATAGCAATGGCATTTTCATAATCTTCTAAAGCAGCATAAATTAAAGATTGTTGTCTTAACTGATAAAACTTAGGGTCTTCCATCATTTCTAATGATTGGTTCATCCAAGATTTAGCTTTTTCTAGCTCTCTGTTTTCTTGTAATAAATAAACAGCTGCTTTATATAAGTCAGATGACTTTGGAGTTTTTAAAGCTTCTTTTATACTTTTCATTACTAAATCTGCTGTAGGTAAGTTAACTTTAACAGGAACATAAACATGATCCCAAGCAATACCTAAAGTAAAAGAATTATTACTAACATTATCAATGGATAATTGGAATGATTCAACTTTAAAAGGTAATTCCATAGATGACACTTTAGTTTTAACAATCACTTTATTCTCGTCCCACTCAGAAGGTAACCCCCAATTATTGGAATCAGAATATAAAATAACATCCCAACTATCAACACCTGGAATAGTATATATTGAATACTTCCCTGCAGGCACAGTAGTTTCATCAATTTTAACTGAAGTACTAAATGATATAACACTATTTTCATTTGCTCCGGTTCTCCATAGCTTGTTATAAGGAACTAAATTCCCATAAACGACTCTATTTCTAACTGAAGGTCTAGCATATTGTATGGCAACATCTGTTAAGCCTACTTTTTGTTCGATTTTTGCAGTTGGACTTGGAGCTGGAGTTTGAATTTGAGGTACTACCTCTACTTCATTGCTATCTTTAGTAACATCATTCATACAAGAAGTTAGTGTCAATGTAATTATAATTAGCAGTAATGATAATAAGTTATTTTTCATAATAAATTTAATTAGGTTGGATTATTTAATAAAAAATGAAGTTAAAATATTAATTTTGTAACACAATTGTTTTTATATATAAATTAACAAAGTTTAAAAATATGAAAAAATACTCTATTGAATTTTTAGGAACGTTTTTTTTATTGCTTATTAGTGCTCTTGCTGATAATCCTATAGCAATTGGAGTTGGCCTTGCTGTATTATGTTATATAGGTGGGCATATTTCTGGAGCTCATTACAACCCAGCTGTTAGTATAGCAATGGTAATAAGGGGCGAAATAAATAAGGTCGAATGTGGTAAATTCATTCTATCTCAAGTTTTGGGTGCTGTTGTTGCTTCGTTTGTGTATTTTTTAATAACGAATGATGTTTTTGAAATTCAACCTAGTAGCGACACTTCATTGTCTCAATTTTTAATAGCCGAATTTATTTTTACTTTTCTATTAGTAATCACTATTTTATTTGTCGGTACCCATCCTAAACTCAAAGGAAATCAATTCTATGGTGCAGTAATAGGTTTATCAGTAATGACTAGTCAGTATTCTATTGGTGAAATATCAAGTTCTGTTTTAAATCCTGCTATTTCAATTGGACCATCTTTATTTAATTTACTTAATGGAGAAGGAAGTAATATGTCTCTTCTATTTAGTCCATATTATATTTCGATAACAATTATTAGTGGTGTTTTTGCTGCTTATATGTTTAAATTATATTTAAAAGAAAATAATTAATGATTCATTTTGATCAAGAGAAGTTAGATAGGTTAAACAATATTTATAAAATTAATTTAATTAATAGTTGCTCGGGCTATAAGCCAGCTAATTTGATCGCTACTGTTTCAAAAAATGGTGTGGAAAATGTTGCAATATTTAGCTCAGTAGTTCACATAGGGTCAAATCCCCCTTTACTAGGTTTTGTAGTAAGACCATCTGGAGAAGTGCCACGAAATACATATACAAACATTAAAGAAACAGGACATTATACTATCAATCACGTTTTTGAATCTATCACAGAAGGTGCACATCACACTTCAGCAAGATATAATGAAGATATATCAGAATTTGATGCAACCAACTTAGAAGCAGAATACAAAAAAGAAATTACAACTCCATTTGTCAAAGGATCACCAGTACAAATGCAGATGCAATATGTTAGTGAGTATTATATTAAAGAAAATAATACAACTCTTGTATTAGGTAAAATAGTTAATCTGTATGTTGAAAATAAAATTATAGACAAAGACGGTTACCTAAATCTAGGAAAAGCTAATGTCGCAACTGTGACTGGCCTAGATGGTTATTCGATACCAAAATTAAAAAATAGAAAAGGGTACCAAAGACCTAAAGCAAGTATATTACTGAAGCAAAAAAAATAAATGTTAATATTTCTTTAACTATAAGATTATTTTGTATACCTTTTTGTAGATTTATCCCCTATATTCTAATTAATGTCAATTAGAATAATATATTTACTTATCTTAATCAGATATAATCTAAATTTAAATTGAAAAATGGAATTAATTGAAAGAGCACTAGAATTTGAAACTAGAAAAACTTCTTATAAAACAACAAATGAGAGAATTGTAGCTTCCAGGATTGTCAAAGCCCTTATTCTAGACCTAAATGAGATCTATAAAGAAAATAAAGATGCGGAAATTATGGATCTTATGAAGAGACTGACCGTGATAAAAAGAAAAATTGAAAAACGATTAAAAGGGAGACCTGATTCTTAATTTATGAATAAAATTCTTATAATTGGAGGTAGTAAAGGAATAGGAAGACAAATAATTAATGAGCTCATAAGTGATAATGAAATTATAAATTACAGTAGAACAGTCCCTGAAATATCTCACGCAAATCTAACCCACTTCACAATAGATGTACTTAAAGATGATCTTCCAGAGATTAAGGATGTTTCTACGATTATATATTGCCCAGGTAGTATAAATCTAAAACCAATAGGAAGGTTTTCACTAGATGAATTTAGAGAAGATTTTGAAATAAATGTTATTGGATCAATAAAAGTAATTCAAAAATACATTTCAAATTTAAAAAGAGCTACTAACGCCTCAATTCTTCTTTTTAGTACTGTGGCAACTAAACTAGGAATGCCATATCATTCAAGCGTAGCTGTATCTAAGTCAGCAGTTGATGGATTAGTTAAAACATTAGGTGCTGAATTAGCACCTGGAATAAGAGTAAATGCAATAGCACCAACTATAACCAATACTGATTTAGCTTCAAAACTACTTAGAAATGAAAAAGCAATTGATAGCATGGTAGAAAGACACCCCTTAAAAAAGATACTTGACCCTAAAGATGTTGCTAAAATGGCAAAATTTCTAATTTCAGAAGATGCTTCTGCTATTTCTGGACAAACATTCAACTTAGATGCTGGAATAGTCTCCTTTAAAATTTAATTTTTATGAAAACAATTAAAACATTATTATTCTTAATTACCTTAACCCTAAATTTTCAAGTTATGAATAGTCAAAACTCAATTTATGATATTTCACTTACTGGTTTAGATGGTGAAGAAATTAAAATATCGGAATTTAAAAATAAGTACATTTTATTTGTTAATGTTGCTTCAAAATGTGGCTTTACAGGTCAATACGAGGGACTTCAGGAGTTATATGAAAAATATAAATCAAAATTAGTTGTTGTAGGGGTTCCAAGCAATGAGTTTGGCGGACAAGAACCAGGAGGTTCTCTAGAAATTGCTACATTTTGTTCTGAAAAATATGACGTAAGTTTTGTGATGGCAGAAAAAACGAAAGTTAAAGGAAGTGAGCAGCACCCATTATATAAATGGCTGACAAACAAAGATCTTAATAAAATAAGTAACTCAAGTGTTAAATGGAATTTTCAAAAATATTTAGTGAATCAAGATGGTGGTTTAGTTGATTATTGGTATTCTTTAACTAAGCCAATGAGTGAAAAAATTACCAAATATTTAGAATGAAAACAATAACTAGAAGTTTACTATTTCTTTTTATAAACTTTGTGCTTGTCTTATATGTTGGAAATGTACTAATGGGCAATGGAGCTACCTCTGAATGGTATTTAAATCTTCAAAAAGCACCATGGACTCCTGATGGTTGGGTCTTTGGGTTCGCCTGGACTTTTTTAATGATCTGCTTTGCTGTTTATCTTGCGAAACTTTCACAGATGAGCAATTCTAAAAAACTTATTGTTCTTGTAATCGTTCAGTATATTCTAAATATAATATGGAATTATATTTTCTTTAATCAACAAGAGATTATTTTAGGTTTGATTGACATATTATTACTGACAATTATAGTTGCGTTAATTTTATTTAAGTACTTACCAATTATGAAGTCCTATTCAATACTAATATTACCATATTTCATATGGCTTTTAATCGCAACTTCACTAAACCTTTACATAGCTATTTATAACTAATGAAAATTTACAGATTCACTAAAAGTCAATTATTGCCGATATCAATTGATACAGCTTGGGATTTCTTAAGCGATTCTAAAAACTTAAAAAAAATCACTCCAGATTATATGGGTTTTAATATAATTGAAAAAGAGGATACAAAAATGTATGCTGGACAGATTATTCAATACATAGTTACTCCAATACTTGGCATACCAACTAAATGGGTTACTGAAATTACACATGTAAAAGACAAGAGTTATTTTGTTGATGAGCAAAGGTTTGGCCCTTATAGCCTCTGGCATCACAAGCATTTTATAAAAGAAGTAGATGGTGGGGTAGAAATGCTAGATATAATAGATTATAAAATTCCATTGGGATTAATTGGAAGAATAGCAAATCCAATATTAGTTAAACCTAAACTTAATGAAATCTTCGATTATAGAAAACAAAAATTAATTGATCTTTTTGGCGAATTCAAATGATGAAAGAAAAAATAAGTTTTTTTTGGTTTAGAAGAGATTTAAGAATTGAAGATAATATCGGGCTTACTGAAGCATTAAGTAGTGATCATAAAATAATACCTTTATTTATTTTTGATGAAGATATTACAGATGAACTTGATGTAGATGACCCAAGAATTAATTTTATCTACGATCAATTAAAACTGATTAATAGTAAAATAAATTCTGAATACAACTCTAAACTTTTAGTATTAAAAGGAAAGCCCCTAGAGGTTATCAAAGATTTGGTTACTAAGTATGATACTCAGGCTGTTTACACTAATAATGATTATGAACCGTATGCTATTAGTAGAGATCAAAAAGTGTTTGATTTTTTAAAAACTAGAGATATTAGATTTCTTAGTTTTAAAGATCAAGTTATTTTTGAAAAAAATGAAATTACTAAAGATGATAAATCTGCGTACGTTGTCTACACTCCATTTATGAAAAAATGGAAAGTAAAACTACATAGCATAAATTTAGACAAACATAAGAACAACAACTTGATCAATAATTTTCGTACTAATAATGAAGATTTTAATTGGAATGAGTTGGAATACTTTGGGTTTAAAAAATCCAACAAAAAAATACCCAATTACAGAATTAGTGATGATATCATTGAAAATTACCAAGCAGAGAGAGACTTTCCTGCTTTAGACTCTACAACTAGAATTGGGCCTCATTTGAGGTTTGGAACAGTGAGTATTAGAAGGATTGTACTGGAAACAATTAATTGTAAAAATGAAGTATTTTTGCAAGAACTAATATGGAGAGAGTTCTTTATGCAAATTTTATGGTTTTACCCCAATACTCAAACTAGATGTTTTAAAAGTAAATATGAAAAGGTGCAGTGGCTAAACGATGAACTGTTATTTACAAAGTGGTGTGAAGGTAAAACTGGGTATCCAATAGTAGATGCTGGGATGAGAGAATTAAATTCTACTGGATACATGCATAATCGAGTAAGAATGGTTACTGCTAGTTTTTTATGTAAACATTTATTAATTGATTGGAGATGGGGTGAAGCATATTTTGCTAAAAAATTATATGATTATGAATTATCTAGCAATATTGGAAATTGGCAATGGGCAGCTGGAACTGGTGTAGATGCAGCGCCTTATTTTAGAATATTCAACCCTACTACTCAAGCATTAAAATTTGATAAAAATTTGAAGTATATAAATAAATGGGTAGAGGACTTAAATGATCTAAACTACCCTGATCCTATAGTAGATCACAAGTTTGCTAGACAAAGATGTTTAGAAACATACAAGAAAGGTTTAGAATAAGTTCTTAATAATTTCTATATTTAGTTTCTAATCTCCTTAATTATGAAAAAGCACATTACCCTTTCTTTCTTATTTATTTTTTCATTGAATATGATTTTTTCTCAATCAAACATTTCAGAAATAAATAAAGACATCTTAAAGTCAATTGAAAAACACTCTTCTAATCTTATCGGTATAAGTGATGAAATCTGGAATCTAGCAGAGACTGCATTTAATGAACATGAATCTTCTAAAATATTAGCAGATTACGCCACTAAGAACGGATTTAACGTCGAAATGGGTGTTGCAGGTATGCCAACTGCTTTTGTAGCTACTTATGGTCAAGGTAAGCCTGTGATTAGTGTTTTGGGTGAGTTTGATGCTCTGCCGGGTATTTCACAAGAAACTAAACCAGTTAAGTCACCTCTTATTGACGGAGGAGCTGGACATGGGTGTGGTCATAATTTATTTGGAGCCGGTAGTCTAGGTGCTGCAATTGCAATCAAAGAATTAATAGAAAGTGGGAAAATTAGCGGTACAGTTAAATTTTTTGGAACCCCAAGTGAAGAAAAATATTTCGGTAAAATATGGATGGTTAAAGCAGGTTTATGGGATGATGTAGATGTAAATATTAGCTGGCATCCTTCTGCGCAGACAGCTGCAGATGTACAAAGTTCACTAGCATTAATTGATTTTAAAATTGAGTTTTTTGGACAAGCTGCACATGCATCAATGGACCCTTGGAATGGCAGAAGTGCATCTGATGCATTAGAACTTTATACCACTGGAGTAAATTATTACAGAGAACATGTTAAACCAACAGTGAGAATGCATTATCATATTCAAGATGGTGGACAGGTAGTCAATGTTGTTCCTGATTATTCAAAGTTATGGATGAGAGTGAGAGACACAAAACGATCTGGGATGAATCCCGTTTATGAACGCGTTGTGGAAATGGCTGAAGGAGCTGCAATTTTAGCAGATGTAGATTTCAAAGTTTCTCTGATTTCCGGTATCTATGAAGTTTTAGTTAACAGAGCTGGAGGAGAAATTATGCAAAAAAACTTAGAAGTATTAGGTCCAATAACATATTCTCAGGAAGAAATTACATTCGCAAAAAAAATACAAGAAGAAACTTCAAAACCACAACTAGGAATGGATAGGGAGATAAGACCATTAAAAGAAACAAGAGAACATCCAGGCGGTGGATCAACAGATGTAGGAGATGTTAGTTGGAATGTTGCTAATATTAATTTAGGAGTAGCAACAGCACCTCTAGGCACACCATGGCATTCATGGGCGGTTGTTGCATGTGGAGGTATGAGTATTGGACACAAAGGAATGTTACATGCTTCAAAAGCGATGGCAATGACAATGTCTGACTTATTTCAAGATTCTAAATTAGTCAACAAAGTTAAAAAAGAATACCAAGAAAGAAAAGGAGATGAAGTTTACGAAGCAATGGTTCCAAAAGGACCACCGCCTGTGAACGATAATTAAACTCGTTCGATTTTGGCACCTATAGAACGTAATCTCTCATCTATATTTTCATAACCTCTGTCAATCTGTTCAATGTTATGAATAGTCGATGTTCCTGTAGCTGATAATGCTGCAATTAGCAAGGAAATACCGGCTCTAATATCGGGTGATGTCATTGTAGTAGCTTTCAGCATTGACTTAAAGTCGTGGCCAATTACAGAAGCTCTGTGTGGGTCACATAAAATAATCTTAGCTCCCATATCGATAAGCTTATCAACAAAAAAAAGTCTACTCTCAAACATTTTTTGATGTATTAATACACTGCCTCTTGCTTGAGTAGCAACAACTAGTATAATACTTAAAAGATCAGGAGTAAATCCTGGCCATGGTGCATCAGAAATAGTTAAGATTGAACCATCAATATAATTTTGAATTTCATAACCATTTTCATGATTCGAAACAAATATGTCATCATTCTTTTTTTCAATATTAATTCCTAATTTTTTAAATACAAAAGGAATTTGGCCCAGATTCTCCCAACTAACATTTTTAATAGTCAACTCACTTTTAGTCATAGCTGCTAAACCAATCCAGCTACCGATTTCAATCATATCAGGGAGCATAGTGTGTTCAGTACCAGTCAAAATTTTAACCCCTTCAATGATTAATAGATTAGAACCAATTCCTGAGATATTTGCTCCCATCCTATTTAACATTTTACATAACTGCTGAATATAAGGTTCACATGCAGCATTATAAATAGATGTTCTTCCTTTTGCTAAAACTGCTGCCATCAAAATATTTGCTGTACCAGTTACAGAAGCTTCGTCTAATAATATGTATGCACCTTTAAGTTGATTTGATTCAACTCCATAAAAGTGATCTTCTTTTCTATATCTAAATTTTGCGCCTAATTTAATAAGACCTTCAAAATGTGTATCTAACCTTCTTCTTCCAATTTTATCACCACCTGGCTTTGGGATATAACCTTTGCCAAATCTTGCTAACAAAGGACCTACAATCATAATAGAGCCTCTTAACCCTTTACCGTCAATTTTAAATTCATCGGACTCTAGATAGTCTAAATTAATTTCATCGCTTTGAAAAGTGTAAGAGTTATTATCAATTTTAATTACTTTCACTCCAAGTTTTGTCAACAAGCTTATAAGCTTATTGACATCAATAATATTAGGTATATTATTGATTTTAATTTTATGATCTGTTAACAAAACTGCACATAGTATTTGTAAAGCCTCATTTTTAGCTCCTTGGGGATGTATCTCTCCTTTTAACTTGTGGCCACCCTCTATTTTAAATGATTGCATGAGTAATTAGTATCTTTTTCTAGGTTTATTATTCTTTTTGAATGGCTTCTTATTCACAGGGAATTTTTTTCTGTCTTTCAATAAGACTTCTGAATCTTGTAATTTTTCATCTGAACTTCTTAAATCAATTTTTCCGTCTGAAAGTTCAAATAATTGGTTGAAAATAACTAAGTCAGTAACTGTATCTTTATTCCAATTTAAAAAACATTTTTTCATGTGATTTGCAATTGTATACATTAAGGCTTCTTTCATCTCACCATTGTCCCAAGTAATAGCAACATCTATCATCGTTTTGATATTGTTTCCATAGTAACGATATTTAGGGAAGTTCTGAGGATAATTTAGTGGAGATGGTCTAGCCTCCAATTGTTCTCTAGATGGTTTTTCATAAGGAGAATCTGCATCTAATTTAAAATCTGACATAATAAATAACTGATCCCATAACTTATGTTGAAAATCAGCTACATCCCTTAAATGCGGCTGCATATTACCCATAACAGAAATAATAGCTTTAGCAACCTTATTTCGTTCTTCTTTAGATTCTCTAGAAGTAGCGTGGTTAATCATTTTTTGAACATGTCTTCCATATTCAGGAATTATCAAAAACTCTCTTTCAGTATTGTACTCTATATTATCGATCAAAATTATAAAAATTAAATTATTTTACTAGTGAAGTTATATTAAGCAGCAAAATACAAAATAAAAATCAATTAGTTAGAATTTATAAAGATATTACATCTGGTATTTTTTCTCCAATTTCTTTGTATTTATTGATAATATCTAAGGGAGAATTCATAAAAACTTTTATTGAAATACTTGAATATTTATTGTTTTTAGACGACTTGACGTTTAAGTCTGGTTTTAAGTCAGAAAAAATTATTTTTATTAAATCCAGACTATTAGATTCTGATTTAATTATAAACTTAAATAGATAATAATTAGGCCAAGTATTTGTAGATTCTAGTTGGCCAATTAATTTATTATAAAAATCATCTGATTTACTCATATAAAAGTAAAATTAGGTAATTAATTAAATATAGTGGTAATTAATATTTTTTATATTACTCATTAATGCCGATTTTTACTGAATAATTATTGAAGTATGTCAAAAAAAATACTAATCACTGGTGGACCTGGCACAGGAAAAACAGCATTAATTAATGAATTAATTAGTGAAGGATTTATTTGTTTTGAGGAAAAATCTAGAGAAATAACTAGTTCTTACAAGAAAAAAGGTGTCGATCAACTTTTTTTGAGCAAACCCTTACTATTTAGTGAATTATTGCTTAATTCTAGAATTGAACAATATTTAGATTCTAATAATACTAAAAATGATGAAGTTTTTTTTGACAGAGGTATTCCAGATGTAATAGCTTATTTAGATTTTAAAGAGATAGGATATGGTGAGAGTTTTTTAAATGCTTGTAAAAAACATAAATATGACATTGTATTCATGCTAAGGCCATGGGAAGAAATCTACATAAATGACACGCAGAGATATGAAAGTTATAAAGAGTTAGTTAAAATTGATAACTTCATTTATAATACATACACAAGTCTTAATTATAAAATTATTGAAATCCCAAAGACATCAATTAAAAATAGATTAGAATTTATATTGAAAATGATAAATAAATTATAAGAACTTATGTCAAAAGATTTTAAAATTGTTTTTTTTGGTACAACTGATTTTGCAGTAGAAACATTGAGTTTACTGAAAGATCATTTTAACATAAAAGCTGTCGTTACTTCTGAAGATAAACCAGCAGGTAGGGGATTGAGAATAAGAGAATCTGCAGTAAAAATTTATTCTAAAGACAATAAATTAAACACTCTTCAGCCTTCAAATTTAAAGAGTGATTCATTTATCAACGAGCTAGAGTTATTAAATTGTGATCTTTTTGTAGTCGTAGCGTTCAGAATGTTACCAAAGTCTGTCTGGAGTATTCCTAAATTTGGCACAATCAATCTTCACGCTTCACTACTGCCAAATTACAGAGGTGCAGCACCAATTAATTGGGCTATTATTAACGGAGAAATCATAACAGGTGTAACAACATTTTTTATAAATGAAGATATTGATACAGGAGATATAATTGATCAAGATACAGTTGAAGTTGGCGTAGAAGAAAATGCGGGTGAATTACATGATAAATTAAAAAATACAGGAGCTAACTTAGTAATAAAGACCGTGCAAAAAATTATATCAAATGATTTTAGCTTAAAACCACAAATAAATTTATCAAAAAAAATAAACTCTGCAACAAAACTTAATAAAGACAATTGCAAAATCGATTGGGCGGCTGATCTATATAGTATTTATAATAAAATTAGAGGACTTAGTCCCTACCCTGGAGCTTCATGTATTTTAAGTAACTTTAATCAAGATTTGAAAGTTATTATTTATAGTTCAAGAACGGAGATAGAAAAACATGATTTTGATAATGGCAAAATCATCTGTGAAAAAAAATACATCAAAATTGCAACTAAAAAAGGTTTTTTAATTCCATTAGAATTAAAGATCCAGGGGAAAAAAAGAATGAAAATTTCAGATTTAATAAATGGTTTTAAATTTGATGTAAACTCAAGGTTTCTTTAATAATGATTAAGCTAAAAAAAGGTGATTTTTTAATCGCTGACCCAAGTATAATTAATGATGATCAGTTTAATAGATCAATTATAATCATTACCTCCAGTTCAATAGAAGATGAAATTGTTGGCTTAATAATCAACAAACCTTTAAATTATAAACTACAAGATATAATTCCAGAAATAAAAATAAATTTTAAGATTTTTGATGGAGGACCAGTAAATAAGGACAACTTATATTTTATTCATACTAAAAATCAGTTAATACCAAATAGTATTAAGATAAACGAATCACTTTATTGGAGTGGAGATTTTAAAACCGTTGTAAATCTAGTAAACACTAAACAAATTACTTGTGAGGATATTAAGTTTTGCCTAGGTTACACAGGTTGGTCTGCAAAACAATTAATAGATGAAATAAAAAGTGAAAATTGGATAAAGTCTAATAAAATAATTAGTTCTGGAAGTGTTTTTACAGAAATGAAAAACTTGTGGAAGGTTAAAATGATTGAACTTGGCGGAGAGTATTTGCTATGGTCAAATGCACCAGAAAACCCTTTACACAACTAGCAAACAAAGCTTGTTTCTTATAATATTTGTTACAGTCACAGCAAAATCTTTCTTTCTAAACTTACCAATTGATTGTATACCGAAAGTTATATTTGAAATAAATAATTCATCTGACTTCTGTATATCGTAAACTGACAATGATTGCTCTACCAGAGAAAATCCTTCAATATCATTATTGATTATATCAATAATTTTAGATCTAATTACATTATTATTACAACCATCTTTTAATGGAGGAGTTAATATTTTATCATTAACTAACAAAAAAATATTACCATTTAGAGTTTCTGAGATAGTCTTAGAATTATTTAAAACGACACAATCATTAAAATCATTTTCTATACAATACCTTGAGCCTATTCTGTTGATTAATTGATTATTTGTATTCAAATTAGACAATAAACCTAAGTTTTTGAAATAGTCTTTAAAAACATCTAGAGTGTATTTTTCAGTGTTAAAATTAGAATAATCAACATCTCCAACTGTACAAATGTAATGATTTACTAAATCGATACTTACTGCGTTAGTTTCAGAGTTACTAATCATAATCCTCATTAATTTAGTAGCTGAGATAAACCCTGAGTTAACATATAGTTCTCTTAACTGACTCTCTAAGTACTCAGGTGTAAAAGACATGGGTATTTTCATCTTCAAAATTCTCATAGATGAAAGAAGATTGAAATAGTGGTCTTCATAAAAGAAGACATTTTCTTTACTTACAATTATGTTTTCGAATATGAAATCTCCAGTTACAATACTGGTATTAAACAAAGATATAAATGCTTCTTCTTTAGGAAAGAACTTTCCATTAATATTTACCATAACTAAACTATGATGATCCTAATATTTTCTTTAAATCAAAAATTTGATTTGTCCAAAGCATTTTAGACTCTTCCATTTCGTCTTCTTCAGCAAAATCAGTTACAATTAGAGAAACATCTTTTGTTATTTCATCAAATTGAATTTTAAATTCAAAATACGAATTAGACTGATCATCTTCAAGCCATTTAAAGCGAATTCTCTCGTTGTTTCTTTTTGTCAAAAGTTTTGCACTTTCTTCAGCACCTTCCCATATAAAAATAAAAATCTCACCTCTTGAATTCACGTTATCAGCAAACCACTCAGAAAGACCTGATGGAGAGGATATATATTGAAAAAGAAGTTTTTCAGATGCCTGAATTGGAAATTCAATTTCGTATTTTATTTTTTCACTCATTATTTTTGTATTAACAGGTGTAATATATACATTAATTGTGAAGTTTTATTATAAAAAAAAATATAAATATTCACTAAACAATTATTGTTCTATATAATTTTAATTTTATATTTGCACCA
>TARA_B110001450_G_scaffold235454_1_pt1 | contig 22507 bp, 9 predicted proteins | sample TARA_B110001450 | Tara Oceans TARA_B110001450 (sample SAMEA4396538) | marine metagenome | biome: Polar Biome; feature: [SRF] surface water layer (ENVO:00010504); material: water (ENVO:00002006), including particulate matter (ENVO:01000060) such as... | depth 5 m | reverse complement strand
GGCGAAAACTTACTGCAGTCCAGCTGCGTCATCCACCCCGCGGGCTGGAAGTAGTCGATCAGACACATGAATGCGTTGATCAGTGCCATGTAGTAAGGCACCATGATCTCCATGATGACCACCACCAACAGGTTGAGGCCAAACCCGAGAACGGTCTCCAACAGCCCGCTGCGAACCACCATCATCACCAGGCTGCTGAGCGCCTTGGCGAGCATGACGATCAAGTTGAACAACAGCTCGAACACCTCGGAAAGCACGGTCCACGCAACATGAAAGAAGATGTCGGAGATCTCTCCTACTATCACGATCGCGGAGCCCAGGAGAGCCTGTAGTGCGTCCATCAGAAAGCTGAGATCAAGAGCGCCCACAATTGGTTCTCCCGTCATCTCCGAGAGTCGCCGCGCCGTCTGCGTGGACAGCACGACCGCGGAGTTTTCCAGAAAGTTGCTTGTGGAGCCGGACGCCGTGCCGAGCTGGTTGGAGTAGAACGACACCTTGCCGCACCACTCACTCGATCTGTCCAGAGAGCCGTCAACTGGGCACTTGAAGCCTTCGTATGGGATCATGTCCTCGGACAGAATTCCGCCGTAGTCTCTACCGGTGAACGCGATGCTCAGCACGTCGAGCGCCGTGTACACGAGGGGTTGAAGTACGTATTCGACCCCCGCGTTCCAGCCCGGGATTGCGACGAGCAACACTTCTACCAAACCGTTCCAGATGTTGCCGACGGTGTTCCACCCCGTTGCGTACGCGCCCACCCAACCCTTTGCGGAGTGGAAGGCTCGCTCTGGGTCTAAGCTGATCCATATGCTCAGCTGGTGAACGAGGAACAGCGTGATCAGACCAAGAGCAAGAGCCAACACGACAAGCCCGCCAAAACTGACCAAACTTAGAGCTTTTCCGGGGACGGACGCCAATTCACCGCAAAGCTTTTCTATGCGTGACATGTCCCCTACTCATGTATTGATCATCGGGTGTTATGTTAGACTCTTCATACTCAGCACTTTAGCGATGCGCTGTCTGCCGGAGACCAAACTGAATAGGTGCCGCTACAAACGTGGGAGAGCCACACTCGAGCTTGGAGTAGTCCACTAAGAACGTGTCTGGAAACGGAAACACGTCTAGGGGGATGTCTTCTCCCAGGTTGACACCAAGGCTACACAAGTGCCCCCGCCGCCTCATCCCACACTTGGCACACTTGTTTCCGATTTCCCCGGACCTCTGGTTTTTCTCTATGTTTTTCTGAAGACGGTAGAAGCGGTTCCGGATGCTGTTGCAAGTTCTATCCGGAAAGTGGCCTGCGATCAGCTTCCACGCGTTGCCGTTGGAGGCGTGGAGCCGGATCAGGAGGATCGTCTCCTCGTCGGACCACTCGCGCTGCCCCTCGTGGTAGCCGCCCTGCTTCGCACTATACAACGCTTCCGCCTTCCTTTTCGCCATTCTTTTTCTGCAGGATGCCGCAAGCACAGTACAAATCCAGCACCCAGTGCGATCGCACCGACCACCACGGCAATAACCACAGCGGCACTCCCAGCTCTGGGATAGCGTAGTCGTACCGCATTGAGCGCGCGGTTGTGGACACCAGAACTATCTCCACTGCGGTAAACGCGACGCCGCACGAGACCAAGAACAGCCACGGAGTCCCCGAGTGCCACTTTAGAACGTACGTTACGGCGGACAGAGACAGGGTGCAGGCCAGCCAGTTGTTTGAAAACAGTAACAGAATTAGAACCGACACCGCGTACAACGGGTGTCTACGCACGACATCGTTCAGAGCAACCATGTTTGCACACTACCCCCACGCCCCCCGCCCACGCCACCCCTGTTATAGCGAGAAGCAACCGGCTCCACACTTCAGTACGAATCCACTACATCAAAATCGTCGCTGGGCACGGCAGTCGCTGCTGGCACCTCGTAGTCCTCTTGCAAAGGCGGCGGCGGAGACGGCGGTAGCGCCGATGGAGATGGCGATGGGCCCGGTGTCGGCGGTCCCGGCGGCACTGGAGCAGGTGCTGGACGCAGTTCATCGTCACCATCGCCTTCTAAAGGCGGTACTGGACTTCCTGTCCGCGTCCCGTCAAACGTTGCGTCGGATGGCAGGTAGAAGTACTCGGCGGAGTACATGGTGACGGTCGCAGCACCAACCGCCTGCCGATAAGTCTTTATGGCTGCGTTCCTCGCCGCATCTGTTGTTGCTTCGCCCCACTCTCTCATGAACTGGACCCACTTCACATCGTTTATCTCGTACCCGGTTTTCTTGTCGAGCACAAAACTCTGTAAGACATTGTCGGGGTCAAAGCCGCCGTCCGGAAACTTCTCCTCAATGGCCTTCTCCAGCTTGCGCATGTCTTCCACTTGATCAGTGGCAAAGCGCTTCAAGGCGGCGCCGAACATGTACGTGAAGAACCGAAGATAGTTTGCTGCTGGGGCTTGGTATTGCGTTGATGCGGTTTGTCGGATGGCGATGGGCGTGCGCAGCTGTTCCAGCGCTGTTTGCACCACCTCATCGTCGTTCCCAATCAAGGGATTGCTGCGCAGAATCCCGATCAGCTCATCCTGATGATTTTCCATCCACCCATCCACGGACTGGCCATTAACTTGGGCAGCCAGAGTGATCGATGCTGTTGTGGGAGACAGGAGCCGTTCAACGTTTTCGATCACGGCCGGATTCCATTGGAACAGGGCGAGGAATGCGAGCTTCTCGTTGAGCGTGTAAGTCCCCTTGTCGCTCTCCGACAAGATTGCGTTTCCGCTCTCGTCCGTCTTGATCTCAGCCAACGCCGACTTCCAGAAATGCAAGACGGAAAGGTCACGAGCGTACTTGGCGTCCACGTCTGTAGACAGCCCAGCATTTGTCGATGTCTGGTCCTCCAAAACTCTAATTTCGGCTTGAAGACGCTTCACGATCTCAGGAATGGTTGACAGTGACCGGTATTTGGCGAGTTCTTTTCGATCGAATGGTGCGAAAAGCGATGCCTTGTAGGGGTCCCCACCTTTGGAGTCCTGGTCTTGGTAGGCGGCATAGTTATCGGACTCCATGTACTGCGACAGCCTTTGCTCCGCCGTTTTAAAGGCCTGCGACCGACGCGATTGAAACAGGTCCATTCGAGTCTGAAAAAACTCGTGCTGCATCTCCGGAGGCATTCTTGCAACGATGCCCACCACGTCGTTGACAGAAGCTACAGCTGACTTGGACTCGGCCACGAGTTGCTTGAGCTTGGTTGCAACTTCAACGCCACCAGCCGTGTTGATGGTGCTCGATGTTACTTCCTCGAGCCTGGCCATGGTGCCGTCTTGATCTCGCCACACGTGCAGAGAAGGATCGCGATCCAAGATTTCGTCGAACTCCTTCGGGTTTCTTGAGTTGGCAAGAAGCTTGGCGACCGACGTCTGTGCGCTTTGGAGCAAACGTTCGAGTTCCTTGTACTTGGGAATCTCACGCTGTTGAATTTGTTCAATCCTGCGAGCGGCGTCCTTCGTCATCGGCATGGTAGAGCCTATAGCCGGATCGAGTGTGACGCCGGCTGAGGTGTCAGACTCGGTGATTTGCCTTTCTCCGAGGCTTTTAAGCATGGCATCCGTTTTGGAGATCTCCTTGCTGATGGTGCTGGCAAACGTCTTAGCGAGGTTTTCACGGCCCACTGCTGCGATCATGAACTTGTCGTACGCCCATCCCTTGTAATACCCGACGTGCGCGCCTTGGGCGTACCAGAAGTCGGCATACCCACTGTTTACGGATCCGATAAACCTTCCCGCGTCGGCTAACACAGGGAGTGTGTCCCCGATTTTTGCTCCCGCGAAATCCAATGCTTGAAAGATGCCCGACGACTCGCCCATGTTGGCGATCACCTCTCCGGCAATCTGTTGAGTGGGGCCCGGCCCGACGTATCCAGCCAAGGCGGCGACAGCACCCTGAGCAATCAGGCCATAGGCCAAGGTCTTCTTTGGCTTCCTGACCGCGTACATAGTCGCTCCTTTGACAGCTCTGGGGAGAGCCAAGCCCAAGGTTACAGCACCCCACTGAGCTGTCGTGCCGACCGTTTGGACCGCCTTCCACCACCGCGAGTCTTCTTGGTGGAATTCCAGCACCCATGTGTTGGCCGTCTGAGCAGCCTGGTCTGACAGGCCTCTCCACAGCTTGTGAGGCTGCCAGTGTCTGGCTTTGCCGACAAACTTGTTGCCTCCGATAAACAGCGTGTCCAGGAGATGGGAGACCCATTTGACAAACGCGTTTGCATCCCTAAACGCAAGCGATCCGCTGTCACGTCTGCCAAATCTGAGCGTCTCGTTGAACCTCGTGCCTTTCAGCATATCCGTGGTAATCTTGAAGTTGACCACGTAGTACTTGGTTCCACTATTGTCATGTGACGTAAGCGGCGTGGGGGTCACTGGCGCGAAGAAGAGGTCGCCGGAAGCAACCGCGCGGGGCATTCCGTTCTGGTCGAACTGCTCACAGATAGCTGTCAGCCACCCGTGCTCGTCGTATTTGAACTTGGAGAAGCAGCTTCCGGCACCAGTAGGTTGTGCGGCAGGGGTGCCAGCCAGTGGACGAGGATCCATGGCACGCGCCGCCTGGGCGTGCATGAGCGCGGCCTGCATGATCATCTTGAGCTGCACGGGATCGTGTCCAAGCTCGTCAAACAGAGCCTTTTGGAAAGACGTTTGGATTTGGAGTTGTGTGGCGCCTCCGAAATACCGCCGCTTCATCATTGGAGACTGTACGACATCAAGCCCGTGGTTGTTACTGATGGCAAATGCGTCGTATGGAAGTTTTCCGTTCCTGAACTGGGCGGTGAGCTCCTTAAGGCGCCGAATTATGGAGTCCTTGGCCGCGTATTGCTTCTTGTCGAGCCTAGAACCCCAGAAGTCTCCATAGAACCCCCCGTCACCGCCGAAGCTCGGCCCGTCCTTCCGCCTCTTGAGCCTGTTTGCGGCATCGGCGCCCGAAGACATGTCCTTCATGGTGCCACCAAAGTACATCGTGCGGCCGACTTTGGAGAGGAATTGAGGCGTGTCGTTCGCCATGGTGTAGCTGCAAACCTGCGACTTTAGTCTCTGTATCTGCATGCGCACGTTGTGGGTGTTGGTGATGATCTGAGCAGTGCCCACGTAAGCAGCAAAACTACCAGAACGCATGCGCGTGTTTTGGAGCATCAAGCCGACAAGCTCTGCAAAGCGCGAACTGAGAACCCAGTCCTTGCCCTCGATGTACTCCCACAGGTAGACGTGTCGGTGGAACCCCGGACACGCTCTCATCTCGCTCGTGATGAGGTCGAACGCCTTGTGAACGGCAGCCACGGTGTCCGGCTTGAGGTGCATCATGAACGAGTTTCTAGGCTCCGCAATGCGAGAGTAGGACATGGGAGTCGACGAGGCCATCGAGCTCTGAAGCTGGTCTTGGAACTCCATGCTCACGTACTGGAGACGGTTCACCAAATCCTTGATGGTGATTGGCTTCGATGCCCCGCCAATCAGGCTGTTTAGCTCGACGGAGGCTTCAAAGAAGCCGTGTCCTGCTTCTCCGGACGTGATCTGCCTGATTCCCTCCTTCACGTCTGTGTTGATCACCACCAGCTCGTTTGCGGCAGCTCCTCGGTCCCTGACGTCGAGCTGCAACTTCGACGCCCTCAGCGTGGAGGTGATCACGGACTCGACCAGCTTTGTCTGGAAGCGAGACACGCGATCGGCCATGGCCTTTTGCTTTGTCGCCGCCTCCTTAGCCATTGCCTTGAGATCCTCGTCTTCCCACGAAATTGCGGAATCGGCGGACTCTCCGATTGCCCCGGTCAATTCCGTGACAAAGCGATACATACGATCTCCCGAAATTGCAACTTCGCGAAGTGCATCGGTCCACAGGTCGCTCCTGCGGTCTCGCGATGCGTCCTCCACGCTGCGATGCAGCCCGAAAACACGCTGCTGCTCCTCGCTGCCAGGTTGTTTAAACTTGTCGACGTACTCCTGCTCGCACTCGATCTGGCTTATTGCGTCGAACGCGGCGATGGCGTTGCCAAACGCATTGAAGATGCTGACAATGTTCATGTCCTCCGGAAGCAACTTGTTGAAATTGGTTGTATCCACGCTGTAAGCGCTTCCGAGGTCGTCTTCCGCGAGCGGCTCCGCGTCCGCGGCAGGGCCCATGAACACGGAAAACACGCGGTCCGACTCGTTGCCGTTCAAGGTACCGTCGTCTCCACCCTCGGGCTGCTGCCATCCACTCTGCATGCCGAAAGACAACGCTTGGTTCAGGTAGCCGTGCCCAACTGCAAACCCCATGGTGTACGCCATGTGGAACGGAGATCGGTATCTCTGTGCATAGACCTGGGTAGTCGCATCGCCCGGTGCCTCAATGCGAAGCGGATCTGGATTCAAACCGATGGGCCTGATACGAGCAATGCCAGCGTCGACTGGAACTGCGAGGTCCTCCAATCCAAACGCCTCGTATTGCTTTTCGCACGTGGCGCATGGGCGAGTGACGTACGAATCGGCGCCCATCTTCTCCGGCGAGTACATCATGTCCTCGTCCACGCGGACGCTTTTCACGTATGCCGCACACTCCATCTGGTGTAGCTTTGCAACGGCAGCCGCGGCCCGCATGAGGCGCAGGCACTCATCGTCGTCTTCCACGCTTGGCTCCGTAAGCGACTTCGTCATGAACTCGTAGACCGACGCCTCGCACACCATCTGGGCATACTCGCTGTACTCAAATGGGTTGTCAGGCGTGGAAGAAGTCGGCATCCACCTGGCACGCCTAGCCGGTTCAATTGCAACTTCCCTGTCGGCGTTCATGTTGACTCGCCCCACGACGGATGCGGCCAGGACGTTGCCAACAAAATCGGTATCGAGTCTCATCCGCTCGGCCGTGTAGATGTCCTTCTCAACCTGCAAAATCTTGTCTACAACGGCCGGAGAAAGCTTGGCGTCCTTCTGCTCTACGAACTCGCCCTTTTTGTACCCCTGTAGGTTGTCTGTTGGGAAGTCGTACGTCAGAACCTCGTTGACAGCCCCGCCGGAAGACTGGTGGACCCCCCGATGCCCGCACAGGCCGCGTACCATTGCAAACTGCACAAATGCCTCCTCCATGCTCGCCTTGCCATCCAGCATTCCGGACGAAAGCTCTTGGAGTGTCTCGTCGTCAAACTTCCTGCGTCCTATGTTGTCTAGAAGCACAGTGTTGAGCATTGTGCTCGACACCTGGTCGTTTGTTCGCCTGGCAGGGGCTGCGGCTCCGACCGGGGGCTGTACGACGCCTGTCGGACCCTGCACAACGTCTGGGATTGGCTGTATGTAGTTTCCTGTCCCGAGAAGTTCTTGCCACTGGCGTGGCTGCACCGTCTGCCACATCGGAGAGACAATTCTATCAACCATCCACCCTTTGTCGGCATCGCGAGCAGCCGCGTCAAAGTTTGAGCGGTTTGAAAGCTGCTCCATCGTGGTGACGTTGTTGTCCGTGCTCCGGAGAGACGAATGGTTGCACGAGATGCGGTTCACGGCCTCGTTCAACGCAGTGGCAAACTCCTTGAACTGCGGCTTTGTTCCCGGGGGGCGCCCATCGTAGCCGATGCGCTCGGGGCACAACTGGAGGCCGGTCGCCGGATTTGTTTGCGGGTCGGTGCTGCTGAGTACAATCGCCCTTAGATCTGAGCTCTTGAGAACCCTGTCTCGAGCTCCGTCCATGTCGATAGCCACGTTGAAAGTTTTAGCCATGTCGTGCTCGGTGCGGACGACAACCTGTCGCATGGCCGACAAAAGCTTGCCGACCACGGCCGACGGCAGGGCGGTAGGATTGACGACAACCAAGAACGCAACGATGAGCGCCCTGGCCTTTTCCATTCCCTTGGGTGTTTGCAAGAGCCCCAGTACCGTGGCCGAGCCATCGGTAAGGGCGGCCCCTCCATCAAACGCGTCCGATACGATTTTGTGTGTAGCCCTCTCTATGGAGTCGGCAGCGAAACCAACCAAAAGAACGTCCAGAACAGCGACACGCACGCACTCCATCTGCATCAACCAGGCAGCGAGACGCAGCGCGCGCTTGATTGCCGTTGTTGCCTCCTTCTTCTGCGACTTAACAACGCTTCCCATCGCCTGTATCATTCCCTTGGCCGACGAAACGCGCATGATCTCAGGCATGCTGTTCAGCGGTGCTATGCGAAGCCTTTCCCCGCCGTCGCCGGCCCAAAGCAACGACACTGCTTGGGACAGGTACTGGCTGTCGTCGAACCCGAGAGCGAACCTCGCCTCGAGAACTGCACGAGAAGAAGACTTGAGCGCGTCGTCTGCCTGGTCGTCTATCTGCTCGGTGATTTGCTCCACTCTCCGGCGGATGCGATTTGCGGGGTTGTAACCGTACTCGGCATCGCTTGCCAGCGTCTCGGCCATAGTGATCAACATGGACTCGACAAACGTGTCGCGACGCACCCTGTGGTACTCTTCCCCCACGCGCTGCCTTTTGGCATCTGGCTCGGCGCCAACGACAAGGTCGCCCCCGTCCATGGCGCCGCTATGTCCTGACAATTGGTTCTATCTCAGTAGATATCTTCAGGACGCTGTGGTATAGCCAGAGAGCCACGATGCCTGCGTTCGCAACGGACCGTGTGCTCTCAGGATGGCGCACAAATAGCGGTGACACATTTCTGGCGTCGTTGAGGGACGCAGAGATAGCTACCAACCAGTACGAGAACGAGTCCACTCTCTTGTCAGACCCCCCGACCCAAGCCGGAGATCTGAACCCGGCATACTCGGAGCTATATGACGAGCTGGATGAAGAGGGCGTGGCAGAGGCGGACAGGTCCGAGCTGTGCAGGGTGCGAGGATTGGCTTCTGAGAGAAGCCAGCGTGTTCGGCCGGCGCCGTCTACCAAGGCGCCCAAACAGGACACGTCGACAGTGGAAGTGGTGAAGCGCAACGGAAAGTACACCCTTGTCATGAACGGCGTATCATACGGCGTCATGCAACCCGGTGTCAATCGATTCTGGATGCCGAGATTCAAGGAGACTGTTGTGGCGAGCACCAACGTTCCCGGGGATACGCGCAGAGTCGTGCAGCCGGTCCTCTTTGCCCTTCGCGTTGAGGACTTTGAGTCTGTACCATCGGAATCTTACGTAGAGGCCAGTCAACGTGTCATCAACGACGGCACGGTCTACATGGACAACAACACGATCAAGACCATCAAGCTATCCCCTTACCAGACCGGTTCGGGCTCCGCAGGAGTCACCATCCTGCCATACCCGCTCATCTGCACGCCCCCTCCATACATCACGGTGAACGATTACTCCAAGGTGTTGGATAGGGAGCTTACGCTGAAGCTGTTCCACATGCCGGAAGGAGACTTCAAAAACCTCCAACAGAGCTTTGACGTGCTTGTCGGGGCTGCGGAGGCTCCTAGGGAGGAGGATGAGGACTTGAATCTTACCGATCTTGCATCTAAGGCAGTAAAGGGCGTGACCGCAGCGACCAAGTTCCTAGCATCTACTGCCTACATCCTGCTGCAACTGGGCGTGACTGCAGCGCAGGTGGGTACGAAGGGCGCGTCCGTGCTTGGATCCGCAGGGATCACAGTGGGTGCCGGTTCGGCTGCAGCTGGAGGACTTGCCCTGGGCGGGGCCTACATGATGTGGGAGTATGTTCGCAGGCGGTACAAAAAGCAAGGCGTCAAAAAGGAGGAACTTCCTGCGGTCTCGGCTGCGCTTTCCTCAGCGCTGAACAGAGGCCCCAAGGTGTACAGAATCACCATCGACAAACTGACCAACATGCTGTATCGCATTGCCGAGACTCGCGCAAACGGATCCACGATGTCTAAAAATGACAACACGCTTGGTCTGAGCATACACGACATGGCGCACAAAGGCTGGAACGAGGAAGCGGCGTTCATGCAATGGTTGATGTATGGCAACGGAAGCAGGCCCGGAAGGGATGAGGTCACCGGGTTGTACCCAGAGTCCTCAAGCCCGTCGCATGCCACGCTGTACAAAGACAGCGGTGCATCTAGGGCACCAGTGACGTTGAACACCATTGGAGTGCAAGGACTTCACGGTCTTTCTCTGGCAAACTGTCGTACAGAGTTTTCATACGTCATCAACATCGTGGAGAGCGATGGGAGCAAGGGGCCAACCATCGTGATTGACCCGACAAGGATCAACGGACTTGATGCCGGGTGGCTCGCGGCTGGGTACAACGAACAGTTCCGGGAGTGCAGGAGGGCCGTGAACTGCTTGAGGTCGCGTTTGTCTAGGCTTCCTGGAATCTCCAGGTACATGGCGGCGCACGGCACGCTCGTAAGCGACAGCAATCACGGAGTCATGGTGTCTGAAGACCTCACAGACACCCAGAGACTGCTGCTTGGACGAGAGTTGGACGATGCCGATGGCGTGTCGATTGACCAGACCGAGCTTCGAAAGCGCCTCGACCGGGCGAATTCCACCAAGACAAAAGCAGAGAACCGCCAGAGTAGACACAACAACTACGTCGCCAGGCAAAGACTTCGCATTCAGCAGACGCAGCGCATTTTGCAAAGGCAAGAAGCCCGGCGAAACCCGAACGTGGAACAGATTCGCAAAACAAATCAGAGGCTCGAGAAACAACTCCAAAACCTGCAGGAGGCACTGCGCAGGCAGGATTTGTACGCGGACGAAGCGCGCTTCAGGAAACAGAATGCTGATAGGGCTAGCCGCCTTGTCGATAAGACGGCGGATGTTCCAAGGCGATTCGTCAACATCTTCGACTACGAGGAGACCCATAGACGGCTGGTAAAGGAAGTTATGGGAGGGCCCTTGTTTGGATACCGATTTCTCAATGATGATCAAGGAGAAGAGACTTCCGAGTTAGACGCCGCTTTCGCAGACGACTTTGATACGCAGTTTGAGCAAGATTCCCTACTCGATCTAGACCTTGATCTGGACACAGATGAGGCCCGAGACGAGTACATGACCACCAAGAGCTTCTGGGGAGAAGTCAAAGGGAACGACCCACCCGTGCAAGAAGGAAGCAGTATCCCTACGCATGTTGCAGATTCGTTGGTTTCGCTTCAAGCATCGCTGGGAATGGACAGTACAATGATAGACGAGGAGGCCGACGTTCACGTGCGCTTCATGCGCTTCCTCTGCCCAAAGTCCGTGGAAGCCGACCCCGAATCGATGAGGTTTGCTTCGTTCATCGTCCCCGCCGTCACCGACTACACCTCGTCGTTGATCACGGACAAATACGTTGTTCGCATAATTCCCCAAGTCCTCGCGTTTTCAAGTGGTTTGATCTCGACGTTTGGCCGGGTTACCATCATGCAGCCTGTTGCTGTGTCGGACAAGACCTTTATAATGCAGGACGAATCCAGCCTGGCCGCAAAGAGCATCTCGCAGGCCAGAAGCGCGCTGCGCAACATGACGACGGTGTTCCCCGAGCTTGTACGTAACATGGGAATCTATGACCGGAGCGGGCATTTCTGCCAGCTGTACACTCTTTCCGCTGACACGGGAGGAGTTTCTACCATCTTCAGGCGCCCAATCTCAAATGAGTCGATCGCCTCCGACTTCCTGGCGTTGTCGTTCCTTCCAGACTCACAGACTCTTGCCACAATCGCAAACGCCGACAAAGCCGGGGGCGCGCTTCTGCGCGGAATGACATTGATCTCATCCGGAACCTCTCTGCACGGAGTCGGGAAACTGTTGAAAGAGTCGGGCCTGCCGCCAGACATCAACTCTTTCATCGCCGCCGCGTCGTTTGCAGAAATAGTCTCGTACCACCTAGTACAACATGGCGTTCTTGTCGACGACAGCGTCGGATTCGAGCTACAGAAAATAGAGCTGGTTCGGAGCGCGCTGTTCAATGCCAGGTATTCTGCGCAGGCGGTTGGCTCTTTCCTAAGCGAAAACTACTCGTCCGGCAAAAGCAACACAAAGGCTCTCAGATACGACGATCTCACTTTCTACTGCATACCGGGGATGTCGCACCTGCGTGTTGCCCTGCGTCGCCTCGGTGCGTTTGCAAACGACGGAACATCGTTTTCAACCGAGGTGTGCAAGAACGTCGGCAAGGCCCTGGCTCGTCTCGGGTCGTCTCAGCGCACAAGCCTCGAGGGCTTTCCGTTTGCATGCCTGCAGTCTTCCGTCGCGTACATCCCCAAGAGCGTCAGATTTGTCGAGGGCTATGGATCCGCAATCGACATTCACACGCGTTCGAGCGCTCTGGCGTACGAGCGCGTGTTTCTTGCGGCGAGTCTTCTCGCCGTAGACAATCGTGCGATTGCTTGTGCGTGCATAGACGTCGTGTACACACGACCAGCTGTGCTGAAGGAGTACACCATACGCCCCCTCGAGGCGTCGCGGGTGGCAATTGCGTCAAAGAACGTGAAGGCTCAGTCCAAATGGGCGGTCCCGCCTCCGGTGTTGAGTGGGCGCAGTGCCATGAAACTGCGAATGGCAAGGCTGCGCGTCGACATCCACGACGAGTACAAGGAGGAGAAGGCACTTTACGATATGTCGTTGGTGAGCAGCGACTTCAACCAGATCGTCGAAGCCGACTTGGTTCGGAAAATGACGTCACTGGACGTCAGGGATTTTGCGTCGGTCGAAGCGTTCAACCCAGTCGCCAACTACATGATTCCATTCGGAACAGTCGAGGCCGGAACTTCCAGAGACGTGGTCCATTCCAAGTTCGAACAGCACCCGGTCTGGATAAAGGATCTGGAGGCGGCAGCGTCCAAGTCTGTGGTTTCTGAGTCTGACACAAGGCACTTGGTCATTCGGTCTGCGGCAACAGACAAACATGGACGGCCCAACCACCCGTTAATCCTCAAACACACCAGGGAGTACGTTGAGCTCGCTCTTGTTGCAAACAAGAAGGTGGACCAATCAAAGACCAGCGCGGTCACGATCGACATGATGACCAACATCAAAGATCTCACCGACATGTGTGGGTACATCAACAGCGGCAAACCAACGCTGGACGTGTCGGGTGCGTTGGTGGAGCACTACCGCGCTGCAATGCACAACTCGGAGCGCTTGTTCCAGGCCATCGCACTTTTTAACGCAATGGGAATGGCTGGCGGAAAGAACGCCGAGAACCTTCGCATTGGCATCGATCTCGAAGACAAGGGGTCGTACCACATGCCAGTGCTTGTGGCTTGCATGTGCGTTGCAAACGCCATTGCAAGGGTAGCCATAGGATCGAGCTCGATCGCCGTGGTGTCCGAGACCGGCGCCGGAGAAGCCAAGGCATGTGCCAAACTTGTCGCGGTTTGCAAGGCACTGGACGCAGCCGGCATAAGGGCAATGCCGTTTTGCGAGATTTGTGCGTGTATTAGCATGATGTAAACAATCGATTTTTGATAAGTACGTCTAGTGGGAATGTAAACAAGGAGACATGTCGCGTAGAAACCCCACGGGGGGCTATGACCCCCCAGCGACAAATGTTTTGCCGTTTCTCGGTAGCCTGTCGCTGGTAGACAGTGCCGACATTTCCGCACCCAAGCGCAAAAACAAAGTCCCGCTTCCTGAAGAAAGCCCAGATGCGCCTGAACTAACTCAGTCAGAGAGGGAGGACCTAGAAAGAACCGCGGTAAGCTACATGATGGCTTCCTCGCAGGTTTTGGTAGGATCGTCGCTCCAAGAGGCTGAGACGCTGTCACAGAGGATACCAGTCAGCTTGTTTGCATACAACCGCGAAAGGCTTCAAACTCGCAGAGACATTTTCGCGTCTGTCCTCAACTCGAGGTTCTGGAAGAAGAAGGTCTGGGGTAAGCCGGGAGACGCCGTACCCGTTGTTGAATCGTCTGTCATACGGCTGCTGCAGTCCATCAAGGGATACGACTACGCTGCTGCTCACCACCCACTGGACCAGGAACTTCCGCCGTCTTTTTCGCCGTCGGACGCAAACCTGGTACAGAGCCACCGCAGGATCCTCAAAGCCGCAGTTGCGATGACAAAGGGAAGCATTCCCGAAGGGGTGTCTGCAGAAGACAGCGTGACCCAAGCGGACCTGGAGTCATTTGAAACTCAGTTGGGCGGAGTTGTGCTGTTCGGAGACGTACAGACCGCGCCAGTTCACGAGCGCGACAACATCATAGCGTACCTGGACGGCAAAATCGACCAGTCTCCCGTTGTCGACGTTGTCACTGTGAGCATCATGCGTTCCCACTTCGAGCTGATGTACTCTATGACCCTCAAGATCTTACAGGTTGCCGACGACAACACAGAGTTCAAAGCGGCTATGGATGCGATGGAAGTTGATGCATTCGAGGCCATCCCCGGTGTGGCGGGAAGGCTTTACAATCATGTCGTTGCTGATCTTTCTGCTCCGCGATCCAGTGAAGCTACTTCTCGCATGGTAAGGGCGTACTGGGAGTTGCTGCGCCAAATTGTATTCAGTCTTCCTGCGGTGGGCAGCCCTACAGAGCTGGAGATCGACGAGGACGGTGAGGCCATGCGCAAAAACGCGCCGTCCCCCGAGGAGATTGGGCAATTCAGGGACATGTACGACGCTCTGAAGCGCTCCTCGACGCGAACAGACGAGGAAAAGACCGAACTCAAGGTTGCTTTCATGAAGATGGTAGTTCGGGTTGCAGCGTACAAAGGGTGGAGCTGGTTTGCGCAATCGTCTCTCAACCTGTACACGCTCCATGCGTTGATGGTGAGAGAGGCGAGGTGGCAAACGGAAAGCGCAAGGCTTACACAACAGCAAGCCAGCGCATCTGCAACAGCAATTCTCGCGAAAAAGACCCCAGAACAGCGAGATGCTGCTCTCAAAGAGGCTGCAGACAAAGCGGGAGCTCCGCCTTCAGGGTTGAGCGAAATGCTGGAGCAGACCGGTCTGGCAGACGCGTCGACGTCCGGAGATGCAGCTGACGACGAGGAAGAGCTTCCCGCAGCGGCTCCTATTCCAGAGGAGGACGACGGCTCTCCAGAGGCGATGGACTCAGAGACGGCACCTGCTGCCACGCCGTCGGAGACGCTTTCAACAGCCATCGTTGTAGCAGCGAGCTCCAACGGGTTTTTGCAAGAAGCGGAGCAGCCGCGTGCAGCCATGGCTACAAGGGGCACGGTGCCCACCGACGATGATGTCGAGACGACCGTCGTGGACCGACTGGAACCCACTGCGCCTTCCGGTGCAGAAGCTTGTTCACAGAACTCCATCAACGCCGTAAGGCTGCAGCTTTCAATCAACACCAACTCCAAGGAGACCATGGCCGAGCTTCAAGCCGCCCGGGATCGATTGCAAGAAAGCGAAGCCAAGCAAGCGGAGGCAGCCGAAAAGACAACACAGCTGCAAACTCAGCTTGCCGATGCAACCGAGGCCAAAAAGCAAGTCGCCAAGCAGCTGCGCGCTGAGAAGGCCAAACTTGACGAGCTCAGAGCAAAAGCAACTTCCGTTGCTGAAAAGAACATGAAGATGACGGAGGATCGCAGAAAGGCAGAGGCTGGACGCAAAGAGGCCGAAAACGCTACACTTGAAAAGATCACCGAGCTCGAAAAGGTGAAGCAGCAAGCGATTGATGCCGAGACTGAACTCAAGGAGGAGGCCAACAGGCTGAGACAGGAGATTCAAGCTCTCAAGGACAAGAGCAGCGATGCCGACCAGGACACGTCGGATACTATCAGCCAGCTTCTCCAGAAGGTTACGGAGGGTTTAGACAGCCTGAAGAACACCGCTGCAAACGTCCCTCCATCTTCTGTTGCCAATGCCCAGTACGAAAAGGACAAGAAGGAGATTGAGGAGGCGAAGGCGAAGATTAAGGATCTGAAGGCGCGCCTTGCGCAGCTGCACAAGACGTCTGGCGACGAGCACAAGCAGTTGCTCGATCAAATTGAAGAGGTCATCAAACAGGTTTCCGGCACCGTGGAGGATCAAAAAGAAGGGTGGCTCGAAGGCGCATGGCAGTGGATGAAGGCACAGGGTGATGCGATTGACCAAGCCTTTCGGGATCCAAAGCTTGCGGACAAGGCGTTCGGACACGCCAACGCACTGTTCAGCAACTCCAAGACGTTCTTTCTTGCTCTCTCGCTGTTGCGAAGGCGGATGGTGACCATCAACGACGCTTTCCCGGACCTTAGGAAGCCATGGCTCAGGCCGGAGCCTATGGAGGGCCTTTTTGAGATAGATTCAGCGGATGTTCTGGCGGCCCTGTTCTCTCTCGGAAGTTTCCTGCTTGTCAGGGCTCAGAACGCAGGTAAGCAGCCCGAAGAGAAAGCCTCGTGGAACAGATACGTGTTTCTCTACCAAGGTGCTGTTCAGCTCTGGGGGCAGATGACGGGCAACCTCGTCTACGGCTACCGGAGCTTCCTCCCAATCACAGTGCGCAATTACATACTGAGGCTGCTGGGTGGTTCTGCCGCCATCAAGGTAACTCAGATGTCGGCGTGGGACGTCCTTCTTGAGGGTGGACTCAATCTTGCAACCATCACCGCATTCAAGTACGGAGCGCCTCTCATGCTGAAGTCACTCGGAATGAACGCGCTTCTCGGCAAAAACGCGCGGTACGTTACCGAAGGCATGAGCACTGGCTTTCTTATCTTGGAGAAGGTGTACATGATTCAATCGGTTGCCCAGTCATGGAGTACGATCAAGCAGTTCGCAGACTTGCCACTCAGGATCTACCAACACATCAGGGTTGGTCCAATCCAGGTGATAATCGACCGTGGGGCACAAACTGCCACCATGTTCCTCAATGGGCTTCGCTTCATCGTGAGTGTTCCGTACAACACACTGGTTGCCATCGGCAATTTAGTTTCAAGTCACCCCGCGCTTGCAATTGCCTGTGTCTTGGTCGGGTTTTCTCTTGGATACGCACAGAAGAAGTACAGAGTACTCGACAAGGCAGCCGCAAAGGGAAAAGCCACCTATGCGGAGGTGGTGAAACGGGCTCGCATGCTTCAGCCCGCACCGGAAAATGGAGGTCGCTTCACTAGGCGTCTACGCCGGGCGGCGGCAGATACCGCTGGTCCGAGCTCCGACGCAAGTGCCGATACCATGCAAGTCGACGAGCGACGGGGTGGCGATGCGGATCCAGGCGAGGGCATGGCGGATGACGACGACGACGACGACCTCGATGCGGCAGATTCTGCAGTTACGGCCGACGGCATGGAGGACGACACGGAAGCCACCGGTGCTGAAAACGGCATCGAGTCGTCAGTTGCGGAGATGGCAAAGCTCAAGGGCGTGAAAATCGCAGACTCGGTCTGTGGCAACTTTGTGGTTGTGAGCAAGCCGAGCAAGAAACCTCCGCGCGTTTCAGCCTGCCTTGCTCTTATTCTGAACACTTGAATGAGCGTCCTTGGCCGCTAAGGGTTTGGGGCGGTTGGGTGTGAAAGGACGGGTAGAAGGTGGGAAACTGGTGGGACATGAGCGGCGAAGGAGATCGTTCGCGGTCGCCTCCGCGCGCAAGCTCTGGCACGCACTCGAACAAGGTAGCAGAGTTGATTCTGTCGTCGTGTCGGTTGAGTGACCCGAGCGCGCACATCTCGAGCGTGCTACGGGACAGCGAAGGAAGGACCATTGTTAGAATGCGTACAAATCCAAACAGCAACCCCCTCGTCCTTCTACGAGCCCTCCAAAAGCTGTGGCCCCTGGCCAAGTGCAGCGTCCAGGAAAACGCGTTGGACGGCACAGTCGAGGCCGAAATCATAGTGCCTCGCGAGAAGGACGAGCGAAACCGGGCGTTCAACCGCGCCCGGAAGAGCCGGATATCGGAGCTTCTGTGGCTCCTGTGCTTCGTTTTGCTTTTTCTTGCGCTAGTCACCTACGCAAACGACTGCTACACGTCGTTATACAACGCCACGGCCACCAACTCCAGCGGACCCTCCACAGAGGGGGCCGAAGCCAAGCCAGAGCTTTGATTAGGCAGCGCGTGTTGGCTATAGGTGTGGGTGGTCTGCCATGGCCCTGGACGCGGTGGCCGCATGTGGCGCCGCCTATGAGGCGTCTTCTGCAAACACATTCTTCCTGGTTCTGTCTCTCTTCTTTGCCTCGTTCATTCTTGCGGACACGGTGGTCGCAGCCGCAGTCATACGCATCACCGTGTGAACACAATCGGGTGTGTGTGGCGTTTCGCTAACATAGAGTGACCAAAATTATAACACGGCACAATGATGCTAGACCGAAGGAGTAAGATTGTTCTCAAACCAGTGTTTAGTTTTCCGGAGCCCGCCAATCGAGTGAGGGTGATCTCCGGCCATTCGGCTCCCCGGGTGAAGGAGCACACCCAGACGCCTGTTTCGGGACCGAGCCCACAAGAATCTCCGCGGCCACCTGCGCCTTCGACTTTCCCTTGGCACGGGAAACCGCCCGAAGCACAGCGTGCTTGAGCTGCTTGGCCTTTTTGATGCCACTTTTGACTGCCTTTCCATGACGCCTACTGTGCTCGCGAGTGAGTGGGTCTGCGGAGTTAGACACCTTGGTCCGTATTTTGCGCTTGTCCTTGCCGCTGTTTGTATGAGTGCCTTTCATGTATTTAAAACTGTTTACGATTCCTGCACCACCGATCCACCGCACAAAATAGCGACACGTCCCTAATCACTCGCGTGCATCAAAACCAAAGGACTGTACCCCATCGTGCCGTCTCTCAGCCACACTCTCCTAACCAATACACAGACCACAACAGTTATGTAGTGTTCATTTGCATTCCGTTCGCAACTCCAAGCCCCGCGTCCGCTCTCAATACTACCCAGCATTCCGCAGCACAGGGCTCACAGCGCCGACGCGCGACGCGCTCCCCCGCGCGCCTCCCTCGAATCCTGCATCCCGCGGATGCTGATACCGCCCGTGCCGTTTGAGGACCCAGCCTCGGCTTCTCTTGCCGGCGCGCTCCCGGGGAGCGTGCTCTTGCGGAAGCGCGACTGGTCCTTGAACTGCGACGATGCATTCACACTTGCCTTCTTCTTGCCGCCCGACCTGCCCGCTTGCGCCATCAGTCGCTCGGCGTCCTTCTCACGGTTGTGGTACGCCATCTTGGACAGTTCGCCGACGTCCAGTGGGGCATACTTGCGCAGGGGCTCTAGTTCCTCGGGCAACTCCATGCTTGCGTACAGCTTCGTGCGCACCCGGTGCCGCTCCACGTCGCGCAGTTTCACGATCTGCTCAGCGCTCATCTCCGCGTGGTTGGGAGGCTTGAACTTCTTCACCTTCTTCATGGACGGATGCTTGTTGACCAACTCGTTGATCTTCTTGCCGGCAATCTCGGCGACTCGCATGCGAAGGCCGTAAGGATCGTCGACTACCATGGACATCACGATGTCCTCCTCCCCAGCGATCATGCCGCGCTCCTTGAGAGTCGTGAGCGTGTGCTGCTTGTAGGTGGCCATCGAAAGCAGGTCGCCCGCCACCCCGGACATGGACCGCGCACCGGAGCGCGACTTCTGATACCGCTCAATCTCCTCGTCACTGGGCTCGTGACCGAGCGAGAGCTGCAGGTGCGTGTGCATGGTGTGGTAGTCCTCGGGGCTCTCCGCCTCGTCGCTGACCTCGACCGCGCTGAACTTTTTGTCGCGCTGCTTCTTCAAAGGGACCGAAAGCAGGCGGCGCGACTTCTCGTCCTTGAACCCCACAAAGCGCATGGACATGTGCGGGAGCTCGTCCGACTTGGGGTCGAAACCGAGCGACTCATTGAACGCCTCGGAGTACATCGCGCAGTAGTCATCCATGTCGGGATCGTAGTAGCGGCTCATGGCGTCGAGCGTGAAGGAGATGGCAAGCATATCGTAGGAGTAGGCGAACTTTGTGCACTTCTTGCTGCTTGGGTCTATCGGCACGCCATCGAGACTGATGCAGAGATTCTCGGGTCCCTGCGAGTTCTCGCAAAACGTCTCCTGGAGGTTCTCCATGCCGGGATGCAGCGAGCACCGGAACGAGGCCTCCGCGAGCATCTTGGTGTGCTCCAGCGCAGCGGTCACGTTGATCTCGACGTGCTTCTTCTCTCCATCGGAGATCATGCGAACGGGAGGCTCGTCTCGCACATTGTTGGAGATCATGGGCATAATCGCGGGCAGCCGGCCGTTGTTGCTGGCCATGTCAATGCTGCGCTGCAGCGGAATGTCAGGCACCTTGGCGTAAGGGTGCCGGCGACGCTCCTCGGATCCGGCCGGGACCGACCTTCCGCGCGAATCGCGCATGCCGGCCATGCGGATGGGACCTCCGTACCCGTCGGTGACGGGCTTTCCCTGGCCGTCCGTGAATGCCGCGGTTTTGCTCATGTTACGCGGCATGTCGGGCTCCTCGGTGCATCGACGCGAGTTGTCGCGGGTGGAAAGCAGGTAGAAGAGATCGCGAAGACCGTTGTTCGGCAGATCGAAAATCTTGCAAGTGTTGTTGCCGTGCACCGTGTCTTGCGCAAACCTTTTCCACCCGTCTCCGCCGTTCATGCGAAGCCATGCGGTGTTCCACTTGCAAGGCCCTTCCGTCTTGCGGCACGAGTACGTGATGTCCTTCTTGTCCATCGTGCCGACGGTCGCATTCCCGACGCTCATGGGGCTGCTCGCTTGTGCTGCACACCAATGGACGATTGCTTGGTAGTTGTACAGCGTGCAGACCTGGACCGTGCTTGCCATGATGGCGCTCGAGTAGATCGGCAGGTACTCGCCCGCGGAGGCGGAAGTGCCGGCCATGGCGTCGTCTGCCAGATCCGGGGGGGTGCCATGCTTGCGCATGACCTTCTCGATCAACTCCACAGGATTGTCCATGCGCAAGTCGGAGTTGCCGTCGAGCGTGCACGTGTGGCGATAGAGCGACGTGGCTCGCCGCTGCCGCTCAAAGCCCATGAGAAGCTCAAGGCGGTCCTCACGGCTGACGCCGTTGCAATCGAGTGTGCGCGGTAGCTGCGCGACGTGGTCGTGTACCCTGCTGCTGTTGACTGTCATGTTGTAGGTCGACACGGCCTGCTGGTAGTCATCATCGGTCTGTAGAGGCTGGCGCTGCGGATAGTCCATGGTGGGAGACTGAGGTCCGGCGCGGCGCACTTCTTCCAGATCCGTGTCGGAAGGCTTCTTGAACCAATCGCCGATGCACAGCTCAAACTTTTCGCAGAGCGCCGTCATGGCCGCAAAGGTGTGCGCAGCCGTGCCGATGTTGTAGTCGAGCGACTGGCTCCAGGCGATGAAGATCAGCTCCGGCGTGGCGCGCAGCTGCCTGATGACGTCGTACAGCATGCTAAACTTGAAGGGCTGCGGCTTGCCGTCGTGCCCAAGCTTGCCAGCCTCGAACTCGACCGCCGTCTGCGCACACGAGGCAGGTCAATGGTTAGTCGGGGATTGGGGTTGTGCAATCTGTGCGCACGAGACACACCTGCTTGTAGATGAAGACGTCCGCAACCGCCTTCATTATGGCCATCGTCTTGAGGTTCTAAATCCACAGGAGCAAACAACATGTCAACGTCAGTCAGTGTTCGAGTGAGTGTGGTGTTGTGGATGTGCAGTGACACCCGGGGGGCTCAGACAGTTTGTCATCATCGCCACATCTGGACACTCAGTCGTAGAACTCCACCCATCTATCTGGCCACAGCTCGAATGGAACAGTCAACGCAAGGTTGATTTCCGGCGGACTGTCCGACTTGGACCGATTTTCAACCCTTGGCGTAATGCGAGTATTCCTCCAATTGAATGCCTTCATCATCTCCCTCTCGTTTGTCAGATCGTACAGGTTAAGGGGCCAGATGTGATCAATCTGCTTGTCAGTCTCCGTGAGACGAAGAGCATCAGGACCTATGTAGTTGAAGTAATGCTCGATAGAGCACCCAAGTATAGTGGCTGTCTTCTGCCTCTTCTGAGTACCGACGTGTGCAAGAGCACCGTGTATGCGGGTCAGAACGAGCGCCTTCACCTTCTTGTGTGGGTTCTCCAGCTTCCGCTTCCGCTCTTGCTCGTTGCGATGCACCCTGGTCTTCTCCAGATACTCCTTTGTCTTCTTCTTTTCATCGGGGTCGTCCTTAACCCTCTCACGCCTCGTCGCCGACGCCAGCCGCGCTGCCTCTTTACCCCGAAGATGGTGCCGGTGTCGATTCCCAGCTTTGTTCTTGACACTCTGCATCACCTTGTGCATCAAGATCCAGACTGAAGTTGAGCCAGTTGCCTCCTTCTGAGCCCGCTTGAGAAGAAGCTCACCCTTTGCCGCGACGTTGACCATTGTGTCCAGACCCCGGGTGTATGTGTGCGTGCATGTGCGTGTGTGCTGTGGTGTGTTAGCGGCAAGAGGCTCATTGTGCACACACCTCCTCCCGCTTCAGCGACTTGCGCGGGGTGCGGCGCGGCAGGTTGTACTCGCCGACGATCATCTGGTTGTCGAGGTAGTCAAACATCTTGTTGGCGAGGGCGAGGTTGGGCTGGAACGCGGGGACGCCCTTGATGGCGAGCTTGGTGGCACCGACCAGGCACACGAAAATGCGGAACCGCGTGAGCTTCTTCTGCTGCTCCGGCTTGGACATGTGCTCGTTGAACTCGGAGTCGGTGTGCGCCTTCTTGCCGATGGAGCGCACGAGGTGGGCGATGGAGCGATCGATCATGGCAAACTTGGTGTCCGTGGGGTCGCCGTTCTTGGT
>TARA_B110001450_G_scaffold9407_1_pt1 | contig 22527 bp, 12 predicted proteins | sample TARA_B110001450 | Tara Oceans TARA_B110001450 (sample SAMEA4396538) | marine metagenome | biome: Polar Biome; feature: [SRF] surface water layer (ENVO:00010504); material: water (ENVO:00002006), including particulate matter (ENVO:01000060) such as... | depth 5 m | reverse complement strand
AATCTTTTACATTGATGTAATTATTAAATGATATATAATAATTAATACTTGTATCTGTCATAAAAAATGATTCTATATTATATATATATAATAATATAATGAATAATTTAAAAGAATATCTTATTAAAAATAAATTATTTTCTGAAAATGAATTAAAAACTTTGGTACCATCTCAAAATAGTTTTTGTAAATTATGTAATCAGTATGTAGGAACATTAGTAAAATTAAATGAATGTTTAAATAATCAAGAAATATGTTTAAATTGTTTTGATGATTTTCATGATAATTATCATAAAAATAAAAAAGAATTATTTATTTGTTTATGTTGTAATAAAAAAATATATAGTTATGATATAATTTAATAAAAATTCAATTTTTATATGAATATAAATATAGATATGATTTTTTTAAAAAATATACCATATGAAGCTTTCTTTGCAATATATTTAATTATTGCTTGTAATTTTATTGGTGAATTATTTGGTTGTAAATTAAGACAAGTTTTACAAGAAAATATGTATTTAAAACATTTATTTGGATTTTTAATTTTTGCATTTTTAGTTATTTTAGCAAGTGTAGATATTACTAATAATAATAATTTAATTATTGCATTTATTTATTGTATTATATTTTATATATGGTTTGTTTTTACTACTAAAACACACATTTATATAACAATTATTGTATTATTAATGTTTTTTATAATGTATATATTAAAATTAAGAATTAATGAATTAGAAAAAAATGAAAATTTAAATAATAAAGAAATTGAACATTTAAAAAAAGTAAATAATATATTATTAATAGTTGCATTTATTATAACTATTATTGGAGTATATAATTATTTAATATTAAAAAAAAAAGAATTAGAAAAAAGAAAAAAAAAATTTAGTTATTTAACTTTTTTAATTGGAAAATCAAAATGTAGAAATGATAAATATGAAAATATTATATAAAAAAATAATTTTTTTGTATGTTCAAAATTATTATATATTGTTAGATAAATCTATTGCATTTTTTATACATTAAAATCATTTTTTATATAATATTCTAATGTATCATTCAACATTGAATTTATATCTTTAATAGCAAACCATTTTAATTCTTCATTAATTTTATCAACATTAGCAAAACTAATAGGTATATCGCCTACTCTATTATTAGTAAATTCATAATTAATAGTTTTTAAATTTTTATTTTTTAATATATTGTTAAAATTATTAACAACTTCTTTAATAGTATAACCATGACCCGTTCCAACATTATATATTTTGAATATATTTTTATTATTAATTATATATTCTAATGAAATAATATGCGAATTTACTAAATCATCAATATGTATAAAATCCCTAATACAAGTACCGTCTCTTGTATCATAATTATTACCATAAATATAAAAAGTTGTATTATTAATATATGAATTAATCAAATTATAAAATATACCAGAATTTGTATTATAACCAACAGGATTAAAATATCTTAATATTATTATATTCCATTTATTATTAGAATTATATAAATCACTTAATATATTTTCTATATATAATTTAGTTTTAGAATATGGAGAAATATATAAATTATTTGATATAGAATCCTCTATTATAGGACTTATTTTATTACCATATATAGAAGCAGAAGATGAAAATATAATATTATAACAATTATTGTTTTGCATAATTTTTAGTAAATTAAGAGTAGATAAAATATTATTATAATAATATTTTAAAGGATTGTTTATTGATTCTTCAATATTTTTAAATGAAGCAAGGTGTATAACATATTTTATATTATTATTTTTAAATAATGTATCTAAATTATTATAATTACATAAATCATTATTATTAACTAAATCATATAAAATAATATTATATACCGGGTTGTATTTTTTTATTAAAAAAGTATATAGATGTTTTCCAATATATCCAGAACCACCTGTTAATAATATACTATTTTCCATAATTATATTAATCAATACGTTTTTAAATATATATGTATATAAATAATAGAGAATAATATAAAATGAATACGGATACTATTATAAATATTATTAATTTATTATTATTTATAGCAATTATAATATTATTAATTAATAAAATAAATTATATTGAAAATTTTTTATGTGGTGGAAAATGCACTATAAATGAAGAATGTAATTTAAAATTTAAATGTATAAAAAATAAATGTTGTAGTGAAGAATAATAGATTTTTTTATTTAAATTATTTTTGTGGTATAATTAATATAGTTCATAAGATCAGTATTATATAATATTAGTGATATAACAATAATTATAAGAATAATTAAAAATATTCCATTATCATTATTTTGTAAAGGTACGTTTTTAAATGGTAGTGAAAAAAATGCTATAATAAAAGAAATTGGTAAAAATATACTAGCGACATTAGTAAGTATTCTAGCAGTCCCGGTTTCTATATAAGTTATTTTTTGAAAAGTAACTTGTCTTATATTTTCTAGATCATTTTTTAAATTTTTAATCATATTAGATAAATTACTAGTATTTTTATTTAAAATATCATAATATTCATGTGATTTTTTTAATAAAGATGTTATATTTATAATTTGTTGTATAATATTATTTAAATAATGAAGATATATCAACATTCGATCAATATAATTGGTTATAATATTAAAATGTGTATAATGTATATCAATTAATGCATAGTTAATTTTCATTACCAAATTATTAAGAATATTTAATACATTTTGTAAATTATTAGTAATATCAATTAAAAAATTATATATATTATTATTATTAAACAATAAATTATAATTTTTTGATTTAATAATTAAAAATTTATTTAACTTATAATTATAAATAAGTATAATCTTATCAAACTCGAATGAGGGTATACTAATATCTAACTCTTTATTACTTAATTTTTTTTCAGTCAGTCTATAAGGAGAATTATCGCTATTTTTCTTATAATTTAATGATGGAATAACAAGTAAATAATAGGCAATATTATTAGTATTATAATAGTAATTTGCATTATTAAATATTAGTTTATCAATTATATCACTATTTATATAATGAAACGATTTATTATTATAATTTAATTCTTCATATGTTATAATTTTCATTAAAAATAATTTATTCTTTAATAATAAATTATATAATAATTTTTTAATAAGTAATTCCTTGACTATTTTTATTAGTGTTTGATCTTAATATATTATATTCAAAATTATTAATATTTATACTTTTCATATTTTTTAAACTTCTGATAATACTTTCTTTTTTTTTAGAATTGAATAATGATTTACTATAATTAGATGTAACTCTAGTATATATTTCATGATTTAATAATTTTTCATGATTATTAATTTTTTTATAAAAAATTTTTTTTGCTTTATTAAACATTTTGTTTTGAAAATACAAATTATTATTTGTTTTAGGATTATATAATTTTTTCAATGCCTTAATTTCATTTTGTCCGAAATTTAATTTTTTTAATTCAAAATCAGAATATATATGTGAATTTTTAATAGATGGTAATTTTAAAAATCCGAAATCATTTTTAAAGCCCATTTCTAATATTGTATCATAGTCTATGAATTTAGATTTTAATATTTTTAAAAATATTTTATTAGAATCCGGAATTATATTTTTTAATTTAATAGCATTTGAACGATATTGATTATATATATATTTAGAAGTATAATGAATATTATATATAATTTCAAATAATGTATTTAGTGGATATATATTAAAAGGTTGTTTACTTAATTTACGATGTTTTTTAACAAAATTTTTATCAATAATCCTTTTATCTTTGTCATTTGAATTTTTATTAATTAAATAAAAAAAAACACTAAATAATTTACCTGAAAATATTTTAGAAGTTAATTTATAAATATCACTAAAAATTGATTTAGCAGAACTTAAAGAATATTTATTACATTTTGTAATTGAATCGCAATTATTATATTTTATTAAAATTTTTCTATAATTAATTAAATTAAAAATAATAAAATATATACAATTTATTGATCTATCATCCGTGTAAAAATCATTAATATTTGTAAAATATTCTTTAATAGTTTTAAGAATATTATCAAGTTTTCTTTGTTCATTAATAATAATTTCTTTATAATATTTTAAAATAAATATTCCTAATAATTGAAAATTATAACTTATATTTTTTAATAATAAAATAATTTGTTCTTTATTGATTGACTTATTATCATCATCTAATAATAACTCATAAGTTTCAAATTTTTTAAATCTAAATTTATTATTATTATATTTTTTATTATAATCAGTTGCAAATTGCATTATTTCAACAAATTTATTCCAAGAATTATTTGCATCATTATAACATATATTAATTTGTTCTAACATTTGCGAACCAATATAATCAGTGTGTAATATATGTGATAATATTTTATCATTAATATCTTGCGTTTTAATATTTGATGGTAATAAAGAATGTTTTATTTTATTCATTAGTATTATAGGTTTTTTTTCAGCAGTATAATATAATTTAAAATATTTATTACCCCAATAATCATTAATTAATGTGGTTAATGTATCAATATTTTTTGTTAATTTAACTTCTAACTTAGCATCAGCCATCTCTAATTTAATTATATATAAAAATAATAGAATAATTATTTATAAATATAAATGACTTTTAAATTTTATGACTTATTGGGTTTAAATATAAATGATAAGCCTAGTGATAATGATATAAAAAAAGCATATAGAAAAATGGCAATGAAATATCATCCTGATAAAAATCCAAATAATGAAGAAGCAGCAAGTACATTTAAAGAAATAACAAATGCATATTCGATATTATCAGATGAAAATAAAAAAAAACAATATGATCAATTAGGTGATAATTATGAAGAAGGAAATCATATGAGTGATATAAATCCAGAAGATATTTTTTCACATATTTTTGGAAATAGAGGAGGAGGGGGCATGGGTGGTGGATTTGGAAGAGGTATGGGAGATATCCATCATCCATTTGCGGACTTCGGTTTTAATTTTGATATGAGACAGGAAAGAAAACATCAAAAATGTTCGAATATAACAAAAACATATGTTACTAAATTAGAAGATGTATATAATGGAATAGATAATACCATGAAAATAAACCTCAAAAAATTTTGTTTTAATTGTAAAGCAAAATGTGAAAAATGTAATGGAATGGGACGTATAAAACAAATAAGAAATATGGGTGTTTTACAAGCAATAACAGAAACAACATGTAACAAATGTGGTGGTACTGGAGAAATTATAAAAACTAACAAAAATTGTATAAATTGTAAAGGCGAAGGAATATATTATAAAGAACAAAGTGCTAATTTAAAAGTAAATCCGGGTTATACAAATAATTTTAAAACAGTTTTTAAAGGTTTGGGAGAACAACCTAAATCATTAGATCAAGAAGCAGGTGATTTAATATTAATTATAACAATAGAAGAAAATAAAATATTAAAAAGAGATGGAAATAATTTAATTTATAAAAGTAATATATCCTTTATTGACTCAGTTATCGGTAAAGATATAGAAATCCCTTATTTTGAAAATAAAATTGAATTAAATACTTCAAAATTTGGAATAATATTAAATAATAAAAAATATAAAATAGATGAAAAAGGATTACCATATTATATAAATAATAGTAAAAAAGGAGATATGATAATTGAATTTGAAATCGAAGATACTAAATTTAAAAATATAGAAAAGAAAAAAGAATTAAAAAATTTATTAATTGAAATGATAAAATAATATACTTAAATATTTAAATATCTATTGAAATCTTCTATTGTTTTTACATTTCCTAAACCATAATAACCTAATATTTTATTAGTATCATTATTTGTTTTAGAATTTAATGCTCGTGAAACTTTATCAAGTGTATTTAATTTTTTTTTATAGTATTTAAGATCATCCCATAATTTAGGATTATCATTTCTTATATAATAATGAAATAATATATTTTGATTTGGTATATATACATCATAACCATATGTATAAAATCTTAAAGAATGTAAAATTTCTTCACCAGTGAATAAATAATTTAGAGTTGGATCAAATGGAATTTCTTTTAAAAAACTAGATTCGGCAAATAACATACAACCAGTAACAAATGGCGTTTTTATAAAACTATTTTTTGTATCAATAATTCTAGCACCATCATATTTAATAATATTATATTTATTATAATAAAAATGTTTAATATATGATACTTTAAACTTTTTATTTTTATCATAATTTCTATAATCATTGAAATTTCTTGGATAATGACTTAATACAGGTTTATCACTTATTTTTTTTAACTTTTTAATAGATAATATAGATTTAATATCCCAATTTTTTACAAATTTTGTATGACTATCTATTTGTAAAAAATATTCTTCTTGATTCCATAAATTAGCACATAAATATCTCGCATAAGTAGGACCTTTTGCTTCTGTATGTGGTATTCTTATTATTTTAATTCTAGAAGTATCAATATCCAATCCCTTTAAACAATCATCATCTTCTATTTTATTTTGTTGACAAATACCTATATATATATTTTTTGGATATTTTGCATTATCATATAATGATTTAATTGTATCAGAACATAATTTATCTCTATAACTAGCAATTGAAACAAAAATACAATTCTTTTTCATTCTTAATTATAATAAATAATTTAATTAATTAATGAATATTCCCAATTATTTATATTTGCATATAATTTAATATTTGTTATCTTTAATGTATCACTATTTGCAGATATTTTATTTACTAATATTGCAAATGTATTATATTTATTATTATTAGAATTTGTAATTGATATTTTAGTATTATTTTGTAAAGGCGTTATTTCACTTATAGATGGTATTAACATATTAAATTTATATGAATTTAAATTATCGTAAGAATTCATAATACTATCGGGCAAATCATTTATACCACCTATATACCATTCTTTTAATTCAATATTATCTTTTAATAAAAATTCAATATCTGTTAACATTATTTTTTCATTTAATTTAATTATAATCCAATCACCATATATAAAATTATTATCGCCACTTGATGATATATTTAATTTATTAGTTGTATAATTATAATTACCATTACTATATTGAGTTTTCTGCCATTCGCCATATATATTAACATCATTATTAAATACTAAATATGGTTCATTTAGAATTGAATCTACATAATTTGCAGTAGACCATCTCATTTTATAATTATTGTCATCTGCTGTTATTTCATTATAGTTATATGTATTAAATATTATATTTGGATATGTAAATTTAACTATTACAACACCCATTTGTCCTGCTCCAGAATTTTGTCCTGTTCCAGTAGTTGTAATTCCTCCTGGTTCACCACCGTTTCCATAATTTGTACCATCATTACCCGATACATCACTACCTTGAGTCAATCTTCCGACTCCCCCAGTAGAATAATTATAGTTAATACCAGATATATCACTTATATACGATGAACTTCCGCCATTACCTGTAATTAAGGATGTACCAGTTTTACCATTTTCGCCATAATATGTAGAATTATTAGCATTAATTACACTTCCATATGATGGTAATATGCTATTACCGGGCCCAGCGCCTCCCACTCCTCCACCATTTCCACCATCATTTCCGTTCGCCTGTACAGTTCCCCCCCCTCCCCCACCATATACAACAGTATCATTAAATTCAGAAGATGTACCAGATGTTCCAGCAAAAAACTGCTCAACAGATACACCTCCATTACCAACTTTAATATTATATATACCTGGTAATAATGTAGTTTCACTATATAATACACCGCCTGCACCACCGCCACCACCTGGATGACTACCAAAGTGGCCTCCTCCAGAACCACCACCTGCAACAATTAATATAGATGCTGAAACATTATCAGGTAAAATTAATTGATATGTGGTTTGATTATCATTACTAATTAAAGTATTATAATTAAATGTAATTATATGTTCATTGCCATTTGAAGTAATTTCATAATAATAATTATTTGGTACAAAACTACTGTTATATAATGGATTTACTCTTGTTATCTGTCTTGATATAAACATATCATTATTTAATGGATAATTCACATTTATTATTGGTGTTGTCATATTAACATTATAATTAAAACTAGATATATATGCATTATTACTTGGACTATAAACATTATCATATATTTGAAGATTAATATTGTCAATATAAAAATATAGATTTTCTGATATAGTTGGATAGAATGGTATATTTCTAAAATTAATTATATTAGTTTCGGTTGTATAATTAAAAGTTTGAGATATAGTATCTGGAATTATATCATGTTCTAATTGATTCGTTTTAAATTTTATATGCCATACATATTTATAATTAGTGTTAACAGTATTATGTTGTAATATATTAAAATCTACAACTATACCATTATAAGATTGATCTAAATAAATATTTGAATATAATTTATTAACATCTGTTTTATAATATTTAAATACAATATTGTTATAACTATTAATTCTTGAAAATGATAATGATTCTTCTAATAATCTTAATCTTTTATCTAATTTATCTTCGATGCTATTAATTGCTTCTCTATTTATATCATATTTAAGAATAACTATTCCACTTCCGCCAACAGATGAATCATTTATTGATATATTACTAGAATTAATAATATTATTTGGATCAAAATTTATATCTAAATTATCATTTTGATTTGCTATTGTATATGATATATTAATTAATATTCTATCAGTAGGACAACTAGAAGAATTAGTTAAATGAGGATCACCATCAGTTGAACTCCAACTATTATAAATTAAACCAATACCAATGGAATCTATTATAAATGTATTATTTTCTATATTTTTAAGTTTAATTGTATGTGAACTATTATTAATAATTAATTGATATGAACCTTTTAAAAGATTTGTTATTGTTTCAGAACACGATCTATTTATTCCATTATTAATAAAAATAGATACTTGTGTATACAAATTAAAATCTATATTTATATAATCTTCCAATACACTAGAAGTTGGATCTGATGTTAATATTTTTTCACCATTTTCATTAATTATATCATCAAATATTGGATATAATGATAAATTTCTATAAAGACCACCTGATGCTCCACCTCCTGAATTTGGAGTAGAATGTATAAGATTAGAAGTATAAATATTATTGGAATCAAATATATCTATTGCATTTGTGCCACCACCAAATCCTTTATTACCAATATTACTATTAATTATATTATATGAACCAGCACCACCACCATAGTATAATGGTATTTCTATATTTTGATATTCGCTTTCAATAAAATCTGCTTTAAATCCATCAAAACCATTATAATTTAAATTACTATTTATATTAGTTGCAGCGGTTCCACCATTTGTATAAGAAGATGTATAAGTTAGATTATCATATATATTATTTTTGATAATATATGAATTTTCTATATTGTATCCATTATAATTACCAGGTATATTTAAAGTATTATAATTAATGTATGCGTTGCTCCCACCATATGATGTCGCGCCGAATGCAATTGTATCACAACCCTTCATATTATTATTACCCCCATTTCCTACATAAATATCGTATATACCTTTAGGAATAATACAATCATCTCTATATAATACAGATCCGGCACCACCGGGTGCTGGAGTATTAATAATATTAACAGATTTATTATAAGTCTTATATAATGCAGTATCTGTCCCCATGTAACTTTCAAAACTTAAATATATAATACTTGAATTATCTGAAGTATATACTAAATCGGTCAATATATGAGAACTAGTTTTATTTATATTATAAAAAGTAAAAGTATCTTCATCAATATTATATTTATTAATTTTTAAGTGTTCGAGTTGTCCCGATGATCCTTGTGACGGAGTAGTAATAATTGCTAATTCTTTATCATTTGGTGATAAGGTTAAATTTGTAGCGACGGGGATAAAAGGTTGTAATTCTTTTAATAAAGAGACATCATTATTTTTCAAATTAATTTTTCTAATCTTATATTGCATGGAAACACCATTTTCTAAAATATATGCAAAATTATTATCACTTGTTATAGATACTTTTGTCGGCATTGTGAATCTAGCATTGGTACCAATACCATTTTCGAAACCAGGAGTACCATCAGTTGAACCGGCAATTAGAGTTACAAAACCAGTATTAACATCTATTTTTTTTATAGAATTATTGTACGCATCACAGACAATAATGAATTCATTATTATTTGATACTGCTACGCCCATAGGAGAATTAAATCTAGCATCATCAGGATTACCGTTTATATTGCCTGAATTAGTATTAGGATTAGTACTAGACAAAGCAGAAAGTCCAACAGTCAATGTATTATTATAAACTAAATTATTTAAATAATTAATATATACAGCATTTGGAGAAGAAGCTACAATAATAGATAAATCATCAGATACACTTAGTGAATTAAAAGCACCAAAATCAGAATTTATAGTGAATAATTGTGTGGAAGTATTTAAATCATATATAGATGAATAATATATTGAAGTACCAGCATTATAAAATATATATTCATTTTTAAAATCAATAGAACTAGCAACTAAAAGTGAATCATTAGTTGGATTTAATTGTTTTAATAATTCTGTAGTACCAATTCTAGAATCGAAGTCTTGAGTTATATCAATATTTTTACCAGAACCACCACCACCAACTAATAAAACATCTGCTAATAAATTATTAATAAAAGATAATTTATAATGTTTTTGATTATATTCAGTATTATTTTTTAAAACAATATAGTATTCGTTATCATTTGTTGAAGATTTATAGAATATATCATTATTTTCATAATCAGTAATAGAAATAGTATTAATAAGATTATTATCATTATCATATTCTTTAACAATTGGATGTTTTGGATCACTTAAATAATCTTTATTGGTAATATCAAGTAATTTATCATAAATATTATTAATATAATTTGAAGTATTTAAATTAATATCACTTGTATAATTTGAAGAATTTACAAATTTAGTTAAAATATCATCATCCAAAGATTGTAAATTATTTAAAGTAGTATTTGTTAAATTATTAATAGAACCTGTTAAATGAATATCTCCTATTATATCTAATTCAACAGATGGAGATTTATTAATACCTATTTTAGCATTTTTATCAATGATTAAGTAATCATTAGTATATTGATTACTTGATTCAAGCATATTAAAATTATTTTCATTATTGTCAGTATGAATTATTCTTAAAGATGCATTATCAAAAGGTGTCGAACTGATAATTTCAAGATTTTCAGTTATATATGTTGAAGTAGATATAGTAGTTGTAGCACCTTGAATATTTAAATTTTCAGCAGTAATAGTTCCATTAACATTTATATCAGTAGCAGTAATAGTTTTGCCAACGGATAAATTAGAAAATATATTAACATCTTTAGAACTAATTAAATTTTCATTAATAATAACATTACTACTAACATATAAATTACTAACATTAATATCATTTAATACAGTTAAATTATAACCAAATATATTACTATCACAAATAATATCATCTAAAAATAGAGAAATATTAGAAGATGTTAAATTATTATTAATATTAATATAATTTGTTTCAATATTACTACTATATAATCCTTTATGATTAATTAAATTATTACTAATATTAATAATATCTGTTTCTAAATTTGTAAATTCAGCATTAGCACTTTGAATAATACCCAATGAAGTTATATCGCCTGTACTATTAATATTAGAAGTTGTAAATGTACCTTCAATTATATCAATATCAAAACCAACTAAAGGATTGTTATTTTGATCATATGATTTAATACTAAATAAATTATTATCAAAATCTAAATTGATAGAATTATAGTTCAAATTATTTTTATTTTTTAATTTAATATCATTTATATTAATGCCTGTAAATTCACCATTATAATTATATAATGTCAAATAATCATTTATATTTTTAAATTTAAGCGTACCTATATTAATATCATTTGCATTGCCAATATAAATATCACCAAATTTATTATTATAACTACCTATGTTATAAGTACTATCTTGTTTTGGAATAATATTTGCATCATATAATATAGTATTATATGAATTTGGTGAATAAGTTGTATTATTATATCCATATACACATTTTAAATAGGAATTATCAACATATAAATCTGTTGTATTAATACAGTTGCTAATATTTAAATTTGATGCATCAATAAAACCATTTACTGTTAATTCTGTTCCGATAACAGGTTCGGTTGAAATACCAATATATGCATTTTCATATTCATTGCTTGTACCAAATTGAACTATAGTAGATTTTTTATTAGTTTTAACAGACATAGAATTAATATATCCTGTTTCATTAGAAAAATTGTATGTGAAATCATTATGCATACTATAATATGGTATATTAATAGCATCATGTGGAATAGAAGTAATAGAAAAAATATTATTATTATCACTTAAATCTAATATAATACTTTTCTCATATAAACTATAATCAATTATTTCTAATATATATATATCAATTAATGTAATAATATAAATTTTATTATTATTATTACTATTGAGTAATAAATTCTGAAATGATATAGTTTTACTAGAATATATTGTAGAAACATAATTTGTTTCAATATGTAAACTTAATATTCTAGATATACTTTGTGAATGATCTAAAATAATTAAAAAATTATTATCATTAGTTAACATAATCTTTTTAATATTATTAAAACGACTATCTATGCCATCTCCTATAGAAGTACCATATCTTGGTCCAATAGTATTAGGAGGATATCCAGCAATAGTAGTAACGCTATAATTAGATAAATTTATTTTTCTAATAGAATAAGCACCATTGTCTGCTACATATAAAAATGTATTATTATTATCAACGGATATTGATGTTATTAAAGTAAATTTAGCATTATTTTGAATACCATCTTCATAACCACTTGGATTATCATTAATAATAATAGTATCTAAATTATAATTAGCACTTTGAATTGAAGTAAGATCAGCAGAATAAATTTTATTATCATCAGAAAAATATAATGTATTTTTATCTGTAGATAGAGTCAAACATACAGGATTATTTAAAGTGATTGTTGTCGTGGCGCCCGAATCTGTATTACTAAATCCCAAAGAATATACTTGATCTATAGAATAATTAATAACACGAATTTGTTTATGAGTTTTATCAACAATAAATAATAAGTTATTAATATTATCATATACAATCTCAGATATAATACCGTATGACGCTTCTGTTATTCTATCGCCATCTGTATAAGTACTATTACCAATTAAACCACTTTCAGTTATAGGTATGAGATCATTAATAATATGTTTAGTAATTAAATTATCACCATTATTATAAATAGATGATAAGAAAGTAGTATTATCTATCTGTACCAAAGAACTGTAAATAATATTTTGATCTGCAATATATGGAAATGTAGTATCAATATTAAAAGATGATATATTATCATTTAATATATTATCGATTTCTTTGGGTCTAATTTTATTAATATTAAAATAATTATTTTTATCTTTTTCAATAGCAATATTAATATTAGATGTCGTGAATTGTACATTACTTGATCTAATATGCAAATTAGATAAACTATATATAAATTCATTATTATTTAAATTTTGTAATCCAGGAATTAATGAATTACCATTTAAATCGTAAATATTATTTGTATGTATATCATTAGTATTAATTGAATCTGATTTAATATTACCATTATCTAAAATAATTAAGTCTTTTTCATATGAAGTGTAACTATTTAATGCTGTAACTCTAAATTTACCATTATCACTATATATCAAATTATTATTATAAATTTTAGAACCATTAATAACATTTCTTACATCAGTATCTAATATAATATGAGGATCCTGATTATTAAATATATTATTAGCACTTAATCTAATTTGTCCGTTTACATCAACTGAATATAATAAATTATCTATATCTTTACCAATACCAATCTTAGCATTAGTATCTTTACCAATTGTAGTATAAATAGTATTTTCTAAAGTTGATAATGTAAAAGCACTTTTAAAATCTGTAATAATATTATCATTATAATCTATATTAATAATATTATTATGTATATTAGAATTAATAGTATCGAGTAAATAAATACCAGATTTCATAATATGAAAAGAATCAAAATTATCACCATTTATATTAAGATCAATGTTAGATGATGTAAAATTAATATTAGATGTCATTAAATTATAATTAGATGTAGTAATAAAATGTCCTTCATTATCTAAACGATTTGAATTATTAAGAATTATACTATTACCATTATTTTTATCAAAAATATTATCAACAAAAATATAATCAACATATAATGATCCATTTTCAATTTTAATATTACCATCTTTATTTAAATTAATTAAAGTTTTATCTATGCTATTATTAATATCTTCATAATTAATTTTAAAATTACCATCATTTGTACTATATAATTTATTAATACCACCAATATTATAATTTGAATTATAATTAGTTAAATTATTTTCAAGAATAATATGAGGTATATCATTAATTACATTAGTAAATAAATAATGTTTATCAACATTATCAATATATTTTTCATAATTATTAATTACTTTAATATCTAAAAATCTATTGTTAATATTTATAGGTGTATTATTAAATGTATAATCAATATTATAAATATTATAATTAAATATTGTTTCATCTGTATGATCTGATATAATTGGGATACTATTTTTTGTTCCAATTATATTTTCTTTTAAATAATTTGATGTTATTAAATTAAGAATATTGATAGAATTATTATTATCATAATAATTATCAATTAAATGATTTTTAATATTATTATTAAAGATAGTTGTTGGAATATTAATAGATGTATTATAAATAGTTTCTACATTTAAAATAATATCAATATCAGAATTTTTTGTAATATTAGGATCATATAATAAATAATTACTTGTAAAAATATTTAAATTATGATTTTCGATATAATTAGAGTTAGTATATATAATAAGTTCAGTTGCATTATTGGTATCAATATCTGTTTCATCAAGTATAATATTGTTATAATATAAATGTAAATTATGTGTTTCATCAAAATTATAAGTATAATTTGTAATATTGCTTGTGAAATTTAGGGTATTTAAATATGTATAATTATTTTTAATATTAAAAGCACGTTCTGTTGTTTCTCCATTAAATAATATTGATAAATTTGAATTTAAATTTTCATTAATAAGATTATTATTATTTAATTCAAATGAAATATTACTATAATTATTATGAACGTTTGAATATGAATAAGATGGTAATATAACATTGTTATTAATATCAATTATATTAGGATTAGTATAGTTAGTAGAAATTGTATTATCAAATATAAAATAATTAGAATTTAATTGATTGAATGAAATAGTATGATTATTAATTTCATTAGGAAGTGAAATATTATATTTAATATTATTCTTATTATTATAATTTATATTTTTAATATAATTAGAACTATTCTTAAAAGCTTCAAATATAATATTGGAATTTATATTATAGTCTGGTATATGATCACTATCAATATTAACATTATAAGTAAAATTAATATTATTATTAAGAATATTAAATGTCGAATTAATATTTAAATTAGAATTAAAAATTTCAATTAATGAAAAATTATTATTATTATTATTATTAAAAGTATTATTAGTATCACTATAATTATTAATTAATTTCATAGAAGTATTATCATCTGATTTTACATGTAAAGGATATATAGGATTTATTTCATTAATTCCTATATTTTTATTTTTATTAAGAGTAATAATAGTATTAATATTATCTGGTACTAAAGAATTGTTATTATTATTCGCATATTGTATATTAAAATTATTATTATTTGTTGGACCCTCAAAAATCCAAAAATGATTTAAATTACCTGTTTTTTTATGAAAATTAATTCTGGCAGATTCACTTAAATTTTCATTTGTTAATTGTAAAAGATATTTAGAATGATCTTGAATATGTAAAGAAATATTACTAGTTGATGGATTATAATGATTTATATTGTTATGAGAACCGATATTAATATAAGTATTATTAATATTATTATAAAATGATATAAATTTTTTATTTAATTTATTTTTTAATGAAAAAATAGAAGGGTAAACAGGTTTTATATCAAGAGGGTCAAAAGTAAAATCATTATGAGATTCTAATGAAAAAGATATTGTATTTACATCAAAACTATTATTATCATCAAAATATTTTAATTTTAAATCAAAATCTGCAATATTAATATTATTATATGGTTTAACAAAACTTGCAATAGAATCATTTACACTATTCTGATAAATTAAAGTATTTTTTACTACATTATTTTCTATATCATTCTTATTTGTATTAATAAAATTAACTATATTAGAATCATATAAACCTATTATTGTTTTATCACTATATAACCATGATAATTGTTTACCAGATAATTCGATATCATTTTGTGATTGTATTACTTCTGGATTAGTTTGATTTGTACTAGTACTAATTTGAGTTCCATTTGTACCTTGTGAAACTTCAATACCACCTGCTAATATAACTTTATCACAGTGTACTGTTCCTGTAACATCTAGATCACCATAAATTTTAACAGTTTTTTGCGAAGTAATACTACTATCATTGGGAAGCGAAGTATTTTTATCACGATTAAATATAAAATAATAATTTTGCGTATCATTATCATTAATTTCATTGGTCGTATTTATGGTACTTTCGTTATTTCTTCTATACATTATTTCTAAACCTGCTTTATCAGGATGATATGTATTATCAGTATAACCAAATTGTAATACACCAGGATAATTATTATCAGTCTGAATATATTCATTATGATTTCTATATATATACCATTTTTCAGTATTTTTATTACCTGTTATAGGATTCCAATTGCAAAAATCAATACCTGTAAAATTTGCTTTATTCAAATCTGAATTATCAATTTTATTAAATTTACCACGAAATAATCTAATAACTGTATCATTATAATCGTGTAAAGATAAATTACGAATCATTAGAGGTTTTGTATTATTAGGATCAACATAACTATTTTTACTTTCTTCAGATAAATTATCTATTCCAACAAATATATTAGTATTTGTATAAGAAGTTTTTGGTTCAGAATCTATGGAATTTGCATTAATGTATCTAAATGTTGCTAATCTAATATTATTTTCATAATATCCTCCACCATTAGAATGTATATCATTAACAACAGAATTGATACCACCTATAATATTTAAACCTTTACCATTATTTATACTATTAGTATCACTAGTATTATTATAATTAATAAAATATTTATTAATTTGATTATCAATATTTAAAAAATATGTATTATTATTTACTAAATTATCATCTTCTAAGAAAAATTGTGCTTTTTGTGCTATACCATTCTTATTAATAAATAAATTATTACCTAATATATCACCATTAACATGTAGAGCATGTGTAGGAATATTTAAAATATCTAAATTAATTCCAACAGAATTATTTTGATGTATTGAAAGTGTCGGCGCAACACTATTATTTTTAGTTATATCATCAATTATTGTACCTGGATAAAAATATATATTTCTCTTAATATCATTAGTATGATTTTGACTAGTATTTATAATTAAACTTTTATCATTATCATTTTTATTTAATATTATGTGACCGATATGAGTTTTATTTAAAATTGATTCATCCAATGTATTTGAATCTTCAATACATATTTCAAAATTAGATAAATCTTGATTCTTAATTGTTAATTGATTATTGTTAAAACTTTCTGTATCATTAATACCAATTGCTAATTTACCAGGTACTCCTAAATTACTTCCACTTATACGTACTGTACTATTAGAATTTATACCATAATATAGTATAACATTACCTTCTATATCTTGTTGGGTTAAATTACTACCGAATTCTGTTTCAAATGTGCCATTACCATTATCAATTAAGTTTTGCATTTTTTCAATATTTAGAGCATTTAATCTATAACCATGATAAAATAAATTTCCGGATACATTAACATCATCTTCATATGTAACAATTTCTTTAAATTCAACAGGACAATTAAATTCAGAAGTATCACTAGATTTAATATTTAAATTACTTAATACCATTTTATTAGCATTTAAATTACTTTGTATAGTGAGTTCTTTGTTAATAATTAAATTATTATTAACAATTAAATCATTTTCAATTTCTAAATTATTTTTAAATTTATAATTACCACTAGAAAAATCTCCAGGTTCTATTTGATCTGCCTTAAAATTTATTCCAACTTTTCTATAATAAATATCATCTAATTCAAATATATTAGGAGTATTGTCTGTACTGCTTTTATAATCTTTTATATAAATTTTATCAAATAAAGATGCACCGCTTACTTGTAATTTAGAATCAATATTTATATTATTACTAGTAAATGTATCAATAGTATTTCTACCAATAGAAACAGAACCACTGCTAGTAATTGTCATAGCGGGATAATTAGAAATAATAGAATCAGAATATTGAGGATTATTTAAATTTGGAATAATATACGAATTATCTGGATTATATAATTTATTAATATCTAAAGATGGTTTTGATACATGAAATTCCAACGGCATTCCTTTTGTAGTTGATATAATAGCGGGCGAGTCAGAATTATTACCAATTATACCCATTTTTAAACTAGATGGTTCATTTATAATTAATTTTTCATCTGGAACTCCAGGATTAGTATATATATTTGGTTCGGACATAGCTTTGTTTTTTATTGCAATATGTATATTTTCCATAGTACCATTAGTAGTAGACGATACAATATTGACAGGATGTAAATTATCAATAGTATCAATACTGCTAGCACCAATATTAATATAATTTTCTGTATAAATATTGTTTTTTTTAATATCTGTACCAGGAATATTTGCAACCCAACCTTGTGAAAATTTTGATATAGTAACATTTGAATTGATAGCAGTAATAAAATCATTAATAATATTACTAGAAGTTAAAATATTATTTAAATTATAAGGTATTCCTTCTTCATTTAATATTGTTAAATTTTTAGCAGATATAGTTCCTTTACATACTATATCTCCATTTTCAATATATATACCAGATTTGCTATTTAATGCAAAATTAGAATCAAAAAGACTTCTTGAAGTATTTATACCTATACCAGAATTATTAACAATCATAGAATATTTAATATCTCTTGGTAACATTGGACCATAATTAGACCAATAATTAGTGTGTTGTTGTCCTACCTCTAAAACAGTTTCATTATCAGCATATGTATCACCAATAACAAGATATTCTCTTGTATCTAGATCTAAATATTGAGTATCTATAAGACCTATTCCTAAATTTCGAATTTCTATTTCGGACGGTGTATAATCATTCATAGACATTTTACTTTAAAAATATATTAATTCCTTATGTATTATTAACATTTAAAAAACACATAAATAAAAAATGATATTAAGAAATGGAAATATTATTAAATAAATATGAATAAAATATCATCATTGCATAATAAAACAAGAGAAATTAATATATTAGATATGCCATATAATGAAAAAAATATTATATTATCATTGGATGCATTATCTTCATTTTTATATAATAATGGTATTAATAAGATTGATTATAAAATCAATGATATTAATTTATTTAGAACTGCATTCGTTCATCAATCATATTGTACCATGAAAAATTTTGATTTTATAAATAGTAATTCAAAATGTCCCGATAATTGTTTACCATTACAAGATATGTCTTATGAAAGATTAGAATTTTTAGGTGATTCTATACTCGATATGGTAATATCTGAATATATTTATGAAAGATATCCAGATCAAAATGAAGGATTTTTATCTAAAATGAGAACAAAAATTGTAAATGGTAAAATGTTGGGTTTTTTATCAAATAGTATAGGTTTTAATAAATATGCAATTATATCTAAACAAGTAGAAGATTCAAATGGTAGAAATAATTATAAAATAATGGAAGATATTTTTGAAGCTTTTATTGCCGCATTATTCAAAGATTCAAATTCTGATTATAAATTAATTTATAAATGGATTATATATATAATTGAAAATTATATTGATTTTAGCGAACTTATAGCATCTAGAACAAATTATAAAGATATGTTAATTTATCATATGCAACATCATTTACAAGATGTTCCTAAATTTTTGGAAATTGAAATAAATATTAAAGATTCTGTAAAAAATTTTAAATATTGTATTAAAGATAAAAGTAATACTGTTATCTCAACCGCAACAGGAAATTCAAAAAAAGAAGCTGAAAATAATGCAGCATTAGAAGCATTAAACCATTATGGTGTTAATATTAATACTGTAAATATAACCCAAAGTCATTAAAATAATATAAAAATAATTAAATATATATTTAATTAGACTAATGAAATATCTGATATTACTATTAAATTTAACATTAATAAATGCATTTATACATAGTAATATAAATTATAAAACATTATCATACAGAAAATTTAATAGTTTATATTTATATAATGATGAAAAAAAAGAATTAAATAATACTACTAATAATTGGAAAAAAAATTTAGGAAAAGAATTATTATATGCCAAACGCCCAATAGGAATACCAGATTATCTAGAAAATATTAAACAAACACCAAATACAAAAACTTTATTAAAAAATAATACAAATAGTATATTTTTTTCTAATTATAATAATATTTTAAATCTAAAAAGTTTAAATTTTTTAAATATTACAGATTTATCAGATAAATTAATATTAAATATAAAAATACCCAATATATTAAGATATACTATTAATAATTTTTCTTTAAAAGATTCAGAATTAAAACATTCTAGAATTGCCATGTTAGCTATAATTGGTAGAATATCTGCTGAGAGTATTCATCCTATACTAGCAAATAAATTATATTCTGAAAATTTATTAGTTAATAATGAATTAGTACCGTCTTTTTTAAATGGTGGTTTAAATAAAATTAATCCGTTATTTTATATATTTACATTATTCTATATATTTTTAATTGAATTAGATAATTTAATTGAAATATCAGATTTAAGTAATACTACAAAAATTAATACCAATAATATATCACCATTTGACCCATTAAATATTTATAATTCTCAATCAGATATTGATAAAATATTTATAAGATATAATGAAATAAATATAGGTAGACTGTCTATGGTATTTAGTACATGGTTTACTTATTATGAATATGTTAATGGAAAAAATGTAATAAATCCGGAAATATTAACTTTATATCCATGGATAATTTTAAGCATAATTATTTCATTATATACATAATAACAATAATATATAAATATGTTATGTGACTTATTGTTATCAATATTTTTGATTTATATATATATATTTTATAATATTTTAAATCATGTAATATAAATAGATATGAGTAAATATAAATTTCTAAAAAATAAGATTATTTTAAATAAAAAAATAAAAATTTATAGTAAAAAAAATTCTAAAAAATTGTATTGTAAATTAAAAATTGGAACCAAAACAGTAAGATATAAAAATAAAATGGTTTCTATTAAAGATTATAAAAAATATTATAATAAAAAAATGAAAGGTGGAGTAAAAAGTCAGAAAAGTCAAATGAAGAAAAAATCAATGGATTCATCGTCAGTAAGAGATAGAATAAGAGAAAAATTTGGAACTAAAACAGTTGTATTTAAACCTAAAAAATTATATTTACCATCAAAAGTTCCTCAAAAATCGGCATTTAATAATCGTGGGTATAAAATGCATATTGAAGATACTGCTAGTGGCGTAAAATGGGGTAAAATACACGAAAGAAGATATGAACCAGATCCATTACGAAAACATTCTGTTCATTTACCAGGATTTTCTTCTAAATCCCAATATTCATATAGTGCAGGTTTTTTTGCACCACGTAGAAAAATACATAATAGAATACCGCATCGTGGACCAACAGTACAACAAAAAAGAAATAGAGAAGTTGCAAGACAAAGAGCTTTTGATCATGAATTAAAAAGAGCAAGAGAAGAAAGAATACATTTAAATTTAGGAATTAGAAATAAACCAAATCGATTACCATATAATATTGAAAAAGAGAGAAGAAATAGAATAAAAAATATGGGATATTAAATTAGATAGTTTTTTTTTAATAAATTATAATATTTAATAGTTATAATATTAAATGAATAATAAATGTTATAATTTGAAACTAAGTGAATATGATAATGGTTTATTTGATAAATCTATAGATGCAACATATATAATATTTTTAGAAAGCAATACAAAAAGATATGAGAATATAAAAAATGAACTAAAAAAAAATAAACCAACAAAAAAAGTGTATATTTTATATAATAAAGGATGGAGAAAATGCCAAAAAGATAAATATATAACGAATACTGCTAAAGATTTAGTTGATTGTAATATGTATATTTTAAAACATGCAAAAAAAAAAA
>TARA_B110001450_G_scaffold235479_1_pt1 | contig 22643 bp, 24 predicted proteins | sample TARA_B110001450 | Tara Oceans TARA_B110001450 (sample SAMEA4396538) | marine metagenome | biome: Polar Biome; feature: [SRF] surface water layer (ENVO:00010504); material: water (ENVO:00002006), including particulate matter (ENVO:01000060) such as... | depth 5 m | reverse complement strand
TTTTTTTTAAATTAGCTTCATTTGAGTGAAAACCTATATGATGTCTTATATCTGTTTCTCCATAACATAAAATTAAGTAATCTTTGGAATTAATATTTAAGTTTAATATATTTCTTTTAATATCTTCTATTTTGTGATTTATATTATATATAGTGAAGGGAGCTGTTCTGTAACTTCTAAAATTATTTCTTGCATATAATTTATTTATATCATTAATTTTTTTATACGTTCCTGTAAATGCAGAGGTATGACTATCTCCGTAAATATAAATTAAATTGTCTTTTTCATCCATTTATATAGTATAGATAAAAAAATTAATTGCTTAACTATTATTGATTAGTTTAATAATTGCGACATGTGAATATTATAAATTTCAAAATTATTTTTAATATAAAAGTTTACTAGATTTTCATTACATGTTAATGTTATTTTATAAGCATTTATTTCTTTAGAATAATTGATAACATGCTTAATTAAATCACTACCTATACTATTATGTCTATAATCCCTGTGAACTATTAGATCCTCAATTCTTATATATTTACTTAATTGATGAATAAATTTTTGCTCTATATTTAAAGTAATTGATCCCAATAATTTATTATTATATTCGGCTACGAAAATAATATTACTTTTAAATATTATATCATATATTTCTATAAATTTTTCATTTGATATTTCACAATTTATCGATCGAAATTGGTTTATTAAATTAATATATTCATGATAATCTTCATAATTTAATTTTCGAATATTTATTTTCATTACATATATAACATAATAAATATTATTTTATATATATACTATTTATATTTTATCATAATATAAACTCTTTATCTCTGGCCTGGCCCATATATGGGCCGGTTTTATATTCATATACACGAGTATCATCTTCCAAACTTACATAATTATGTCCACCATAAAAAGTAATTGATATATCTCCTTGTTCTAAAATTGGTTCGGCTATAATTGTATGATCAGTATCGTATAAAATAGCTTTAATTTTACCTTGAACCACTATCCAACTTTCTTGTGTAATTGTGGTATATCTTTCTAATGGTACATGATAATGTGGTTTAAATGTTTTATCTTTTGGTAGAGAGAAACAAGAAACTTGTAAAAATTCATTTTCTGGTGAAATATCACATCTTTTTTCTATAATATTACTCTTACGGTTTACAATATGAAGTAATAACTGAGGATTAATTTTAGAATAAATTTTTTCCATATTTAATTATAATTATAATTAAGTATTTAAATATTTAATTATAATTATTATTATTATGAATAAAAAGGCATTAATAACAGGAATAGGAGGCCAAGACGGAAGTTATTTATCCGAATATTTATTATCATTAGGATATAATGTATATGGAATTGTAAGAAGAAATTCTGTATGTGAACATCAATGGGGAAGATTAGAACATATTAATGATAAAGTATCTGTACAATATGGAGATTTATTAGATATAGCTTCACTTGAAAAGATTGTTAAAGACGTTCAACCGGATGAAGTTTATAATTTAGCAGCACAAAGTCACGTCCGAATTAGCTTTGATATACCACAATTTACGAGTCAAACAAATGCGTTGGGTGTTTTAAATTTATTAGAAGTATGTAAAACATTATGTCCTAATGCCAGAATTTATCAAGCGTCATCGTCTGAAATGTTTGGTAATTCTGTAGATGATGATAAATTTCAAAGATTAACTACTCCGATGACACCAGTAAGTCCTTATGGTTGTTCCAAATTATATGCTTTTAATATTTGTAAAACATATAGAGAATCATATAACATGCATATTTGTAATGGAATACTTTTCAATCACGAATCTCCCCGGCGTGGATCTAATTTTGTAACAAATAAGGTTGTTAAAGCAGCTGTTCGCATTAAAATGGGACTTCAAGATAAATTAGAATTAGGAAATATGGATTCATATAGAGATTGGGGACATTCCAAAGATTATGTACGAGCAATGCATAGTATAATAAATTATGAAAATCCAAGAGATTGGGTTGTTTCTACAGGAGAAACCAACAGTGTGAGAGAAATGTGTGATTATGTATTTAAAAAATTAAATTTAGACTATAAAGATTATGTTGTTCAAAATCCGAAATTTTTAAGACCGAATGAACTTAATTATCTAAGAGGAGATAGTACAGAAATTAGAGAAAAATTAGGATGGAAACCAGATTATAATTTTGAACAATTAATGGATGATATGATTGCTAGTTGGGCTAATATTTATAATATGAAGTCGATTACTAATAATAATTTTATTATGCAACATAGACCAACGTTTGAACAAGAAGAAGCTGATGCATGTTATAAATATATGCTCGATGATACATTTATCACAGAACATAAAAAAACTTCTGAATTGGAGTCAATGATATGTAAATATTTAAATTGTAAAAATTGTATTATGACTACTAGTGGGACAAATGCAATTATATTAGCATTAATGTCGTTAGAATTAAATATTGGAGATGAAGTAATTGTTCCAAATTATACTATGATAGCAACGATTAACGCCGTCAAATTTTTAAAACTTGTACCAGTAATAGTTGATGTTGATAAGGATACATTTACACTTGATTACGAAGAAATTGAAAAAAATATAACAGATAAAACAAAGGCAGTTATGCATGTATCATTAAATAATAGATATACTAATATGGACAATATAGTTAATTTATGTAATAATAAAAATATTGTATTGTTAGAAGATAGTGCACAATCATTAGGATGCAGGATCAATGGAAAAAATTTAGGCACTTTTGGAAAAATTGGATGCTTTTCTCTAAGTACTCCAAAAATAATTAGTACAGGACAAGGTGGGTTTTGTGTAACAGATGATGATGAAATTGCTAGAAAGATTAATATGATTAAAAATTTTGGAAGAAGAGAGAGTGGAAAAGATAACTTTGAAGTATTTGGAATAAATCTTAAATTTACAGATTTACAGGCTGTGATTGGAATAGAACAAATGAAAAAAATAGATAATAGAGTTAAAAGAATGAGAGAAATATACGATTTATATTATGAAAATTTGAAAGATCATTACGAAATGAAAACCCCATTAAATGATGAATGGATACCCTGGTTTGTTGATATTTATGTTGATGATAGAGATAGTATTATATCTTATCTAAAAGAACATAATATACAAACTAGACCAGTTTATGGAGAGATAAATAAAACTAATATTTATTATTCAGAAGTAATATTCCCGAATAGTAATTATGTGTGTAGTAAAGGATTATTTTTACCATCATATATTACATTAACTAATGCAGAAATTTTAAATATATGTAATTTATTGATTAAATATAATAAATAATTTAAACCCAAATCATATCTTTTAAATTAATTGTAATTCTATAAATTTGTCTGCAATTTTCCGTAAATTATTTTCATTGGTTTTATTTTTATAATTATAATTTATACATAATGCAGTAGAATTATGTGACTCCATATTGAAATTTATATAATTATTATATTTTAAATTCAAAACTGTTTCAATATTATTAACTATTCTACATAAATAATACCATATATCATCTGATGTTTCACAATAATTTTTAATATATTCTAAATTAAAAATTAGATCACCTGTTTTATGATAAAATGATGGATGATTTACAGTTCCTACTCCACTATTAGCAAAATTATAAAGATGTTTTAAAATTGGTGAATTACCTTTTTCATATTTTAAAGTTTCAAAATTTATATTATTAAGATTGGGTGTGTGTCCTCTATATGCTATACAACATTTATATTTATTATAATCACTAACTAACTGATTTATTAAATTTGAATGATAAAATATATCATCGTCCATAGTTAATATTAGACAATCTTCATTCCATTTTTCTTTTAATAATGGTAATAATTTTCTATATGGACCTATGTTTTCACACCAACGAACTTCAAATATATCATTTTTATCTATAAACTCTTGTAAATCATTATTCAATATTTTATTTTTAAAACCCTGATCCAATAAATACGGTTCAGTAGATAAATAAATATAGCATTTTGTTGGTAACAAAATTTGATTTTTTATACTAACAAGTGTATTTAATAACAAATTCTGTTTTTGATATATTGATGTTAATGATACATATATATTCATGTATAATTTTGTATATATAAATATTTGATTATATTTATATATTTATTTATTGGTATTATTTATTAACTTGATAAATTGATAAATTTTTTATAGTCAACATCACGTTCCATTATATTACTATATGAATTCATTTGTGAAATTAAACAAGGATATATACCATATATTTCGTAATTTTTTTGAATATTAGCATAACATACATCTATTTCACAGCAACAATTATTTATTTCACCGATAATTATATCATAAAATGTTTTATTAAGAATATATGCATGAGTTGTATGACCATTATTAAGTTTTTTCAAAAAACTTATTGATGTATCAATAAATGTATTTGGTCTAACAATACTAAATCCCAAATATAACATATTTATATTTATTTTATTTTGCTCTATATTAGAAATTATATCATTATATTTTTCTATAAAATTATCACAAAATAAAAAGTCATCTTCAAGAATTAAAATTTGATTATACATTTTTTCATTTGCATCCTTTATAATTTGCAAATGACTTAATTTACAACCCAAAGCACCTATTATATAATTTTTACTATGTTTCATATTATTTTTAGAATAGTGTATTGGATTTATTTTTGTTAAATCTGGACGTATAGCATCGAATCTTTCATAATTTTTAATATTAAATTTTGCTAATTGTTCAATACACATTTTCCATCTATCAGTACGCTCTTTTAAATTAATTATATAAATTCTATCTATATTTTCCATATAAATATAGTCTGTTTTATTATATTTATATTTTAACACTAAATATAAATATAATAAAGTTTATTTGTAGGCATCGACAACAATTGACATAGGCCGCGATGGCTCTTGCACTCGTTTGTCATGATCCGGTGTTCTTGATATATATCCATTACTATAATCTATTGGATTTATTATTGGACTATTTTGTTCATTATAATATTGTAAAAAATTTACATTACTTATATCAAAATTCGATTGCTCAAATAATTTTAAAACAGATTCATATTTTGGAAACCACACATGACCACCGTCTACAACTTTACTATTTAAATAATCATATGAACCACCACCACCCGGATCATGATATATATTTCCATTTTCATCTTTGAATGACCGTTCGTATAATAAATCACATCTATAATCTGGCATCGATAATCTAAATAATCCTCCGGGTTTTAATAATTTATATATATCATTAAACATCGATATTTGTTTATTATATTCTATATGTTCAAATACATCTTCGGATTGATAAATATTTACTGAATTTTCTAATAATGGAATGTTATCGGTTACGTTATGTCTAATGTGATATAAATTTGACTGATTTAATGATAAACCTATAAATGGTTTACATGTTCGTCTCTGTTCACTCATATCACCAGCATACAAATATATATTTTCATTATTTTGAATATCTTCAAAATTTACCATAATATTTATACTAGTTATATTAATATTATATTTATACAGATTTTATAATATTAATTATTAAGTATATAATATATTTGTTAAAATTGTATTCATTGAATTTTTTGAATACACATTTTGATGATACCAATTATAACAATTTTGTGACATTGTTACCCATTGTTCTTCTGGTATTGATTGTATTTTTTCTTTTAGTTCTTCCGGTGTTGTTACTGTAATATAATGAACATTTTCTTGAGGAGGATTCATATACGAATTAATCGACACTTCTGGTGTTATTATTGGAACTGTACCCAGAGCCATTAATTCTACTTCGCGATGACATTTTGATCCATAACCTCTAAGTGCCAAACCATACTTTGCATTCGATAATTTTTCTAAATATTCTTCTTGTGTAAATTTATGTTGTGTTCCTTGTGTGCAATGATATACATCTAAAACTTGTTCCCAATTTTTCTGAGTATTTCTAAACTGATTCTGTGTTGAATTTTCGATATTTCCTATAAATATTGAGTCTATTTTGCGATCTGCATATTGTTTTCTTGAATTTGTAGTAAGAAATTTTTCCATTATAAACGGTCTTCTTGGCCAAAATATCCATGGTTTAATATTTAAACCATTATCTTTTAGAACTTTACCCTCTTTTTCTATATCACAATTTCCTAATAATATCAAACTTGTATTTACTAATTCATTATTAAACCATTCATCGGTTGGTCTATCATATAATAAAATATTTGGAGCTAACAAACAATGACCACTATCTGTTAGTTCGATTTTTACATCATAATTATTTTTTTGAAATAACAATGCTAATTCTCTAAAACTATCATTATTATGTCTCCACAAACCTTCTTGTGGTTGTTTCGGTATTTTAATAATCCATTTATTATGTATTATTCTCTCAATTATTGCCAATTCTTTATATCTCTTTAATTTTTTAAGTGCGTTAATAAAAATTGTATTTATTTGTGCGAATCGTTGATCTAAAAAATGTGTATGTAAAAATACCAATGGACTATCCTTATAGTTCAATTTATTGTCTTTTATATTAATATTATTTACAACTTCATTTGGATTATTTGCTAGTAATATTCTCCAAGGCATGAAATTTATTTCTTCACCAAATTCAAACATGCTGTTTACATAATCCTTAGCCACATCTTCTAAAGAAGCTTGATCCACGTATCTTGAATTAACTGTGTGTTTTTTCCAACATTCAGGAACATTTTTATTTTTTGTCCATACACAACCACCGTTATAATATCCAACTTCATCTGTATTTGATTTTTTAACATAATGTGGTGATAATCCTATTTCTTTTGAGTTATCTATACATATTATTGGATTTAAAATAAAAACGTCCGAGTCTAAAAACATAGTATCTTTTTCATGTTGTAACGCATAAGACATTATATCTGCTTTATTATTCCAAAATTCTTTTATTATATTCATTTGTTCCATCATTTGTCTATTTAATCCTGTATATTTATCTAATGCAACATGTACTATTATATTTAAATTTGGTCTTGTTGTTAACTTATCTAATTCTTCTTTAGTTTTTGTATCTAACATACAATAAAATTTTGCACCCGGATGATGAAGAGATAACGAATACATTAATCCTATAAATTCATGATGACACGCGTGTGTGCACATTGTACAAAACGATGAAGGACTTGTCATTATAAATATATTTTTATATATTCAATTCAAAAGTAACATTTAAGTTTTTATTATCAATTATTTTATAATTATTTTCTTGTAATCATGTTACTAGTTTTTGGGTTAATTGTTGTGGGTCTTTATTTTTTAATAATAAATAAAATTCTACACAAATATATGTCGGAAATATTTTATCATCTAACATATTATTTAATACATCTATTTCTGAACCTTAAATATCCAATTTTAATAAATCTATTCGATTGTGGTTGTTTTCTAACATTATATTTTTTATTGTATCAACTTCTATTTCATCATATTCTTGCCCATACATATTTGGCACAAGTGTCTGAGATACATAATTAGGATTACTTTGTTTATAAAATTTTAGTGTTGTTTGTTCTTTATATAATTCTTTATCTATATATCTAAATTTAGAAAAGTTTTGTTGTAAATGATTGATATGCATTAAATAATCGTCTTATATATTTCCGGAGAAAGTATTATTTTTGTTTTCGTAATATTTTTTAACTTCATCATAATGTTTTACCGCCTTTTGAGTTGGGTCTATTAATAAAATATTGCAATTGTATTTATCTTGTAATTTTAAATCAAATGACATATCTTCACCAACTCCACCCGAATAAACAATACTATGTTCATTTAATTTCGAATTTATTGGAATTGACCATCCCCCATAAATAGTACCCAATGTTTCCATTATATATAAATAATCTTATTAACTATTTAAATAAGTTTCTATGAGTTTTTTATGTTGATTTGCTAATTGTTGTGCTTCTTGGCGAAGTTTATTTACATTCATACCGAATGTCATTTGGGTTTTTCCTGTAAAATTTGGATTATTATTTATATCATATCGTGGTTGACCACCATTATTAATACTTAAATGATTATGTAGTGGATACAAATATTTTGGATGATATACCATATTATACCAATCATCACAGCACCAATTCTTTATTTCTTTCGGAAAAAACCATCCAAATATTTCCATGTGTTTTCTTGAAACAAATGCTTGTGTTAAAATTCTTGAATTATTATTTATTGGTCCGGCTAATCCGATATCATTATGGGTTTTTAGCGCTTTAATACAATCATTTATCCATCCTTTTGTTTTGAATTCCATATCATCACCACATTGATAAAAATATTCACAATCCTGTTTAAATGCATCTTCGAATAATTTATTCCACATTAATGTAACATATCCCTTTTGTATAGCTTCCATTGTTATAAATTTAAATTCTACATTTGGAAATGCTTTTGAAAATCTAGTAATTTCTTGCTGTTGGTCTTCTTTATCAAAAAGTCTATCATCTTTATCAATACCAACATAAAATAAATATTTATGTTCTTTATCTTGTGTTAGCAAAAATGTTTTAAGAGTCATATTAAAAAGATATGTATCTTTTATAGTTACCCAATTATCTCTGTTTTTACTTGTTGCTAAAATTAATAATGCTATTTTCGTTTTAGATTCATCCATGATTTTAATATATAATTTATAATTAAAATTTTAAATTATAATTTACCATTATTTTAAAACAAAAATAACATATTTATATTTTTATATATTAATATGAGCAATATATCTTCGACAAAAGATAAAGACAAAGAAACTACAGAAAAAAACAATGAAGATAATTTAGATAAACAATTGCATAATTTTAACGCTGAATGGTCCGAACAACATGAAAAAATATTAGTAGAATGGGCAGATAAAGCAATTTGTTATAAATGGTTACATTCACGTTCACATATAAAATATTCCAGTAGAAATGCTTGGTTTACTATACCAGTTATTATTATGAGTACATTAACCGGAACAGCTAATTTTGCTTTAGAAAGAATTCCAGAAAATTTACAACAATGGTATTCTTTAGGTGTTGGGTCGGTTAATATATTAGCTGGTGTTATAACTACTATTCAACAATTTCTTAAAATTGGAGAACTAAATGAGGCACATAGAGCAAGTTCTATATCATGGGATAAATTTTATAGAAATATAAAGTTAGAATTGGCTAAAGCACCCAAAGAAAGAATACCAGCATATCAAATGTTAAAAATATCAAAAGAAGAATTTGATAGATTAATGGAAACTAGTCCATCTATTGATCAACATACTATAAATCTTTTTAAATCTACTTTTTCTGGTGGATATATTAAGAATAGCAATGCTTTAACTCTAAAACAAACCAATTATAAAAATTTACGTAAACCCGAAATATGTGATATTTTAGAAACAACTGCTAATTTTGTATATAAAGAATCTGACGAATCTCTTGCAAAAAATAAAACAAAAAATATAATTGCATATGCAAAAGAAACTAATGATAAAAAAAGAAAAAGCCTTATCATTAATAAATTTATTGATAAATTTTCTAGAGAATTTAAAAGAGAACCCACTAATGATGAAATTTATGATAATATAATTATTGATATATCAAATGCCCATATTTAAACTTACTTTATATCTTTCATATAAATATTTGATTTTTTTTTATCTAAAATCAAATTAAACAAACATAAAGCTACTCCCCACAGTAAAAATGGTAAATAATAATCTTCTCTTACGTCAAAAAATTTACCTATTACAGATCCCGTAATAATTATCAAAAAAATCAATCCAAACGATAATAATATATTATTCATTTGTTTTTATACATTATCAATAAAAAATATTTCTATTTACTTTGTTTTATAATTAATACAGGATTTTCTTTAATTGGACGATTTTCTAAAATGAACGTGCCTATATCATTTGCATCTATTTCTGGTGAACTTTCAAAATAATTACCCAATATTTTCATTAAATAGTCTTTATTTATTGGAGCCTTTACTTTATTTTTTCTATAAATTAATTTACCATTATTTATATCAAATCTATCAATTTCATTATTCTCCATAACACTCACTAATGTTGTTGTTAAACATTTTTTTTTTGTTCTCAATTCTTTTAATATATTTTGTATTTCGATCATTTTATTATTTATTGTTATCCATTCTTTTATTGTATTAACTAATAATGTTTTTGATTCGTCGGGTGGCATAATTAAAATAATATATTAATTATTTTATATATTATTTTATATATAATATATAAACATTATTCGTTATATAACCAATTACTTTTCTTATTTTGTTTAATTATTATCCTATTAACTAACTCTAATTTATTTCCGGAAATTTTTTCACTATTTAATTTTAATATATTTTTCAATTCTGCAACTTTTTTTTTTATATATTTTTCTCTCGTATTATTATCAAACTTTTCTAAAATTTGCTCATCTTCTTTTATAAATTTTATATGCTTATTACATAACCAACCATTATTTGTTAAACATGCTGACTGTGTACATTTTTCACCTGTTTTTTTAGTAATATATTGACATTCATTCAATTTTATACAGAAACCGGATGGACTATTTACGCCTCTAATTTGCTTAACATTATAATATTTAAAAAATGGTAATAATTTTTTTGATATTGTACGGCAATATGGACACTTTATTTCGTCAATTTTTAATCTAGCATTATCTAATATTTTTTTTGTTTTTTGATTTAAAATTTCATTATATAATGGTATATAATTAAAACAGTGACTACAATCCAATGTTATATAATTATTTTCTAATAATGTATTTGAAATTAAACACATATTTATTTTATTTAAATCACTTGTCTCATTTAGAAAAGTATTAAATAAATTTTTGACATCACACGTCGACATTAATATTATAAATATATTTTATTATACTTTTATATAAATTTTATATACTATTTATAAGTATAATACAATATATCTATAAAAATATAATATATTTTTATATAAATATATTTATGCCTTATAATGTAGAAATTTGGGGAAATAATATATGGTATCTATTTCATACGATTGCACACAAAATTAAAGAAGATCAATTTTTAAATGCTAAGAATGACCTAATATATTTAATTAAAACAATTTGTGGAAATTTACCCTGTCCCGAATGTTCAAAAGATGCGACTGAAACTTTAAATAAAATAAATTTCAATACAATAAATAGTAAACAAGAATTTAAAACTTTATTATTTAATTTTCATAATTATGTCAATAAAAAACTAAAGAAACCTATATATAACGAAATAGATTTAGATGAAAAATATTCTAAAGCAAATATATATATATTGTACAAAAATTTTAAAATTATATTCTCATCAAATTCTAATGTTCCCCAATTAATGTCTGCTAGTTTTCATCGAAAAAATAATTTACCCAAAATAGAAAATGCTTTAAATAGTTTACTAAATAAATTTGAATAATATTATTTAATATTATTTAATATTATTTAATATTATGATATTTTCATCTTTGTTCCTCTATGATACGCAATACATTTGAATTTTTGTTTTCCGGGTTTTTTACACGATACATTATTTGATATATTACTATTAAAATAAACCAAGTCCTTATGACCAGACGAAACTATTAATGAATAATATAATATTCCAAATATGACCCCTACTAAAACACCCAATACTACACCACCTACATTTGTACATTTATTTTGTAATTCTACGACACCATTAACCATCATTAATATTAATAAAAATGTTAATATCGAAGGATTTAATTCATTATTTACTTGCATTGGAAAAATTAAATATGATGATGTAAATCCTATAATAGCAGAACTTAATGATGGAGAATTAAATATACCATCTTGCCCACCCACAGTAAATGGACCCGGTAATACATTACAAAATGGTGATGCGAAATCACTTTGTTTACTTTTTAAAACATTTTTTAATAGATATGTAATAAATGTTATTATTACAGTCCCTATAACAAATATTAATCCCTTAACTATACTATTGTTAAAAATTGATAACATTATCATAAAAAACACTATTAATAATGGTGACATAAACGATATAAATTGAAATATATTTGTCAAAGTTAATGTTATTGCCAATGCCATATTTATATAATAATATTATTATAATATTAATAAATTTTATAATAATACACTATTTTATCATTTCATTCACAATAAAATTATAATAACATATATTTTTGAGCCTCAGAAATATGTTCTACTTCAAAAAATTCTAAACCATCTAAATTTTTACTATGTTTTTCACAAAATAATTTAAAATCTTTTGCATTATCTTTTGGATATAAAAATGTCTTAATACCGGCTCTAATACCACCCAATATTTTTAAATCTAATCCACCTATAGCTGTTATGTTTCCCTGCAAACATGTTTCACCTGTTATTGCGCAAACATTTTTTATTTTCTTATTTGTTAACAAACTATATAATACCAATGTTATAGCTGCACCAGCAGACGGACCATCCTTAGGGGTTGCTCCTTCTGGAACATGGATATGAATTCCCTGCATTTTTGTTTCTTCAAACTCTTTTACTAGTTTTTTCATAGTATTTTGATTTACTAATGATAAAGCCAATGTTTTTGCAACACTCATACTTTCTTTCATCACATCACCTTGCATACCCGTTAATTTTAATTCTAAAAATGTTGATGTGGAGAAAAATTTTGCTTCTATATGTAAAATACCACCGTTTCCATAAGCATTTGCCCACATTCCATTTATTATACCTACTTTTGGAATTTTATTAATTTTTAAATATTTTACTTGTTGTCTTTCATGTAAAATTTCTTCTATTATTTCTCTTGTTATTATTACCGGTATATTATATTTATTTGTTTTCTTTAATAAATCTAAATTAATAGAAGAAATTATTTCAAATAATATTTCTTTTAATTTTCGCACACCCGGTTCTATGGTATAGTTTTCTATAATAAATTGTGTTAATTCTTTGCTAATATTTATTACATTTTCTAATCTAAATTTCTTATATAATTCCGGTAATAAATAATCTTCTGTTATTATTAATTTATCATCTAATAATAAATTGTCAAATTTAATTCTATGAATTCTATCTAGTAAAATTTTATCTATTAATTCCGCATCATTATAAGAAAATATAAACAATGCCTTTGATAAATCTAAATCAATATTACTAAAATATTTGTCTTGAAAACTATCATTTTGTGTAGAATCTATTAAATGAGTCAATATACCTATTATTTCTTTTCCATGTTCAGTCCTACTTACTTTATCTAATTCGTCTATAAAAATAATAGGATTCATACATTTCTTTTCTATGAGAATATCTACTATTTTTCCCCAAGTCGATCCAACATATGTATAATTGTGTCCATCTATTGTACTACCATTTGAAGATCCACCCAAAGCAATTAATGCGAATGGTCTAGAATCACCATTTATATCTTTTAAACAATTGGCTATTCCTTTTTTTGCCAGTGATGTTTTTCCTATACCTGGTGGGCCTTCAAATCCAAAACAGTAACCGCTTTTTTCTCCATTTATCCATTGTCCAATAATTCGTTCTATTTGTGTTTTTGCATTATTATGTCCATGAACTGCTGAATCCAACACATTATTGAATGATTTTATATAATCTATTATTTCTTCATTCTTTGAATTAATTTTCATAATAAATTTTTCAATATTTATTAAATAATTATAAATATTATTGTTATTTATTGAATCCAGAATTAATAATATTTCTTTCACTATTACTATATTTGATTTGTATGTGTTTATAAATTCTTGAATTGTTGTTTTTATTGTAGTAATATTATTACTACTTGTTAATTTATTTGATTCAAGTTTATTTTTTTTTATTATATTATTAATTGAATTAAGTATATATATTAATATTTTTTTCTTATTATTTAATGAACTATTTATAATATAGCTAATTATAGTATTATATATTGGTTTTAGATTTGATTCAATAATGGTAATAATATTTATTATTTCTACATTATTAAAGTCATCCTTATTTGTTAAATCTAGTATTAAATTTATAAATTCATTAACTTCATTATTTTCTATATTTTTAATATCTAATATTTTCAATGGTTCTTTTAAATTTTTAAATATTGTAGTTATTTCATCCTTTTTATTTAATATATATTCCTCTTTATAAATCCCGAATGGAATTTTTAATAAGCCATCTAAATATTGTCTAGCTTTTGATCCAGAATCTTCTGATTTTGATTTTATTTCTTTTAATTTTTGCATGGCTTTTTCTTTTACATTATTACCAACCTTTAATAAACAGATTTGTTGTTCCAATGGTATCTTATTATTATCAAAATTCGATAATGTTGTTGTATATTCTATTGTTTTATACATTGCGTCTTTAAAAAATTTTTTGCAATCCCAAGATAAACTATTATAAATCATTTTCTGTTCATAACTATCACCATTCGAGATATTTTCATTTGATAATAAATCATATAATAAATATGCAATGTACTGAAATTCTTGTTTATGATTATTAAATAATAATTGTATTAACATATTTCTCTGATTATATAATTCACTACCTATAAATTCATTAACCACACTGTCTATTGTTTTTTGTTCCAAACTACTTATTTGGGTCATAATAAACATATATTTATTAAATAATTCTTGATTACTATAAATCAAATAATCTTTTAAACTTATATTATTATAAAAATTGTTCCACGAATTAAGTATAAACAATTCATTGTTTTGTAAATTATTTTCTTTAATATATTCTTGTAAATTATTCTTTCTCATAATTAAAAACTTGTAACTTAAATTATTCATTAATACATCATCAAATACACTATTTATTACTAACGTTTTTTTATTAATATAATCATGAATTATCACTTTTATACCATATATTCTTAAATTAAAATTAGTAGACGTTCTTATCAAATCGAAACATTCCAAATTATTTGCATCTATAATATTGGTATCGTCTATTATTTTATTTTTTTGAATTGGTTTAATGTTGTTAGTTGTTTTTTTTACTATTTTATCAGTCCAAGTTAATATTTTATAATTAATTGGGTGTAGATATTTTCTAATTACTTCATATTTTAAATATAATTCATTATCACTTAATTTATTTTCAATAAATTGATTGCTCAAACATATTTTTATTAAGTTATCAAAATTATATATACCATAATTTTTTATCAAAGATGATAAATTATTATTTATATATTGCAAGTCGTTTACTATATTATCATAATTTAACGTATTTAATAAATTTATTATTTTTTCAAGACTTTCTAGACATGAATTATATTCATTTATCGATATAATATTCATTAATTTATATTTCGACACACCAATTTGAATATTATCTATTATATTCTTGAAAAAATAGATTTTTTCATCATAAACATTCATTATAATTTATTATAATAAAAATATATTTATATTCTATTTATTATCTCAAATAAATATTTTATTAAAATTGATTAAAAGATTGTCCATATTTAATATATATATTATGGGTATTCCATACTATTTTTCATATTTAATTAAAAATCACAAAAATATTATTAATAAAATTAATAATAATATAAATTTCAATAATTTGTATCTAGATTGTAATTCTATAGTATACGAATCTATTGTTTATGATAATTTTATAAATAAATCACAATTTGAAAATTATATTATTACAAACGTCATACAAAAAATAGATTGTATTATAAAATTAATTGATCCCGATAAAACGGTATTTATTACATTTGACGGTGTTCCTCCTATTGCTAAACTTAATCAACAAAAAAACAGACGTTATAAATCTTGGTATCAAAATAAATTATTTAATGAGGCGAATTTATGGGACACATGTTCCATTACACCTGGAACATTATTTATGGAAAAATTAAATATTACTATTAAAAATCATTATGAAACCAATACATATAAACAAAAAATTTTACTTAATTTGTCTGATGTACCAGGCGAAGGCGAACATAAAATATTCGAATATATAAGAAAAAATAATCACAAAAATGATAATACCGTAATATATGGTATGGATGCCGATCTTATTATGTTATCTCTTAATCATTTAAAATATTGTGAATCTATTTATCTATATAGAGAAACACCGCAATTTATTAAATTTATTGATAAAAGTTTGAGTTCGGAAGAAAAATATCTAATTAATATTGCTGAACTCGGTACACAAATATATAAAATTTTATCAAATGATAAAATTAATGATAATTCAAATATTGATAGTGATATATTATATTCAAAAATTGATGACTATATATTTATTTGCTTTTTACTTGGGAACGATTTTATGCCACATTTACCAGCTATTAATATTAGATTAAATGGATTTACTGTATTATTTGATCTATATAAAGAATTATTTTCCGGCGAAAAAACTTTAATAAAAGACGGAAAAATTGTCTGGTCTAATTTTAAATTATATATTCAAAAGTTAGCCACCAATGAACATAACTTTTTATATGAAATTTATAATATTAGAAATAAACAACAGAAAAAATATTTCCCAGAAAATACAGATGAAGAAAAACAGAATAAATTTATACAAACTCCTTCTTGGGAAAGAAATATTGAAAGATTTATAAATCCTTACGAAAGATATTGGGAATTTAGATATTATTACTCGTTATTTGATTTAAACGTTGACAACAATAAAAATGCAATTACTAATATATGTAATAATTATTTACAAACATTGCAATGGACGTATTATTACTATAGTAAAGGATGCGTTAATTGGAACCATTATTATAAATATCATTATCCCCCATTACTAATAGATCTTTGTAAACATATTCCTTATTTTGATAGCGAAATAGTATTAAAAGAAGAATATGATATATTACACCCACACGTATTATTAAGTTATGTATTACCTCGTAACAGTCTAAATTTATTACCTGATAAAATTCATAATTATTTATTAAAAAATTATGAAAATCAATATCGAGAAGATTACGAATTTGTTTATGCTTTTTGCAAATATTTCTGGGAAGGGCATGTTAAATTTCCTCACCTTAATTTTATTGAATTAAAAACAAATGTTATGAAATTAATTAACGAATAAATTATGTACTTATTATTAATTATTAACATAATAAATACATCTTTCAAAAAAGTCTTTAACTTTCTGTTTATCTCCGCCTAATTGACTATCGTCAGGAACATACCATAAATCTTTACAGTCTGATTTATATGCTAATAATGCTGGTATTCCATTTACCATTCTGTATTTTTTTAATTTAATATATAAATCTAATGATTCATCGATATCTATTTCAAAATAAGCGATAGATTTCGGTAATTTTTGTACATATTCGTCACATATAGGCTTAATATTTTTACATGGTACACACCATGTTGCTGTGAATTTTAAAATAATTAGTTGGTTATCTAATAGATTTTTTTGTAATGATATAAACGATTCTTCTGTTAAGGATTCACTCATTAAATATTTATAAACAATATTAATATTTTATTTTTAATATTTTATTTTAAAAATATTTTCCTATTTTATTATTATTTGATCTTATGTAAATATTATTATACAATTTTATTCACCAACGAACCCTGAATTAATAACTTTTATAAATAAACCTTGTGTCCTGCATATTGGGCATTTTTCATCTAATCTCTCTGAACATTCCAAACAAACACACATATGTCCGCATGCAATATTTGCATAATTATTTGGTATCATCATACATATACAACACGTTACATATTGTTTTGTATCACAATTTGATACTATATTTTTTAATTCTGATAATTCTAATTCTAGTAAATCTATTTTTTTTTTTTTACTAGGGAATTTGAATTATGTATTCGATTTATTTTATTGAAGCATTTAAATATCATTATATTTAAACTATCTAAATATATAGTAAGAATATTTTTATCATTTTTTTATAAAAATATATTAAACTTAATAATTTATATTATATATAATGACTTACAATATTGGAGATTTTGTTAAAATAAACGATTCATTAAAACCAGCTATAATTATTTCCAAAGATAATACTAATAATTCTTTACTAGTTTCTATTCATGAATACAATGGTGATTACAAGTGGGTTTCTCAAAATAGTATTGAACACTCTAATATTAATTCAGAAGAAAAATTGAGTATTCTGGCAAATTTTGGAGATTGGTATTATGACCAACACAAATTACTATATCAAGAATTAATTATAGAAAATTTGCAAATATAATTACTTTTTATTAATGCGGAGTTTCTTAATTTTGTAACTATTTTTATTCAACCTATTACCTAAAATATCTGTTCTCGCATAACATCTGTAGGTTGGATGATTCCAACGCCCACATTTTAAACACATTAAATCATCCTGATCATAACAATATATTTCGTAGTCTTTTTCTTCACGTGGACAGTCATATGATTTATGACCTGGTCTCATACAAATAAAACATTTATCGGTCGACATATAATATTATATTATATTATTTTTATAATATTATACTATTTTATCAATTTTTTATAAAATTTTAAAAATATTTATAATATCATATGTGATTTTAAACAATTACACGGGTTCGCATAATTTGTTACCATAATGTTATAAATTCGGGTTGTGACCATTATGCTCATAAAAATATATTTGTATAATAAAGAAAAAAAAAGTTGAAATATATATTTGAAAATATTTTTGAGAAATGGACATTTTTTATGTCCAATTTATATATAATAATACCTTTATAGAAAAACAGACGGAATTGCCATTTTTAACGAGTTATGTTAGCATACAGATGTGAAAAAATGCAAATTTACTAAAAAAACTTGTTAGCATAAAATTTAAATATATTTTGAAAAGAATTTAGGGGATTTTTTTGTTAGTCTAATATACTAATAAAATGCAAAAAAATGCTAATTTTGCAAATGAAAAAATCCCATATATTTATTTCTGTGAATTTTGTTACTATAAAACGTGTAATAAAAAAGATTTTTCAAAACATTTAGAGACGAAAAAACACAAGACTAACAGTTTGGGGATTTTTGGGGATAAAATCCCCACATCACAATTCGTTTGCAAATGTGGTAAAAAATACAAACATCAATCATCTTTGTCAAAGCATAAAAAATCGTGTTTATATATCGATTCGTCTGCCAATTTTATAAACAATGAGTCAAAATCAAATGAAAATGTATTAATAAATATTACTGACGAAATCGATTATAAATTAATGTTTTTCAAATTATTGGAAGAAAATAAAGAATTTAAAGATTTATTATTGAAACAGCAGGAACAAATAGGAGAATTAATACCAAAAATAGGTAATAATAATACGGTAAATAATGTAAATAATTTAAAACAAAAATTCAATATAAATATATTTTTAAATGAACAATGCAAAGATGCGTTAAATATAAATGATTTTGTTAAAAATATAGAAATATCATTGGATCAGTTAGATTTTACAAAAAATAAAGGTTTGACCGAGGGATTGAGTAATGCAATAATTCAAAATATGAGTAAATTAAGTTTATATGAGAGACCATTGCATTGTACAGATGCAAAAAGGGAGACTTTGTATATAAAAGACAATGATACGTGGGAAAAAGATAAGGACAAAACAAAAATAAAGAAGGCAATTAAAGATGTGTCAACTAAGCAATTTAAATCATTACAAAAATGGACTGTTGAAAATCCAGATTTTAAACAAGTTGATACTAAAAAAGATGAATTCGTCAAATTATTATCAATAATATCAAAAGATACCAATTCAATTGATCAAAAAGTAATAAAAAAATTGTGTAACAATTTACAGTTGAAAGATCAAGTTGAATAAATATAATTATTATAATAAATTATTAAAATTAATAATATTTATTATAAATATTTATTTTTAAATTTTATGCTTTTCTTTTTTAATCTATTAACAAATTTAATTACTTTAAATAATTTTTTAAATGTTTTTTTTCTTCTATGTTTCTTTTTTTTATGAGAAACACAGTGTTTTTTTTGGTTTCTTGTTTTCTTTCGCAGTTGTCTTTTTATTTTTTTATGTTTTTTGCGCTTTCTTGTTTTTTTATATTTTCCTTTGGACAATCGTTTTGATACTTTAATAGGTTGTTTTTTTGATTCTTTTTTAATTGCAGAACGTTTAGTCCTTGGGTGTAAAATCGTCACTACTTTACTTTTTTTTGTTTTAACTTTTTGTTTTGTGCGAGGAGGTTCTAGTTTATCTTGTGTTTCCATTTCAAAATCAGCCGTGTCTTGTGAATCATTTACTCCTTCTTCTCCTTCTCCTTCTCCTTCAACTCCTTTTATTCGTTCGTCTTCGTCTTCCATACTGGAATCGTCAGTTGATGCTTTATCTTCGGATTCAGAATAAATGTCTATCTCTTGTGTTGGCATAGATTCATCTGATTCTGATTCTGATTCAGCTTTTGCTTCTTCTAATCGTGTCTCTACGTCCATTTCTTCGAGTGTTTCAAATTGATTAATTTCATCCGTCAATTCAATAATACATTTCTTTATTTTGTTATAAAATTCAGAATCAGATAGTTCATTGCCATCATTAGGTATTCCTGTTTCTCTTATTGAATTGTTAATATTTTCAATTAATTCAAATAATTCTGAATTAGGTTTTTTTGATTTGAAAATAATAAATTTAATAAATTTAGTTAAGTAATCTTTATTGTTATATAGAGTATAAAACATTTGAGGATATACTTCAACATAATTTTTTATACTATCATAACATGAAATAGAATATAAATCTTCATCTAAGTTACCTCCACGTAACTGATAATTTTTTTTTAGAGTACCCCCAGCTTGGTAAATACAATTATTTTTCACAAATTCTTCAAATTTAGGGAAATATGCTTCGTCGTAATCTTCTATTATGGTAAATAAATCATTTAAATTTGGTGAACCAAAATTTAGTTTGTTATATTTAATATCTAAAAAATTAACGAAACTTGGATTAAATTTTACTTTTACATAATCAAATATGCTCGTATCATCATCTCGTCTTCGCTTGTTTGTAGGGGTGCCGTCTGATTTAACTTCAGTAAAACTATAATAAACGTCTTTTATTTTTAATGTTATTAAAATTTGTCGAATATCTGTAAAGGTTAACTGATCAAAATCATATAAATAATTGTTGCTTACGTCCAACTCTGTTTTTATGTTTGTTAGTAATGTGTTAATATTTGTTATTCGTGATTTACAAGTTTTGAAAAATTCTAGACATGTACTTTCATTTTTTTTATTTGGTGCAGTTAAAATATCCATTGAGTTAAAGTGCCCTACTCTTCTTAAATTTTCGAATTGGTTAAAAATTATATTATTGGAGTCGATAATACTATCTATTACTCTGATGATAGATTTTTTTGTTATTATTATTGGATCACCCGGTATACAATGTGTTATAATTTTACCAGCGCGATTATATAATAAATATTGCATTTCTAATAATTTACATCGTATACCTAGATTAGTATCGCATGTTAATAAGCATAATGTTTCTCCATTTACAGGTATCGTATTAATTTTATACGTCATATTTAATAATTTATGTGGTATAATTGCTTGTAAACAGTCTCCTAATTCTTTTAATAATATAACTATTATCTTTTTTAAAGAAAAGATATCATCTTTGTTAGATTCAATAGAATTGATATAATTATTTTTTTCTTTATTACCTTTTAATATTGCATCTTTAAATGGGTTATCAATGCTTATATCTGAGTTAATATATTTAAATTGTAAAATTTCTATATCTTTTTTTCTATTAATTTTAAAGGTAAAAACATATGGTTTATTCTTATATTGGCCTGTTAATGATAAAGTATATTTTATAGAATCAATTTTAGTTTTTTCAGAAATAGCTGATCCATCTGTTATCTCATAATCTTTAATAAAAAATTCTATATTAAGAAATCCGAATATATTTAAGTTTATATTTATATTACTAGAACCTTCATGTGGTAGTTTAGGTACGATATAATCATTATGATTTGGATAAGCGCGTCCACCAGGATCAATAAATGACCCTGGTGTTTCTATTATCTGAGTTTCGGTTGGGTTGACAAGAAATTTTTTTTTTTTCATTGAAGCATCTATAATAATAAATTTGACATTATTTTCTATTAATATTGTATCAGTTCTAGACTCAATATCTGGATATGTTTTCATAAGTAACGCTAATTTTTTTTTTTCTAAGTCACCCATTGTTGAATAAATAAAATAATTATGATAGTTACCAAGTATCGGGTCTATTTCGTGTTTTTTTTTATGTTCTTCAAATGATCCAGGTGTTAATAATGATATTTTACTTACTTCATTTATCGTGGATAGTGCTAATTTTTCAATATGCGCGGTTTCGATAGCCGGAAATCCCCCATCACCACTCTTTCCTTTAGAATCTTTTATAATATCATAATAAATCAAATTTTTAAAAAATTCTTGATTGGATAAAGCCATAATTAAATATTTATATTATAGTTATATTATTATAATCACTAAATAAGCTAAT
>TARA_B110001450_G_scaffold5290_1_pt1 | contig 22689 bp, 21 predicted proteins | sample TARA_B110001450 | Tara Oceans TARA_B110001450 (sample SAMEA4396538) | marine metagenome | biome: Polar Biome; feature: [SRF] surface water layer (ENVO:00010504); material: water (ENVO:00002006), including particulate matter (ENVO:01000060) such as... | depth 5 m | reverse complement strand
CCTTTGTTATATAAATCAACAAAAGATTTTACAACAGCTTCAGACATGTCATCATCTAAAGTAAATTTAGTTCTATCCCAATCGCATGAGCAACCAAGTTTTTTTAACTGATCTAATATAACCCCACCATATTCATTAGTCCAATCCCAAGCATGTTTTAAAAACTCATCTCTCGAAAGGTCATTTTTATCAATCCCCTGTTCTTTCAAGCGAGCAACAACTTTAGCTTCCGTAGCAATAGAAGCATGATCTGTCCCAGGAACCCAACAAGCATTTTTACCTTGTAATCGTGCACGACGAATTAAGACATCTTGAATGGTATTATTTAACATGTGTCCCATGTGTAATATCCCAGTAACATTTGGTGGTGGAATTACAATTGTGTAAGGCTCTCGTTCATCTGGAGTAGAATGAAAATAATTATTCTTCATCCAATAGCTATACCATTTTTCCTCTACTGCCTTAGCATTATACTTTCCTAAATCACTCATTTGGTCTAATATTTGTCTTATATAAAAAAAAACAAAAGTAACTATTAGTATGATATTTAAAAAGAGATTAGTGCATTTGTAATTAATAATAATTATTAGGTTTTAAGAACTATTTATTCTCAAAATAATAAATTATTAATTTTCTTAAATTAATCTGTATATTTAATTGAAGACATATTCCAAACCATTACTTGACAACTCAAATATCTAATATTAATAAAAATGAAAAAATCACTCTCCTTTTATTATCAACGATATCTATTTTAATAGCTCATGCACAAAAAACAGTTGCTAAAATTGAATTTAAAGATGAGTTTTAGATTATAGAAAATGGTAATAATGGATTGAGAAAATTTATTTTTACTAATACAGGAAATACTCCTTTAATTATTATCAATGTAAAATCAAGTTGTGGATATACAGTTCCTAAAAAACAAATAAAGCCGATTACTCCTGGTCAAAAGGAACAATCGAAGTAAAATATGATCCTAAAAAAAATGGTTTTTATAAAAAAGAGCATAACTGTTACTTCTAATACTTCTATCATTAATAATGAAATTTCTTACTTGAGAATTAAATGGGAAGTTAAAGAAGTAGATACTAGCAGTAATTTAGACAAGAAAAACTATTATTAATAAATATTAAAATATCTAATTTTAACAATAAGTTAAATACTCTATTTCAGACAAATATTCTTTCACTACTGATATTTAGTCCTCAAAAAAATAATAAAATATCTAAATAAAAAATGTAATTTTGCTTTCCTTAATTTAACAAAAACACAATGCCTAAAATTTCAGCTAAAGGAAATGCGATGCCAGAATCACCAATTCGTAAATTGGTGCCATTTGCAGAAGACTCTAAAAAGAGAGGTAACAAAGTTTATCACTTAAACATTGGTCAACCTGATATAAAGACTCCAAAAGTAGCACTAGACGCTATTAAAAACAATAACTTAGAAGTTCTTGCTTATTCAAGATCTGAAGGTTCTGAAGAATACAGGTCTAAAATAGCAAAATATTATAGTAAACACAGTGTAAACGTAAATCATGAGGAAATCATAGTTACTACTGGAGGCTCTGAAGCTTTACTTTTTACATTTGGTAGTATTATGGATGCTGGTGATGAAGTTATTATACCGGAACCATTTTACGCAAATTATAATGGTTTCTCTACAGCTTCTGGAGTAAATGTTGTTCCAGTAATGTCAAGCATTGATAACGGATTTGCACTACCTCCAATTGAAGAGTTTGAAAAACTTATCACCCCTAAGACCAAGGCCATATTAATTTGTAACCCTGGAAATCCAACAGGATATCTTTACAGTAAAGAGGAAATCAAAAAATTAGCTGCAATTGTTAAGAAACATGATTTATTTTTAGTTGCAGATGAAGTATATAGAGAATTTGCCTATGACGGATTAAAACACCATTCGGTTTTAGCTGAAAATGATTTAGATGATAATGCAATTGTTATAGATTCTGTATCTAAAAGATATAGTATGTGCGGTGCAAGAATTGGATGTATTGTTTCAAAAAACAAAAATTTTATGGCTACAGCTATGAAATTTGCACAAGCAAGATTAAGCCCTCCCACTTATGCACAAATAGCATCAGAAGCTGCGCTAGACACACCTGATAGTTATTTTACAGATGTAATTGAAGAATATACAGAACGAAGAAATACACTAATTTCTGAGTTAAAAAAAATAGATGGTGTAAAAGTAGCTACTCCTAAAGGAGCTTTTTACTGTATAGCCGAATTACCTATTGCAAATGCTGATAATTTTGCACAATGGTTACTAGAAGATTTTAACTTGAACGGAGAAACAATTATGGTTGCTCCAGCTGCAGGTTTTTACTCTACACCAGGAGTAGGACTAAATCAAATTCGTATTGCATATGTTCTTAAAAACGAAGATTTAATTAATGCTGCTAATATTTTAAAAGCTGCATTGGCTGAATATCAGAAAAAATAAGTACTTTACATTCCATAAAGGAATTATTAATATAATACTCTAATTCCCGCTCCGGCGGGAATATTTATTTTGAAGATATCACACAATATTTCTCTTAAAAAATACAATACATTTGGTATTGATGTTAGTGCAAAAGATTTTGTTACTGCAACAAGTATAAATGAATTACAAAAAATACTACAGCTAAAACCTGAAAAATTATTTGTTCTTGGCGGAGGTAGCAATATGCTACTAACTAAAAACATAAATAACTCTTTAGTAATTCACATAAATATTAAAGGAATAAAAAAAATTGATGAAAATCCAGGATTTGTCTTTATTAATGTAAGTGCTGGTGAAAACTGGCATCATTTTATTCTTTGGTGCATCGATAATAATTATGGAGGCTTAGAAAACATGTCTTTAATACCAGGTAATGTAGGCACCGCTCCAATTCAAAACATTGGTGCATATGGCACAGAATTAAAAGATAATTTTATAGAATGTGAAGCCATCGAAATAGAAACAGGAATCATTAAAAGTTTTAGTAAAATTGAATGTGAGTTTGATTACAGAAATTCAGTTTTTAAAAATAAACTAAAAGGAAAATATATTATTACATCAGTTACATTTAAACTCACCAAGAAAAACCATATTTTAAACACGGCATACGGAGTTATTGAAAAAGAATTAGACGATAACAATATCTTATCCCCTACTATAAAAGACATCTCTAATGCCGTTATTGCAATAAGAAAATCTAAATTACCCGATCCCAAAACATTAGGAAATAGCGGGAGTTTTTTTAAAAACCCAGTTATTACAAAACAAGAATTTGAAGTATTTATAGCGAAATATCCAGAAGCACCTAATTATAAAGTTTCTAATAATGAAATTAAAGTCCCTGCCGGTTGGCTTATTGAACAAGCAGGTTTCAAAGGTAAACAATATGGAGATGCTGGTGTGCATGAAAAACAAGCGTTAGTTTTAGTAAATCATGGAAATGCAACCGGAAAAGAAATTTGGGATTTAGCAATGAAAATAAAAACAACTGTTAAAGAAAAATTTGGGATTGAAATCAATCCCGAAGTGAACGTTTACTAAAAAACCGTGTAATTATCGACTAATCAAAATTCAAATGAAACTTTTAAAAATTCTTCTTCTACTTCCGTTTATAATTTGTGCTCAAGACGGTTTGTTTAAAAACAAAAATATATTTTCTCGTCAAGATTCTCTTAGAGGAAGTATAACTCCCGAAAGAGCTTGGTGGAATTTAAAACACTATGAATTATCGGTAGAAGTATTCCCAAAAACTAAAACCATAAAAGGAAAAAACATTATTTGTTTTGAAGTTTTAAAAGCAGCAAAAAAAATGCAGATAGATCTTCAAAACCCATTAAAAATATCAAAAATAACTCATCAAAATAAAAATTTAAGTTTTCAAAGAGAAGGCAATGTTTATTGGATAAACTTTTCTGAAAAACCCTCAATAGGATCAGAAGAGAAAATAACAATTTATTACCAAGGAAAACCTACGGATAGTAAAAACCCTCCATGGTCAGGAGGTATTACCTGGAAAAAAGATGAAAAAAACAATGACTTCATAGCTTCATCAAACCAAGGAATCGGAGCAAGTATATGGTGGCCTAATAAAGACCATAGTTATGACGAACCTGAAAAAGGTATTGACATGCATATTACTGTGCCCGAACATTTAACAGATGTTTCCAACGGAAGATTAATTAACATTACACATAATAAAAAAGAAAAAACCAAGACATTTCATTGGCGTGTTACTAATCCCATAAACAATTATGGAGTTAATATCAATATCGGTAATTATACAAATTTCACAGAAGTATTTAAAGGAGAAAAAGGCAATTTAGATTGTAGTTACTGGGTGTTAAAACAAAACTTATCTAAAGCTAAAAGACAATTCAAACAGGCTAAAATGACCTTGGCGGCATTTGAATACTGGTTTGGACCTTATCCCTTTTATGAGGATAGCTATAAATTAGTAGAAGTACCGTATTTAGGTATGGAACATCAAAGCTCGGTTACATACGGTAACAAATATAAAAATGGATACTTAGGCTCTGATTTAAGTGGTACAGGAGTTGGATTAAAATTTGATTACATTATTATTCACGAAAGTGGGCATGAATGGTTTGCAAATAATATTACCAACAAAGATGTTGCCGACATGTGGATACATGAAAGTTTTACAACTTATTCCGAAAGCTTATTTATTGATTATCATTTCTCTACCGAAGAAGCTAATCAATATGTTATTGGAATGAGGAGAGCTATTAAAAACGACAAACCACTAATAGGAACCTATGGGGTAAATAACGAAGGTTCTGGTGATATGTATTATAAAGGATCAAACATGCTTCATACACTTCGACAAATAATTGATGATGATTATTTATGGAGAGAAATATTACGTGGTTTAAACAAACATTTTTACCACCAACAAGTAACCTCAAGTCAAATTGAAAAATATATAATTGAAAAAGGAAACTTAAATATTAATGGCTTTTTTAATCAATACCTAAGAACGATTAATATACCTGTTTTAGAATATCACATTGAAGAAAACAAAATTAATTATAGATTTACAAACACCGTTGACAACTTTAGTATGCCCGTAAAAGCAAATATTAACGGTCAAAAAATATTTTTAAACGTCACAAACAATATAAAAACCTTTCAGAATAATAAAGAACGAATAAATAACTTTTCTATTGACAAAAACTATTACATCAACCATAAACCTATTTAACATATAGATACTATTCATAAGTTTTTTTTTACATCTCAGCTTCAATAACTACTAAAAGCAGATAATAGATTAAAAAAATATTACCTTTGCAAAATAAATATTAATTTAATGAAACTTTTACTACTTACTTTCGGGTTATTATCAATAGCACTTTTAGGAATTGCTATTAAACTTTGGGCAAAAAAAGATGGGAAATTTTCAGGTACTTGTGCAAGTCAAAACCCAATGCTTAATAAAGATGGTGAAGCTTGTGGTTTTTGCGGAAAACCAGCAGATGAGATTGGAAATTGCGATGAACCTGAACATGTAAAATAAAGAACATACTCTACTCCAACAAGCATGTTTACAATTCTTCTGTATGCTTTCATAGCTATAACTGCCATTCAACTTGTCTACTATTTATTAATTTTCAGTAGATTTTCCTTTACTAAAAATAAAAGAAATACAAATCAAAACACAAAAATTTCTGTTTTAATTTGTGCAAAAAATGAATCAGAAAATCTAAAAAACAATCTACCATCAATACTAGAACAAAAGTATCCAAACTTTGAAGTTGTTTTAATAAATGATGCATCTAGTGATGATAGTTTAGAGGTTATGGAATCGTTTCAAGACAAACACTATAATATTAAGATTGTTAATGTAAAAAATAATGAAACTTTTTGGGGAAGTAAAAAATATGCTTTAACATTAGGTATAAAAGCAAGCTCTAATGACCATCTTCTTTTAACTGATGCAGATTGCAAACCTGTTTCTGAACATTGGATTTCAAACATGAGTGAAAATTTCTCCAATAATAAAAAAATTGTTTTAGGATATGGAGCTTACTCGAAGAAAAAAAAATCATTACTCAATGCTTTGATTCGTTTTGAAACACTATTAACTGCTATTCAATACTTTTCATATGCTAAAGTAGGAAACCCGTATATGGGAGTTGGACGCAATTTAGCTTATCATAAAACAATGTTTTTTGATGTAAATGGTTTTATGAATCATATGAAAATAAAATCCGGAGATGATGATCTTTTCATTAATCAAGTAGCAACAAAACAAAATACAATTATTGAATTTTCTAAAGATTCTTTCACTGAATCAATACCATCACCAACATTTTCTGAATGGTTTAAGCAAAAAAGGAGACATATTTCAACAGCCAGCCATTACAAAAAAAAAGATCAATTTTTTCTTGGATTATTCTACATCACACAAATTCTTTTTTGGACCTTCTTTATTATTTTAATTAGCTTTCTTTTTGAATGGAAATTGGTCTTATACATTTTTGGATTACGAATTTTAGTTCAATACTTCGTTTATGGTTTTTCAGCAAAAAAACTAAAAGAATATGATTTAGTTTTTTTGATTCCTTTTTTAGAATTTTTCTTAATTCTATTTCAATTAACTATATTTATAACTAACAGATTTTCTAAACCAAATCATTGGAATTAAATAACTCCATACTAACAAAACAAATTGCCGACGCAAAAGAAGGCAAACAAAGTGCGTTTAATTTTTTATTAGACAAGTTTTGGAAAGAAGTATATGGATATCAATTAAAGCGTACTCAAAATGAAATTGACGCAGAAGATATCACTATTCAAACATTTTCTAAAGCCTTTCACAAAATTGACCTGTTTAATAATGAGTATAAATTTAGTACTTGGCTAATTACCATATCTAAAAACATACACTACGATATATTACGCAAAAAAAAAACATCCATTAACCTGAATAATCTCAATACAGATAATTATATAATCCCTGATATTATTGATGACGCTCCCTCTGCAGAGGACAAAATAATAATTGAACAGAATTTAGCAAAATTGCTCCTTTATATAAAAAAATTAAAGCCACACTACCAAGAAGTTATTCAACTTAGATATTTCCAAGAATTAAGTTATAAAGAAATCGCAAAAGAAATAGGAGAACCTATGACAAATGTAAAAGTAAAGTTATTAAGAGCTCGAAAATTACTAGCAGAAATTATACAAAGTAAAGATTCCTAAAAAATAATAAAACAAGCACTAATCAAAGCTTGATAATTACAATTCAATTAAAACACTCAAGCAAAACTAGATTAACACTCTACTATTATTTCGGTTTATGCTATAAGACAACATTCTTGTAAAAAATACTTTTTTTCTGTTTACCTTTGTCTTTTATTATAAATCAATTTATGAATACAGATCAATCTAGCGTATTACCTCCAAAAGGAAAACCAAAATGGTTAAAAGTTAAACTACCTGTTGGAAAAAAATATACTGAATTAAGAGGATTAGTAGACAAGTACAAATTAAATACTATATGTACCTCTGGTAGTTGCCCTAATATGGGAGAATGCTGGGGTGAAGGTACGGCTACTTTTATGATTTTAGGAAATACTTGTACACGTTCATGTGGTTTTTGTGGTGTAAAAACCGGTAGACCTGAAACTGTAGATTGGGATGAACCTGAAAAAGTAGGTAGATCTATAAAAATTATGAATATTAAACACGCTGTATTGACTTCTGTTGATAGAGATGATTTAAAAGATATGGGTACTATTATTTGGTCAGAAACAGTAAAAGCTGTTAGAAGAATGAACCCAAAAACGACAATTGAAACTTTAATTCCGGATTTTCAAGGGATTGAAAGACATTTAGATACAATGATTACTGTTGCGCCAGAAGTAATTTCTCATAACATGGAAACTGTGAAAAGATTGACTCGTGAGGTCAGAATTCAAGCAAAGTACGAGCGTAGTTTAGAAGTTTTAAGATATTTGAAAGCAAACGGACAGAGAAGAACAAAAACTGGAATCATGCTTGGCCTAGGTGAAACTAGAGAAGAAGTTATCGAAACGCTACATGATATAAGAAATGCAAATGTTGATATCGTAACTATTGGACAGTATTTACAGCCTAGTAAAAAGCATTTGCCTGTTCAACGATTTGTTACTCCAGATGAGTTTGCCGAATATGAAAGAATTGGAAAAGAACTTGGTTTCAGACATGTTGAAAGTGGCGCTTTAGTTCGTTCTTCATACAAAGCTCATAAACACATATTATAAAACACTTGAATAATAAAACTCGAATAGCAATTAATGGTTTTGGTAGAATAGGAAGAAGCCTTTTCAGGTTGCTTATAAGCAATCCTTTGATAGAAGTTGTAGCTATAAATGATTTAGCAGATAGCAAGACATTAGCACATTTGTTGAAATATGATAGCATTCACGGAGTAAGCAATGCTCAAATTTCATATAATGAAAACCATATAATTATAAATAATAAATTAATTCCTTTAAGCAATCATCAGACTATTGAACACATAAATTGGACACCCTATGAGGTTGATATTGTGATTGAAGCGACTGGAAAATTTAAAACTTCATCAGAATTAAATCATCACTTAATTAATGGAGCTAAAAAAGTAATTCTCTCAGTACCTCCTCAATCAGAAGATATTAAAATGATTGTTCTTGGAGTTAATGAAGATCTATTAGATGGCAGTGAAAAAATTATTTCAAATGCATCATGCACAACAAATAATGCAGCTCCCATGATTAAAATAATTGATGAGCTTTGTGGAATAGAACAAGCTTATATTACAACAATTCATTCTTTTACAACAGATCAAAGCTTACATGATCAACCACATAGAGATTTAAGAAGAGCAAGGGCAGCAACACAATCAATTATACCTACAACAACAGGAGCTGCAAAAGCACTAACTAGTATTTTCCCTCATCTATCTGATAGAATTGGAGGATGTGGCATAAGAGTACCCGTACCTGATGGCTCACTAACAGACATTACATTTAATGTAAAAAAGGAGATCAGTATTGATGAAATCAATGACACCTTTAAAAAGTCGGCAAATACAAACTTAAAAGGCATACTTGATTACACTGAAGATCCAATTGTTTCTGTTGATATTATTAATAATGCTCACTCTTGTACTTTTGACTCACAGCTTACCTCTGTAATTGGTAAAATGGTAAAAATTGTTGGCTGGTATGATAATGAAATCGGATATAGCAACCGACTTGTTGATCTTATTAAGATTTTTAACTAAACTTTCATTTAATTAAAAATAAAAATATAGTGACTTTCTAAAGTCATATATTTATTTTAGGACATTAACCATTTAAGTGAGAAATAAATTTAATATCATGAAATTAAATTTCAAACAAATACTCTACAGTCTATTTTTATTTTCTTCTTTTACACTTTTTTCTCAAGGGAACAGTCTAAGCGAAGATGATGTTTTTGAGCACTTAGAAAAAGCAAAAGATGTAAAAAGTATTTTAGATTACAATGAAGCACTGAAGCATTGTAGTAATGCATTATCTATTGCTATTAAAATTGAAAACCCTTTATACGAAGCTAAAGTATATCGAGAAATGGGAACAATTTTAATGAGTGATAAAAAACTTTTAAAATCAAGAGACAACCTTAACAAAGCTGCAAAAATTCAAAAAGAAAATAATTTTCAAGAAGAATTGGCTAAAACTAGAAACGCACAAGGACTGTTAAATACCAAATTAGGAAACTATAATGAAGCTTTAAATTACTTTGACAAATCGTTGAAAATTTATCAATCCTTGTCGTTATTTAGTAGTAGAACTAAAATCCTTAAAAACAAAGCAACTTTATATTTACGTAAAAACGATTTTAAAAAAGCCAACAAAACTTTTAATTTAGCATATAAACAAGCAAAGAAATTTGCTCAAACAAAAGATCAAGCAGATATATTACTTCATAAATCACAAGCTCTAAGTAAATTAAACTTACATAATGAAGCTATCAATAGTTGTAAAAAAGCAATAGAAATTGGTATTGCTAACAAGTATCAATGGATTATAACAAATGGATACAAAACTCTTAGTAATATTTATGAAGAAAAAGGCAATCTAACAAAGGCAATTGAACTATTAAAAACTCATAATAAATTACTTGACAGCATCTACAGTATTAATGAAAAAAGACTATCTGCAGAATCAATTGCTAAACTAGATTTTGAAAAACAAGATAGACTTATTGAGCAAAAAGAAGAAATCATTCAACAAAAAGAGGATCAATTAAAACAAAGTCAAGTATTAACTTTCTTAGGCCTATCTTTTTTGATACTTTTCTTTTCTTTTATAATTGTTTTATACAATAATAACCGAAAGAGAAAAAAAGCCAATTTACTTTTACAGAACACTAATAGTCAATTAACACATGCTAAAAATGAAGCTGAAAAAGCAACAAAAGTAAAAGCAAACTTTCTTTCAACTATTACACACGAACTAAGAACTCCCCTTTACACAGTTACTGGATTAACTGATTTATTATTGGATGAAGATCCGAAAGAATCACAAAAGGGATATTTAAAGTCGCTACGATTTTCAGGAGATTATTTACTTAACTTTATAAATGACATCTTAGATGTCAATAAAATCGAAGCTAAAAAAATTGAACTTGAAAAGATCCCATTTAATCTAAAAAAATTAACAAAAGAAGTTTTATTTACTCAAAATAAAGCCGCAAGTGACAATAATACTAAGCTTCATTTGCATTATGAAGAAAGTATTCCTAAATATTTATTAGGAGATTCATTAAGACTTTCTCAAGTTCTTATTAACCTAACAAGTAACGCTATAAAATTTACAAAAAATGGCGATGTTTATTTAAACATAAAAAAAATCAATAGTACTGAAAATACTGTCAATTTACTTTTTGAAGTAAAAGATAATGGAATAGGAATTTCATCTGACAAACAAGATGAAATATTTGAAAGTTTTTCTCAAGGATCTGTTGAAATTAATAGAAAATACGGAGGAACTGGCTTAGGGTTAACAATAGTAAAAAACCTGGTAGAGGTTATGAATAGTAAAATTCAACTAAAAAGCGAACCAAATATTGGAACAACTTTTTATTTTGAAATAAATTTTGATATTGCAAAAAATGAAAATATTGAAGCTATAAAGAATAAAGATGTTTTCCCAAAAGACCTACTTGAAGTTCTTAAAAATAAAAAAGTTTTATTAGTTGATGATGTTAAAATAAACCAATTAATAACTCAAAAAACACTTACGAAAAAAGATATTATTTGCGTAACTGCAGACAACGGAGAAGATGCAATTACTAAAACTCAAAAAGAGAATTTTGATTTAATTTTAATGGATATTCATATGCCTGGAATTGGAGGAGTTGAAGCAACTAAAAAAATTAGAGCTTTTGACAGTAAAACCCCAATAATAGCACTTACAGCAATTACAATTGAAAAAGAAGATTTGATTAGATTTAATAATGCTGGATTTAATGATATATTATCAAAACCTTTTAAAGCTAATAATTTTTTCAATAAGATTTATTTACAATTAGTAAAATAATTTTATTTTTTTGAGCAACTAACATAGGACAATATACTTTCGTCAAAAACTCTTTTCCCTTTTATGAATTCTGTAATAATTGACAGATAATAAACATTTGTAAGTGAATTATTTAAACGCATATAATCCTTTTCCGTTGTAACAATTAACTCTTTTTTAGAAAGGTTTTTTAGTTCTTTATCCGAAAAATTATGATGATCTTTAAATTCTATATGTTCAAAAACAAGATCTAAACTATTTAAATATTCAATCAGAGGCTTTGGATTTGCTATCCCTGTTACTAAAGTAAATTTTTTATTATTTAATTTTTTAATCGGTATAACATCATTATGATTTACAATATTCTTAGAGTATGAAATACAAGTAAATAAAACTTCGTGAGGGGAATAACGACTTAACTTATTTATAATTATTAATTTCTCTTCACTTGATATATTCTTAGGACATTTCGTGACTACTATTACGTTAGCTCTACTAGCTCCTCGTTTAGATTCTCTTAAATTTCCTGCAGGCAATAAAAAATCGTCTGTAAATAACGAATCAAATTTTGTGAGTAATACATAATATCCAGCAATCACTTTTCTATGCTGAAAAGCATCATCTAATATAATTACGTCGGGATTAGTTATTGAGACTAATTGTGAAATTCCATTTTGTCTATTAGCATCTACAGCCACATCAATATCAGGGAATTTTTGACTAAACTGTAAAGGTTCGTCACCTATTTCATATGATGTAGATTTTGAATTAGATAAAACAAAACCATTTGATTTTCTTCTATAACCTCTACTTAAAGTCGCTATTTTTAAATCATCTTTTAATAATCTGATTATATATTCAACCATTGGAGACTTACCAGTACCACCAACACATAAGTTACCAACTGCAATTATTGGCAAATTATAACGTCTACTTTTAAGGTAACCTCTATCAAACAAATAATTTCTTATAGATGTTACAACATCATAAATAATGGAAAACGGAATTAATATTTTTCTCAGAAGCATCACTACACGAAAGTAAACTATCTAATCTGTACTCGCAAATGATAAATATGTATCTTTGAATTACAAGAATTATTTGAACTAAGTAATGATATGAAAATAAACAATGTAATGCAGATTCTGGAAGAATTGGCTCCTCTAGCCTATTCTGAAAGCTATGATAATGTTGGACTTATTATTGGAGATAAAGACACTTTATTAAAGGGGATTTTAATAACACATGATACACTTGAAGAAGTTATAGATGAAGCAATAATAAAAAAATGTAATCTAGTAGTAAGCTTTCATCCAATAGTATTTTCTGGCATTAAGAGATTTAACGGACAGGATTATGTAAACAAAGTGATTCTTAAAGCAATTAAACATGATATCGCAGTTTACGCAACACATACTGCACTTGACAATGTTAAACATGGCGTAAATGGTACAATTTGTGATCGATTAAACTTAATCAAAAGAAAAACTTTAATTCCAAAACCTGACTTTATTTATAAATTAACTACCTATGTGCCAAATGCAAACACCGATAAGCTCAGAAAAGCTTTATTTGCTGCTGGAGCAGGTAATATAGGAAACTATGAAGAATGTAGTTTTAACACACTAGGAAAAGGAACTTTTAAAGGGAATGAAAATTCAAATCCAGAGGTAGGAGAAAAAGGGGAATTTCGAATTGAAAACGAAACTCAAATCAATGTGATTTTTGAAAAATACTTGGAGTCAAAAATATTAAAAGCTTTGTTTTTAAACCACCCCTATGAAGAAGTTGCTTATGAAATACAAAAATTAACTAATACGCACCAAAATATTGGCTTAGGAATGATTGGTGAATTAGAAACTCCAATGGAAGAAAATGATTTTTTAGGATTCTTAAAAAAAGAAATGAATACCGCTTGCATAAGACACTCTAAATTACTTGGTAAAAAAATTCAGAAAATTGCAGTCTTAGGTGGCTCAGGAAGTAGCGCTATTAAAAACGCAAAACAATCAAAAGCAGATGTTTATATCACCGCTGATATGAAATACCATGACTTTTACCAGGCAGAAAACAACATATTATTATGCGATATAGGTCATTATGAAAGTGAACAGTACACAAAAACACTTTTATATGAGTTTCTTAGCAAAAAAATACCTAATTTTGCAATCGTTTTATCAGACATTAATACTAATCCAGTCAATTATTTTTAGATATGGCAAAGAAAAAAGAAATTTCAGTAGAAGATAAGTTAAGAGCACTATATAACTTGCAATTAATAGATTCTCGTATTGATGAAATCAGAAATGTAAGAGGAGAACTGCCTTTAGAAGTTGAAGATTTAGAAGATGAAGTAGCTGGATTAAGCTTAAGAGTTGAAAACTTTAATAATGATGTTGTATCATTAAAAGACAATATTAAATCCAAATTAAACGCTATTGAAGAATCAAAAGTGTTAATTAAAAAATATACAAAACAACAAGACAACGTTAGAAATAACAGAGAATATAATTCTTTAGCTAAAGAAACTGAATTTCAAGAATTAGAAATTGAATTAGCAGAAAAAAATGTTAGAGAATTTAAAGCTCAAATTGAGCATAAAAATGATGTTATAAACAAAGCGCAAGAGCGTTTAACTGACAAGGAAACACATTTATCTCATAAAAAAGATGCTTTAAATGAAATTCTGTCTGAAACACAAAAAGAAGAAGAAGCATTACTAGAAAAGTCTGAAAAATATCAAAAACAGATAGAAGAACGTCTAATGATTGCTTATAACAGAATTAGAACTAACGTTAAAAATGGACTTGCAATCGTTGCAATTGAACGAGGTGCTGCTGGAGGATCATTCTTTACAATACCACCTCAAGTTCAAGTTGAGATTGCTGGTCGTAAGAAAGTAATTACTGACGAACATTCAGGAAGAATTTTAGTGGATGCTGAATTAGCAGCTGAACAAAAAGTGAAAATGGAAAAAATGTTTGCAAAAATATAAGTTATATATTTCATAAAATAAAAAAAAGCTATCTTAATCAGATAGCTTTTTTTGTACCTTTAAGCTATATAAAAGATAAATCCCAAAATGAAAGAAGTTAAATTAACAAGAATTAATAAATTTCTTAGTGAAGCTGGTTATTGCTCTCGCAGGGCTGCCGACAAATTAATCGACCAAGGGAGAGTAACAATAAACGGTTTAGCTCCTGAAATAGGAACAAAAATTGCTCCTTCAGATGAAGTTAAAGTTGATGGAAAGCTAATATCTGAGTCAAAAGAAAAACCTATTTACATAGCGTTTAACAAACCTATTGGAATTGTTTGCACAACGGATACTAGAGTTGAAAAAGATAATATTATAGATTATATAAATTATCCGAGTAGAATTTTTCCTATCGGCAGGCTAGATAAGCCTAGTGAAGGATTAATTTTTCTTACTAATGATGGAGATATTGTAAATAAAATACTGCGAGCAAGAAACAACCATGAAAAAGAATATCTTGTTACTGTTGATAAACAAATAACCCAAGATTTTCTAAAAAAAATGGGGAGCGGTGTTCCAATTTTAGATACAGTAACTAGAAATTGTAAAGTAACACCCGTTAGTAAATTTACTTTTAATATAACTCTTACCCAGGGACTCAACAGGCAAATAAGAAGAATGTGCGAACACTTAGGATATGAAGTAACTAAATTAAAAAGAATACGAATTATGAATATTTCACTTGACATACCTCTTGGTCAGTGGAGAGAAATAAAACCTGAAGAACTTAAAGAGTTAATAACACTTACTGAAGAATCAAGCAAAATCTCTTAACAAACACAAAACCCAAAATCATTATGATTTTGGGTTTTGTGTTTGTTTTTTGCAAAAGTTAATTAAAAATCACCTTGATGTCGTACTCTTGCTAACAATGTGTTTTTTAGCAACATTGCTATTGTCATTGGCCCTACTCCACCAGGCACAGGAGTAATGTAACTTGATTTTTTTGAAACACTTTCAAAATCAACATCACCTGCTAGTCGAAAACCAGACTTCTTTGAAGCATCTGGCACTCTAGTGATACCCACATCTACAATAACAACACCTTCTTTAACCATATCGCCTTTTAAAAACTCAGAGATACCAATTGCAACAATAATAATGTCTGCTTGCTGAGTAAAACTCTTTAAGTCTTTAGTTCTACTATGAACTATTGTCACTGTAGCATCACCTGCTTTTCTCTTTTGACTCATTAAGATACTCATTGGTCTACCAACTATATGGCTTCTACCCATTACAACAACATTCTTACCAGAAGTTGTAATTTCATAACGCTCTAACAACTCTAAAATACCATAAGGCGTAGCAGGTAAAAAACAAGGTAAATCTAATGCCATTCTCCCTACATTTGTTGGATGAAAACCATCAACATCTTTATCAGGGTGAATTGCTTTTAAAACCTTTTGCTCGTCAATATGTTTTGGTAAGGGTAACTGCACTATAAAACCATCAATATCTGAATCATTATTCAACTTAGCAATTTCATCCAATAAAATTTCTTCTGAAGTTTCACTTGGTAATTCTATCAATGTTGACTCAAAACCAATTAGCTTACACGCCTTAACTTTAGCACCAACATAAGTCATACTTGCACCATTAGTACCTACTAATATAGCAGCCAAATGAGGGGCTTTACCTCCGTTTGATTTAATTTTAGCTACTTCAACAGCGATTTCTTGTTTGATATCGTTACTTGTTTTCTTACCGTCTAGTAATATCATTTATTATATTTTTTATACAATTACCAATTGTAGTATTTATTAATTTTAAAAAAAATGTTATAAAAAAACGCTATCAATTTCTTAGTAGCGTTTTTTTATATTTATTTCATTCCTTGCATCATTTGCATCATTTTCTTTCCGCCTCCGCCTTGCATCATCTTCATCATTTTGCTCATTTGGTTAAACTGCTTTAGCAACTGATTCACTTCCTGAACAGACCTTCCTGCCCCTTTCGCTATTCGCTTTTTTCTATTTGCATTAATAACAGAAGGCTTTTGACGTTCGCCAGGAGTCATTGAATAAATAATAGCTTCTATATATTTAAAAGCATCGTCATCTATATCCATACCTTTCATGGCTTTGGAAGCACCTGGAATCATACCCATTAAATCCTTCATATTACCCATCTTTTTAACTTGCTGAATTTGCTTCAAGAAATCATCAAAACCAAATTGATTTTTAGCAATTTTCTTTTGTAACTTTCTTGCTTCTTCTTCATCAAATTGCTCTTGTGCTCTTTCTACTAATGAAACAACATCTCCCATTCCAAGAATACGATCTGCCATACGAGAAGGGTGAAAGACATCAATCGCTTCCATTTTTTCTCCAGTACCAATAAATTTAATTGGTTTGTTTACTACAGTCTTTATAGATATTGCTGCTCCACCACGCGTATCTCCATCTAATTTTGTAAGAATTACTCCATCAAAATTTAAAAGATCATTAAATGCTTTTGCCGTATTAACAGCATCTTGACCTGTCATAGCATCTACAACAAATAATGTTTCCTGAGGCTGAATAGCTTTATGAACATTCGATATCTCAGTCATCATTTCTTCATCCACAGCCAAACGACCTGCAGTATCAATTATAACAACATTATGACCATTAGCCTTTGCATGAGCAATACCCGCTTTTGCAATAGCAACTGCATCAGTATTTCCTCTATCAGAATATACATCAACCTTAATTTGTTCACCTACAACATGTAACTGATCAATGGCTGCAGGACGATAAATATCACAAGCAACCAACAAAGGTTTCTTTGTTTTTTTACTTTTTAAATAGTTTGCTAATTTACCCGAAAAAGTAGTTTTACCTGAACCTTGAAGTCCTGACATCAATATTACAGTTGGATTACCAGACATGTTAATCCCTTCGGTATCACCACCCATCAATTCAGTTAATTCATCTTTTACGATTTTAACCATTAATTGACTAGGTTGTAATGCTGTTAATACATCTGCTCCTAATGCTTTTTCCTTTACTCTTTTGGTGAAATCTTTAGCTATCTTAAAGTTAACATCTGCATCTAATAAAGCTCTACGAACTTCTTTTAACGTATCTGCTACGTTTACTTCTGTTATTTTTCCATGACCTTTTAAAACATGAAGCGCTTTATCTAACTTATCACTTAAATTATCAAACATAATATTTATCACTTATTTGAGATATGCAAAATTAAACAAAAAGCACTGAGAAACAAAGGTTATCATATAAGAATAGCTTTAAAAAAGGTAAGAACAAATAAATTTTAATACTTAATAGATTTATTAAATATTAAAATTTATTTGTTCTTATTAAAAAAACAGCGCTTATTTAGGAATTCTATCAATTACATCCTTTCCGGAACTGTAATACCTAATAGCCCAAAGGCAGACTTTATAATATTCCCAACCATGCTAGATAACTGAACTCGGAATATTTTTTCATCTTCTTTATCAGCACCAAATATAGAAACATTTTGAAAAAAGGAATTATACGATTTAACCAAATCATATGTATAGTTCGCTATTAAAGCTGGACTCTGATTCGTTGCAGCTTGCTGGATTATTTCTGGGTATAATTCTATTTGCTTTAACAACTCTTTTTCTTTTTCGTGCAAAGGCATTGTTACATTCTTAGAATAATCGATTTCGGCTTTTCTTAATATAGCTTGAATTCTTGCATATGTATACTGAATAAACGGACCTGTATTTCCTTGAAAATCTACTGACTCCTTTGGATCAAATAAAATACGTTTTTTAGGATCTACTTTTAAAATGAAATATTTCAAAGCCCCCATTCCGATTGTAGAATATACTTTTTCTTTTTGAACATCAGTATATTCATCCAACTTACCTAATTCTTCAGAAATTTCTCTTGAAGTTGTCACCATCTCAGTCATTAACTCATCTGCATCCACAACAGTACCTTCTCTACTCTTCATTTTTCCTGACGGTAAATCAACCATTCCATAGCTTAAATGATGTAAATTATCCGCCCAAGCGTACCCTAATTTCTTTAAAATTAAAAACAATACTTTAAAATGATAATCTTGCTCATTACCTACAGTATAAATCATCCCACCAATATCTGGATTGTCCTTTATACGCTGTATGGCAGTACCAATATCTTGTGTCATATAAACTGCTGTACCGTCAGATCGTAAAACAATTTTCTCATCAAGACCTTCTTCTGTTAAATCACACCATACAGAACCATCATCTTTTTTAAAAAACACACCTTTTTCAAGACCTTCAACAATGTTATCTTTTCCTAATAAATAAGTATTACTTTCGTAATAATACGAATCAAAATCTACCCCAATATTCTTATAAGTAACTTCAAAACCATCGTAAACCCATTGATTCATTTTCTTCCAAAGAGCAACAATTTTTTCATCTCCAGACTCCCATTTACGAAGCATTTCTTGAGCTTCTAAAATTAATGGCGCTTGTTTTTTTGCTTCCGCTTCTGTTTGTCCTTCGCTAACTAAACTTGCAATCTCTTTTTTATATTCTTGATCAAACTTCACATAGTAATTACCCACAAGCTTATCTCCTTTTAAACCTGTAGAACTTGGTGTTTCACCATTTCCAAATCGATCCCAAGCCAACATACTTTTACATATATGAATTCCTCTATCATTAACGACTTGTGTTTTGTACACTTTTTTTCCAGAAGCTTTAATAATTTCAGAAACAGCATATCCAAGCAATACATTTCTTACATGCCCTAAATGCAAAGGTTTATTTGTATTTGGAGAGGAATACTCTACCATAACTGCATCGTTGGACACAGAAGGTGATACAAAACCGTATTTTGTATTATTCTTTATATTTTGAAAAAAGGCAAGGTAATACTCATCAGAGATCAATAAGTTTAAAAAACCTTTAACTACATTAAAAGCCACAACCTCTTTAACATTATCAACTAGATAATGTCCTAAAGTTTCACCAATCTTTACCGGATTACCTTTAACAACTCTAAGCATAGGAAAAACCACTACAGTAATATCTCCTTCAAACTCTTTTCGAGTAGCTTGAAATTCTACTGTTGGCAAGTCTAATTTGTAAATCGACACAAAGGCTTCCTTTACTTTTAATACTAATATTTCTTGAATTGTCATTATTTATTTTTTTATAAGCCACAAAGATAACTTATGCCAGAAATAAATTATATTTTCTTAAAGAATTATTTATTTTTAAATGAGCTTAGAGTATATAAGAATTTAAAAATTGACACTATTACAACAATAATAGACCACTACGCAACTTTAAAAGTGCAATTCATCGATTATTAATCGTTTTTAAACGCTGTTTCTGTTTTATTTTAAAGAATTAATAATTAATTAAAGTTTAATTCCGAATTAATTCTTTTTTTTGCAAAAAAAACTAAATAAATGGAACTATTATTGTACATATTTGGCGCTTTATTCTCGGTAATGAACCCACTTGGAACTGTACCCATATTTGTTAGCTTAACGGATGGGGATAGTCAAAAAGAAATTAATAAAACAGCAATGTTAACAAGTATTAACGTGTTTGTTATTTTAGTGATTTCATTTTTCTTAGGTAAATATGTTTTAGCTTTTTTTGGCATTAGCTTAAGTGCTTTAAAAATTGCTGGAGGTCTCGTCATTGCCTCTTCTGGTTTTGCATTATTAAAAGGAGAATTTAGCAAAAACAGAGGAATGAAAAAACGCCATAAGGAAGCCGCTCATGAGAGAGAAAGAATCTCCTTAACACCACTAGCAATACCAATGATGGCAGGACCTGGATCTATATCCTTATTAATAGGTCTAAATGAAGAATTCAATAGTACATATCAAATTTCTATTACTTTATTAGCAGTTATAATAGTTTGTTTGATTTGCTACTTTATGATGAGGGGTTCACAGCACATCATAAAGGTTCTTGGACCAAATGGTATAAATTCTATTTCTAGGATAATTGGTTTTATTGTTATTGCATTAGGAGTTGAATATTTATGGTCTGGTATTTATTCATTAATTAAGACTGTTAGTTAACTAATAGTTCTATATAATAATAACAAACCCATTGATAATTAATTACCAATGGGTTTGTTATTATTATATAATCAAAACCTCATACTTAGAAAACCTCCGCAAGCATACACCTTGCACTTCCACCCGATACTTTTTCTATAGTTTTTAAATCCACGGCAATGATAGTTGTATATTTCTCAAATATCAACAACTGTTCTTTAGTAAAGGATTGCTTTGCCTGTTCGCTCATTACTAAAACTTTTTTACCATCTGATTCAAGCTCTAAAATGTTACCTGTAAAAGAATTCAATTGATTTTCTGTTATTACAATAATCTCTTTATTTGATTTTTTAAGATGTTGTAAAACGTTTTTCTTCTCCTTTTTATCATGAATTACATCTAAACAAACAACTGCAAACTCTGAAGCAATTGACAACATTACATTTGTGTGATAAATAGGTTTTAACTTACCATCAATATTTTGATTCGCCTTAAAATAAACAGGATCATAATCAAAATCTTCACAAAACTCAATAAATAGGTTTTCGTCAGACCTTGATGAACTTACACAATATGCAAATTTGTTTACTCTATCCAAAACAACACTTCCAGTTCCCTCAAGATAAATACCTTCTTCCTCTGCTGATGTATAATCTAACACTTCTTTAACCTCAATACCTGCTTCAGATTCTACTAACTCAATAATATCGTCTCTTCTTTCTTTTCTTCGATTAGCTGCTTCCATCGGGTATACTCCAATAATACCTCCTTGATGAAAAGAGATCCAATTATTAGGGAAAATAGAATCAGGCGTGTGAGGAGTAGAAGTATCCTCTGCTACTATAACTCGAATACCAGCAGCAATTAATCGGGACACAAAGGTGTCAAATTCTTTTAAAGCACTCTCTTGTATAAATTTAGGAGATAGATTTATTTCTTTCTGAAAGTGATTAGATTTAGAAGTCTGATCGTTTTTCGCAAATGCTACTGGACGAATCATTAAAACGGTATTTGTAGATTGTTTATTCAATTTAAATATTTTCTTTAATTGTTTTAGTAACCGCATTCAATACTTCAAAAGCAGTTTCTGCCATTTTATTACCTTTTAAATCTAACAAAGGATTAACCTCTACAAGCTCTAGACAAGAAACTTTCTTAGAAGCTATCAACTGATTAATTATAGATATTATTTCATATTGATCAAAACCTTTAGGCACAGGTGTTCCAGTTCCATATGAAATTAGGTCACAATCCATACTATCCACATCAAAAGAAATATAAATCATATCACAATCAGATAAGCTTTCCAAAGTTTCATTAACACAAACCTCTAAGCCTCTGTAACGGACTTCATGTACTAAATAATTCTTTATACCTAGCTCCTCTATTTGTTTTTCTTCTGGCTCCTCAGTATCTCTTACACCAAAATACACAACATCAGAAGCAAGTACCTTTGCTCCTTCGCAACCTATATTTTTCATCGAAGACCAATATTTAGCTGTGTCTTCTGATATATCATTAATTTTACAAGCAATATTATCTTCCGATAAAGCTGCAGCTAAAGGCATACCGTGTATATTTCCCGAAGGAGATGTAAATGGAGAATGAATATCGGCATGAGCGTCAATCCAAACAACACCAAGACGTTTATCAGGGTTTGCAGCTTTAATTCCCGAAATAGAACCTAAAGCTGATGAATGATCTCCTGAAATTACTAACGGAAATTTATTTTCGTTTATACTACTATGAACTCCATCACTTAAACGAACACATTGTCTATAAACTTGTTTAATACGTTTACCAAATGAATTATTTACTTTATTATAAATAGATTCATTTTCTGTTTCTAAATCTATAGATTCATATTGAGTAAAATAATCATTTTTATTATTAATAGCTGCTACCTCTATAGCATCAATCCCCATATCAGCTCCTCGTGTACCTGCACCAAGATCTGATCTATTTTTGATTAGTTTTATAGTTTTACTCATATATAATTTTGTGTATTAACATTCTAAAACAAAAGTAATAGATTTAAACAACACAACTGAACTAATTAAGTCATTTTATAATAGATTCCAAAAAAAAAGCATG
>TARA_B110001450_G_scaffold40996_1_pt1 | contig 22699 bp, 20 predicted proteins | sample TARA_B110001450 | Tara Oceans TARA_B110001450 (sample SAMEA4396538) | marine metagenome | biome: Polar Biome; feature: [SRF] surface water layer (ENVO:00010504); material: water (ENVO:00002006), including particulate matter (ENVO:01000060) such as... | depth 5 m | reverse complement strand
GTGTGTTGGTGGCGGTATGGGCGCTGCTGGTCTATTTGAAGTAGTTTAATAGCAAAAGTACTGCGCTATTAATAAGAGTGTCTATGCGGCTCTGAGTGCCATATCGTTATTCGAATCAGACTGTAGCTGGGCTTTTCTAAGCGGAGGTGTTGCTGTTATGCAACGCCTCCGTTTGTGCAATACGGCTTGCAAAATTAGCAATGTTATTGATGCAGGTTTGTTTGCTCAAGGCTCCAAAGCTACGCTTCCAGCCAGAACAAAGGTTCAGCAATGCAAGTTATCAAAGGAAAGGTCGCTGTAGTAACTGGTGCTGGCTCGGGTATTGGCCGAGCGCTAGCCATTGCGCTTGCGGCGCAAGGCTGTAATTTGGCACTTGCGGATATAAACCCAGAGTCGCTAAAAGAAACACAAAGGCTTCTCGACAGTAATTTTTTTGAAAGCAATGTCTACGTTACATTACATACAGTAGATGTCAGTCAATGGGAGGAGATGGAGGCGTTTGCCGATAATGTTTTCGAGCAACATCGCCAAGTCAATATGCTGATTAATAACGCCGGTGTCGCTATGGGGGCGCTATTTAGAGATGTCAGTTTGGACGACATGCGTTGGATCATGGATATCAACTTTTGGGGTGTTGTTTACGGTTGCAAGGCCTTTGCCTCAAGAATGAAGACCGCAGATGAACCAACTATAGTCAATATATCTAGCGTATTTGGGCTAATTTCTGCACCGATGCACAGCGCCTATTGTGCGTCTAAATTTGCGGTGCGGGGTTTCAGCGATGCACTGCGACATGAAGTGGGTTACATGGGCAAAAACTTCAAAGTGGTCTGTGCTTTTCCTGCGGGTGTTAAAACGAGCATAGCCGATAACGCGAAGCTTACGCTGCATGCCAAGAGCGAGAGCAGTCAGCAACAGCAAAGAGCGCGCATTGAAAAGTTATTTTTGACGACCGCTGAAGACGCTGCCATAGATATTCTTAGGGGTATTAAGGCGGGTAAAACAAGAATTAGGGTGGGTAAAGGATCAATGCTGATTGATTTGCTAAGCCGTCTGCTGCCAGTTAAATATATGGCCTTTTTATAAGCCAAAACTTACTCTTATCTGAAGCACTATTAGTGATCAGGCAATCTTGGGCCTCTTTAAAAAATGCACATAGACGCGGCACCATACGATCTACACACCATTATCAGAGAATCACCTTGGTTTTCTGACTTGCCTCAAGATGCTTTAATTATGCTGCTCCAGTCAGCGACCATTAAGACCTACACTGCGCGAGAATACCTGTATCGGCCCGGTGAAAAGACCTCAGTTGTTTGCTGCCTTTTATCAGGACGCTTGAGGATATCGATGAACAGTCATTTGGGCCACCAATTTGCTATTACAGACTTGGAAGCCAATTATTGGTTGGGTGAGGCGTCTCTTATAGCTGATCAGACGCGTATTCAGGAGGCACAACTGCAGACCGATGCAGATGTTCTCTCTATACCTAGAGGCACTATATTAGCTGTTGGTGGGCGCTACCCTCTATTATATCGCAATCTTTTTTATGAGAATTTACGTCGCTCTAGACAGATCTATGAATTGATGGCGGCCATGGTTTTTTATCCGTTGCGGGCTCGTCTGGCCGCCCGTCTACTAGACTTAATGACTGACTACGGGATACCGCGAGATGGGGGGGTATTATTAGAAGTGCAACTGACCCAGAATGATTTTGCGCGTCTGTGCCTCGGCTCACGCCAACGTGTGAATAAGATTTTTCGTGAGTGGACGGAGCAGGGAGTGCTGAGAATGCACAGGGATCGATATATCCTTTTGGACCTGCCTGCGCTTGAGCATGAAGTGAGTGCCGGCGATAATTAAATCACCTCACCTAAACTACGGTCATCTATACTATCGCAACCGGAGTGGCTGGAAACAAAAAAGTGAGAGTTAACGGATATGCATTTGTGTCAAATTAAACTATTAATTGGTCTTTTTATCGTCACACTTCTAACCGGCTGCGACCAGTCTAAGCAATCAAGCACGATGAAATCAAAAGCTAGCGAATACACTGTTGCTAGCAACCAGCAGTTTGCTGACAACTTGAATATTGATCATCAGCAGGACTTTGAAGATGCCCGGCGGGGTATGGTCGCAGCGGCGCCCAATGAGTCAATGGCCACGACAAAGGGCGTAAAGATTTGGGATGCAGCGGCCTATGATTTTGTTCAGGGTGAACCGCCCGACACAGTAAACCCTAGTCTCTGGCGTCAGGCCAAATTGAACAACATTCGCGGCCTATTTAAAGTCGCCGAGGGTATTTATCAGTTGCGTGGCTTTGATCTCGCCAACATTACGCTAATTAAGAGTGATAACGGCTGGATACTTGTTGATCCCCTAACTACGATGGAAACTACAGCGACAGCTATGGACTTTGCCAAGCAGTATTTAGGTAAGATAAAGCTAACCGCCGTAATCTTCACCCACAGTCATGTCGATCATTTTGGTGGTGTGTTAGCGTTGATTAATTCGCAGCAGGCAGCGGAGAATAAAATCCCTATTATAGCACCAGCCGGATTTATGGCTGAGGCTACTAGCGAGAACATTATTGCGGGCCCTGCTATGACTCGTCGTGGTACCTATATGTTCGGTGATCTTCTTGAGCGCTCACCCACGGGGCATGTCGATGCGGGTCTCGGCAAACAGGTAATATTTGGCAGTGTTTCCATTCTTCAGCCCACGGTGATTATTGATCAGCCAGAGCAAACTATGCTGGTAGACGGGGTCGAGTTTGATTTTTATAATATGCCCGGCGGTGAAGCGCCTGCAGAGTTGACCTTTTATTTGCCGAAGTGGAACGCCTTCTGTGGCGCTGAGATACTCAGTCATGTGATGCATAACGTATTGACTCTAAGGGGTGCTAAGGTCCGTGATGCGTTGCTATGGAGTGATTATATTGGCCAGTCGATTGATCGTTTGGACGATGTCGAAATTTTGTTTAATAGCCATCACTGGCCTACCTGGGGTCATGACCGTATCATCGTGCAGATGCAACAGCAGCAGGATATGTATAAATTCACCCATGACCAGACTGTGCGCCTGGCTAATATTGGCTATACGCCAAAAGAGATTGCTGAAAAGCTAAGATTGCCCAAAAGTCTGGCTGGCAATTTTCATATACGTGGCTATTACGGCACGTTGAGCCACAATAGTAAGGCGGTGTATCAGCATTATTTTGGTTGGTATGAGGGCAATCCGGCTCAGCTTAATCCACTGCCGCCGGTTGAATCATCGGTGCGCTATGTCGAATTCATGGGCGGCGCTGATACGATGCTTAAAAAAGCCGCGTTATATCTGGCTAAGGGCGAATATCGCTGGGTGGGTGAGGTAATCAATCATCTAGTTTTTGCCGAGCCGGATAATATGGCCGCGCGAAATATGTTGGCGGAAGCCTATCGGCAGATGGCCTATCAGGCGGAATCTGGACCCTGGCGAGATATTTATCTGTCGGGGGCCAAAGAACTCGCTGAGGGAAAAGCAAATCAAGCATTTTCTGTATTTTCTGCGAAAGATTTTTTACTCCAAGTACCAGTGATCGAATTTATGAGGGCGCTTTCTGTGACATTGGATGCAGAGAAAGCTGAAGGCCAGCGCTTAAAAATTAATGTATCGTTTAAAGAGTTGGACCAAAACTTTGTCTTATCGATTAGAAACTCGGTGATGTATTATCGCGAGTTACCCGCTGATAAAAGTGCCGATGCCAGTATTACCATTGGTCGTGGCTTATTTTTACAAATAATGATGAAACAGGTGGGCATTATTGATTTAGTCGGATCTGAGGAGTTACAGATCGAAGGTAGCATTTTAAAGCTGGTTAGGTTTTTCTCTCTTCTAGGGGAGTCCAACGATAACTTTAATATAGTGACGCCTTAAACAGACCCTAAAATCTCCACTGATATGGCTGAGACTGTAAAATGGCCTGCCGATGGTGCCGTTTTTACTGTCGCCAGTGGCTAACAGAGCCAGTATTTCAGGTGACCTTCCAAAATCGCCAGTGGGTAGAATATTGCGCCTGCAACTGCGGGTTTGATCACGAAAAATTAACTGAAGCGACCAATGACTGATAGAGCGATAAAACAAACGACGAAATTTCTGCAATCCAATGGACTTCGCGTAGCATATGAAACGTTCGGTAATCCCACTGATCCAACAATACTACTGGTCGCTGGTCTCTACAACCAGCTGGTCCGATGGCCATTAGAGCTTTGTGAATTACTGGTTACGCAGGGCTTTCGGGTGGTGCGTTTTGACAACCGCGATATCGGGTTAACGGATAAAATGGATGGTATTAGGGCGCCTAGTTTTTTCCGCCTGCTGCTAAATTATTACCTGGGTATTCCCGTTTCTGCACCCTACAGCTTAAGTGATATGGCGGCAGACACAGTAGGCGTTTTGAACGCCTTAGGTGTTGAGCAAGCGCATATCGTTGGTATGTCTATGGGTGGCATGATTAGCCAGCTAGTGACAGGGTTGTATCCAGATAGAATTTTATCGCTTACCTCTATTATGTCGACCAGTGGTGAGTGGGGTAAAGGGGTCGCCTCGCTGAAAGTAGCTAGGCAAATGACCAAGCCTACTTCGAAAAATCGTTCGGCCCTCGATAATTCGGTAGAAACTTGGCGTCTCATCGGCAGTCCGGCCTACCCAATGAGCGATGAATCGGTGCGAGCGCTGCTGGTAGCGGAGCACAAACGCTCCAATTATCCTGCTGGCTATATGCGCCAAATCGCCGCAATTCGCACGGCACCGGGCCGCGCTAAACTGTTAAGAACTATTAAAGTGCCAGTGCTAGTGATTCATGGCCAGCAAGATTTACTGGTTCCTGTTAATGGGGGTATTGATACGGCGAAACACATTCCTCAGGCTGAGTTAGCCCTATTTGAGGGTATGGGGCATACGCTTCCGCAGGCGCTTTTACCGACGTTCGCCGAACTTATAGTAAAAAATGCACTAAAATAGACTAATTTTTACTAGTATCTGCTATTAGATACTTTTCGATCAGGGTAGGTTTCAACAGTGTAGAGAAGTCCTTGGTATAAAAAAGAGGTCTTATCCAACGTCAATAAGACCTCTGCAAGAGCGACTTTCATGCCAAGCTGGTTACGATTATCTTTCGATAATTGCCGTAACGCCTTGGCCACCCGCTGCACAGATAGAAATAAGCCCTCTTCCTTTGCCTTTTTGTTCTAACATTTTCGCCAGAGTGGCAATGATTCGAGGTCCTGTGGCTGCAAAAGGGTGGCCGGTGGCGACACTAGAGCCCTTAACATTCAGCTTGGCACGATCAATCGAACCCAGGGCGGCCTTGAGACCCAATTTGTTTTTGCAGAAATCCTTATCTTCCCAGGCTTTCATAGTGCACAGCGCCTGAGCCGCGAACGCTTCGTGGAGCTCATAGAAATCAAAGTCCTGCAAACTCAGACCGGCGCGCTTTAGCATGCGAGGCACCGCGTAAGCGGGCGCCATCAAAAGCCCTTCACTTTTCTCACCCTGAGAATAAAAATCGACTGCTGCCACTTCACTGAATGTTAAATAGGCCATAACCGGTAGATTGCGCTCCTTGGCCCATGCTTCACTGGCCAAGAGCACCGCGGCGGCCCCATCGGTCAATGTCGTGGAGTTAGCAGCCGTTAAGGATCCATTCTTGGAGTCAAATGCAGGTTTTAGCTTAGCCAGTTTTTCGAGCGGGGTGTCGCGCATAATCCCATCGCGTTGGATCTCGTTGAACGGGCTGATGAGATCCTCAAAAAATCCTTCATTGTACGCAGCGATAAGATTCTGGTGGCTTCTCCATGTTAATTCATCTTGCGCTTCGCGGCTGATACCCCATTGTTTAATCATTAACTCACAGTGCTGGCCCATGGATAGGCCCGTGCGAGGTTCGGCATTAGCGGGCAAAGAGGGAAGAATAAAGCTAGGGCGAAAGCGCATTAATATTTTCAGTCGCGCGCCCAATGTTTTGGCTCTGTTCAAATCCAGTATCATGCGTCTATAATTTTCATTCAACGCAATGGGCGCATCACTGGCGGTGTCGGTACCTGCGGCAATACCTGCATCAATCTGTCCGAGGGCAATTTTATTGGCCACAAGAATTGCCGCCTCGAGGCCAGTACCGCAAGCCTGCTGGATATCATAGGCTGGTGTCTCCAGTGCTAGGCCAGAGTTCAATGTGGCCTCGCGCGCGAGGTTGAAATCGCGTGAGTGCTTCATTACTGCGCCCGCAGCCACTTCCCCCAGACGTTCCCCCTCAAGATCAAACCGCCTGACTAGCCCCTGCAAGGTAGCTGACAGCATGTCCATGTTACTGGCATAACTGTAGGCAGTATTGCTGCGCATAAATGGGATTCGATTTCCGCCAATAATGGCAACTCTACGTATTTTGCTCATAGCAATGATTCCAAAGATAATAGACAGGCATTATTGCCCATAAACAGAGCAAGCACATTAACCAATATAAAACATTAGGCCATTGGCTGACAGTTTCGTTATGGTGGCATCTCGGCCAATGGTCTTGTAGAGTCTCAGGCTACACTTCACTCTCTTTAATTATTCCGCTCAAAGGACCGCACTAATGACCGATCGCTATTTGGAACTCGCCAACGCCAATCTGACTAAAACTATTTTCGATGGGTTGGGGCTACCGACCCCTGTGCGTCTGAAGCGCGAAGATCACAGCAGCGCACATACACTCAGTGGGCATGTCTTAGTGGGCTGCACTGAGGATGGTAGTTTTGCTAAGGCGATAAATACTATGTTGGAGACTACGCCACTGACGATAGCTGAGCCCGATAATCCAGCTAAGGTCAGTCTAGTTTTTGATGCTTCAGGGATTAGCACAACAGAGCAGAGTAGTCAGCTGTATCAATTTTTCAGCCAACACCTGGGCTCGCTGGCGCTATGTGGTCGTGTCATTGTGATCGGACATAAACCGACGGCGCTGACTGATACCACCCACGCCACATTGCAGCGAGGATTAGTAGGTTTTATTAAATCTGTGGCTAAAGAAATTGGGCGCAAAGGTGCAACGGCTAACTTGCTCTATATCGATAAGGGCGGAAAGACGGCAATCGAAGCGCCAATACGCTTTCTGTTATCGGCCGGTTCGGCCTTTATGAATGCGCAGGTTATTAATGTGGGTAAGCCGGTGGTAAAAGTTATGGGTGATTGGGCGCGACCGCTGGAGGGGAAGTCGGTGGTGGTCACTGGGGCTGCCCGTGGTATCGGATTAGCGATTAGTCAGGTGCTAGCTCGCGATGGTGCAACGGTCATTGGCATCGATGTGCCGCAGGCTGCAGATGATTTAAACGGTGCTATGGCCGCCATTAATGGTCTCAGTTTGCCATTGGACATTACCACCGAGGATGCCGCTGACCTGATCGTTCAGTTTTGTCTCGATCACAACAGTCAGCTACACAGCATTATTCACAATGCCGGCATTACTCGAGACAAGATGCTTAGTCGTATGACTTCTGTGCAATGGGACCTGCTGATGCAGGTTAATCTGGGTGCTGCACAGCGAATTAATGACGCTCTGCTAGCGACCGATTTACTTGATAAAGGTGGCAAGATTGTCGGTGTGGCATCGATTAGTGGTATCGCTGGCAACGTTGGTCAGACCAATTATGGGTTCTCTAAATCTGCAGTCATCGGCATGGTTGACAGTCTGGCCGCGCCATGTGCTAAACGCGGTATTACCATTAATGCAGTGGCACCCGGCTTTATCGAAACTCAGATGACGGCCGCTATTCCCTTCATGACGCGTCAGATGGGTCGCCGGCTGTCGTCTTTAAGTCAGGGTGGTTTGCCGATAGATGTTGCTGAGGTAATTGGCTTCTTCGTTAGCCCGCAAGCCGCAGGTATAAATGGCAATACCGTGCGGGTTTGCGGTCAGAGTTTGCTAGGTGCCTAGTTGAATTAATTCGAGCTGTGGAGCTCTGCGTTAAGCTCTACAGCGCTTTTATTCGTTAGGCACTCAACTGTCCCTGTGACAGAGTTGCGACGAAATAGCAGGTCACTTTTACCACTCAATTCGCGTGCCTTAAGTGTGCTGAGCACCTGCTTTTGATCGTCTAGTAATGTGACTATGGTTCCAGCGGTTATATAAAGTCCAGCTTCCAATGTGCAGCGATCACCCAGCGGTATACCAAGGCCAGCGTTGGCACCAAGGAGGCATTTTTCACCCATCGATATAACCATGCTGCCGCCCCCAGATAGGGTGCCCATGATAGAGGCACCGCCGCCAATATCCGAACCGGCACCGCAGAATACGCCTGCAGAGACGCGCCCCTCAATCATATTGGGGCCCTCACAGCCTGCATTAAAGTTAATAAAGCCTTCATGCATTACCGTGGTGCCTTCTCCGACATAGGCGCCGAGTCGGACTCTTGAACTGTCGGCAATACGGATGCCGCTAGGCACAATGTAGTCGACCATTTTTGGGAATTTGTCCACACAGTCCACGCTCAGTGGTTGTCCGGCTATTCTAGCCTCCAAAAGGCGCGCAGGAAGTTCATCTATATCGATGGCGCCAACATTGGTCCAGGCGATATTTTTCAGGGTGCCAAAAATACCTGTTAGATCGGTGCCGTGAGGTTTAACCAGGCGGTGGGAGAGCAGATGGAGTTTCAGGTAGCCCTCAGGCACTGAGGTTGGCGGGGTGTTATCGGTCATCAGTACCGCGACGACAGGCCGATTTGATACCGCCAGCTGTTGAATAGAGGCGGCCATGTCGGAGTAGCCATTATGGCTAAGAGCTGATTGCAGTGCGGCGAGCTGTTCGCTGCTGGGCTCAATTTCGCCAGAGCTTATGCCAAGACTGACCCCAAGGATGTCGCATAGAGCCGGGTCTGGATTCAATAAGGGTGTCGGATAAAATACTTCCAACCATTCACCGCGACTATTTTTGCTACCGACACCGATTGCGAAACTATACAAATTACTCATGGGTTTACTCTTTCCGATTAATTAAAAATGGCTTGGTACTGGTTGTCTTTAAAGCCGATCGTGACTGCGCCGCCGACATTGAGTACGGGTCGCTTAATCATCGCCGGATGCGCTAGCAGCAGAGCGACGACATTGTCTCGATTGGTCGATTCTTGCACGGCACTATCCAGCTTACGCCAAGTGGTGCCGCGGCGGTTAAGCACAGCTTCCCAGCCGGCTTGTTGAACCCAGCTTTCAATAGTTTCGGCGTCAATGCCGTCGCTGCGAACGTCATGAAAAGTATACTCAACGCCGTTTTCAGTCAGCCATTTGCGGGCTTTCTTAATGGTGTCGCAATTTTTAATACCATACAGCTTAGTCACTTTCTCAACCTCATTAATGTGGAGTGTAAGCATAGCAAAAGCGCTAGGGCTTATGGGCGATAAATGGATTTTTACGGGCTGGATAGCAGGTAGTGCAAATATCACAAACGCGACCATCGCAGCCTCGTGCTGAGCAGTATTCACGACCATAAAATATGATTTGTAGATGCAGTTTGTTCCATTCACTGCGTGGAAAGAGACTTTTTAAATCTTTTTCTGTCTGCGTTACATTTTTTCCTTTGGTAAGGCCCCAGCGTTGAGCGAGTCGATGGATATGGGTGTCTACAGGAAAGGCAGGATGGCCGAAGCCTTGTGACATAACCACGCCTGCGGTTTTATGACCTACTCCCGGCAGAGACTCTAAAGCCTGCCAGCTATCTGGAACCTCCCCGCTATACTGATCGACGAGCATCTTTGAAAGAGTAGAGATTGCGCTAGATTTTTGCGGCGCCAAGCCGCACGGTCGGACTATTTTATAAATAGTATCTATTGGTACATGTTGCATATCAAAAGGATTGTCAGCCTGTAAAAAAAGCGCCGGGGTAACCTGATTAACGCGAATATCGGTACACTGGGCGCTGAGTAAGACAGCCACCAACAGTTCAAAATTGTTTTTGTGGTCGAGGGGAACTGGCGTCTCTGGGTAGAGTTCATTAAGTCGCTTTAGGATATGCGCGGCTCTTTCTTTTTTTAACATCGCCAGACCCTCAGAGCGCAAGGCCTTGGACATATTGTTTAATCCGCAGGGCCGCCTCGACACATTCTTCGGTACTTGCCACGAGGGCCATTCTCACGCGATTTTGCCCGGGATTACCATTTGTTGACGCTCTCGAAACAAACTGCCCCGGTAGCAAAGTAACATTTTGCTGTTCAAATAAGCCTCTGGCAAATTCTGCATCATCGATTGGTGTCTTGGCCCAGAGATAGAAACTGGCATCAGGCGCTGGAAAGTCTAGTACATCGACGAGAATTTCGGTCACCGCGGCAAATTTTTCGCGGTACAGGGCTCTATTGGACTGGACATGCTCTTCATCGTCCCAGGCAGCCATTGACGCTAATTGAACAGGCAGCGACATAGCACAGCCATGGTAGGTGCGGTAACTGAAAAAGTCTTTCAAGATACTAGCGTCGCCAGCGATAAAGCCCGAGCGCAAACCGGGTAGATTAGAGCGTTTAGACAGGCTATGAAAAACCACACAGCGTCTAAAATCCTGCCTATTCATCTCGTTACAGGCCTGCAGAAGTCCCGCGGGCGGATTGCGCTCGTCAAGATAGACCTCGGAGTAGCATTCGTCGCTAGCGACAATGAAATCATATTTATCCGCTAGAGCTATAGCCTGCTGCATCTGCGCTATAGACATGACGGCACCAGTGGGATTCCCTGGCGAACAGATTTGCAAAAGCTGGCAACGCTGCCAGATCGCCGCCGGAACAGCGTTGAGGTCAGGGATAAATCCCTGATCAGCTGTGCAGTCCAAATAATAGGGCTTGGCGCCAGCTAATATGGCGGCACCCTCATAGATTTGATAGAAAGGATTGGGGGCGACCACTATTGGCTGCTGAATCCTGTGTCCGCTGTTGTTCACGTTAGGTTTCTGCTTTGGCGAACAATCAATCACCGCCTGAGTAAAGGCAAACAGCGCTTCTCTGGTTCCCGTCACCGGCAGCACATTACGCTCAGGATCAACGCTAGCTGAGTTGAGATTAAAGCGCTTTACTAGCCATTGGCTAACGACTTCGCGCAACGCCAGCGTCCCTTTGGTGGAGGGATAAAGTGCCAACTGATCTGCAGAGTCACGCAGTGCCTGTTTTACAAACTCGGGAGCAGGGTGCTTAGGCTCGCCTATAGACAGCGCGATGTGACTCAGATGTGCCGGCGGCGTGATACCAGATTTAAGACGGTTGAGTCGCTCAAAGGGATAGGGTTGTAATTGCTGTATTTTGTGATCCATTGTTCGTCTGCTCAGTGCCAAAATTTCATTGGTCGTAGCTCTGCACCCTGCAAATCGTCCTTGTTTCGCTGATCTAATTCACTGCAGATAGTATGTTGAAGTTTTTGACAAAAGTCCGTATCCGTCAGAGGTTCGTGGTTAAAGTCGGTAAGATAAAATACATCTTCCACGCGCTCGCCAAGTGTAGATAGCTTTGCATTATATAAGTTGAGCCCATAGCGTAAAAAGATACTAGCTAAATGGGCCAGAAGTCCGGGTCGGTCGGGTGTCAGTACCTGCAATACTGTGGTATTGGTTTCTGAGTCATTGCGCAATGTTGCAGTGGTTTTTAACGTGAAATTCATTAGCTGTCTTGGCGTCCGTCGATGCACGTCGAAGCTGACATCACTGGGATTTAAAATCGCATCGCGCAGGGTGTTAATGACGGTCTTACAAAGATTACGATCGCTGCCGATGGGTCGGTCTTGATCGTCTAATACATAAAATACATCGAACGAGCGATTGTCATGTGTTGTGTGAAGTCTGGCATCTTGAATGTTTAGATGAAGCTTGTCGAGGATGGCGGCGATCATAGAAAATATATTTTGACGGTCGCGAGCATGGACAAAAATCTGCGTTGCAACGGGAATTTCAACCCCTACATCGCGGAGCAGTATCACCGGTGTATCATGACTCGCATTGTCGATAATAGCCTGGGTAAACGTAGCTATGTCGTCACTCTTTTCCCGTAAAAAGAACTCCTCAGTGACATCACTCCAGACTGCCAGCGCCTGAGGTGCGTCAATATTTTGCTCAGCGAGCCGATTTAATACGGCATTTTTCGCGTCTCTAACCCAGGCCGACTTGTCGGCTGGAACGCCGAGACCCTCTTGCAGCGCCCGCTTTGTTTCGAAGTATAGGTTGTGCATTAACGAGCCTTTCCAATCAGTCCAGAGTCTGGGGTTGGTGGCATTGATATCAGCGACAGTCAGCAGGTATAAATGTTCAAGATGCATCTGGTCGCCGACATGGGTGGCGAATTTGTAAATTACATCGGGGTCTGATGTATCCTCGCGCTGGGAGACCTTGGACATCAGCAGGTGGTTTTCAACCAACCATTTGAGCAGTTCAATCTCCTGTGGCTGCAGGCCGTGTCTCTGTCCAAAGCTAGCGATATCTGCGGAACCAAGTAATGAGTGATCTCCGCCGCGACCCTTAGCGATATCATGATACAGCGCGGCAATAATACTCAGCTCTGGTTTTGGTAAATTTTTGAAAATATGTGAGGCAATTGGGAACGCGCTAGCCTGATCGGGCCTTGCAAAGCGGCGTATATTTCGGATCACCTGCAAAGTGTGTACATCAACAGGGTAGATATGAAAAAGATCATGTTGAGTCTGGCCTACGATTTTACCAAATTCTGGCAGATAGCTGCCTAAAATGCCGTAACGGTTCATGCGGGCAAGCTGCATGGAGAGATTATGTGGCGAGCGCAGAATTCGCATAAACAACTCTTGGTTGTTTGGATCAGCCCTAAAATCATCATTAATGAGATTACGGTGCAACCTAATTTGGCGAATCGCTGAGGCACGAATACCCTCGATATGATCGTTCTCACCCAGAATAGCGAAGAGCTCGAGAAGGGCGGATGGGCTATCCGCTAGGACGGACTCGTGGCTGGTATCTAAATAGTTATCTCGAATAATAAAGCGATCGTTAATAAGCACGGTTTTCTTGGTTTTATTCTGGCGGTAAATTGCCTCGTCAAGATATTGCAGCAACACGTCGGTTAACTCGCGTATTGAGAGGACCGTCTGATAGTAGCGCTGCATAAACTTCTCGACGCCCAGCTTACCATTGCTGTCGCTATAGCCAAACATAACGGCGAGTTTCCGCTGGTAGTCAAAAAGTAATCGCTCTTCTGGGCGGTCGGCAAGGAGGTGGAGCCCGTAGCGAACCTTCCACAGAAATTCTTCATCTCGACGCAGGGTTAAGTATTCTTCGTCGGATAAAAATCCCGCATGCACGAGCTGGGAGCGACGGTACAGGTTAAAGTGACGCTTAGCAGTCCAATTGATCAACTGGATGTCACGTAGTCCTCCTGGCGCATCCTTAACGTTAGGCTCAAGATTGTATTCTGTATCGTCATGTTTGCGGTGGCGCGCGGTCTGCTCATCAATTTTTGCTCGATAAAAGTTGGCGGACGCCCATATTTTTGCGGGTCCGGTTTTCTTCAACATGGCACCGCGCAGTTCATGATTGCCGCAGATCAAGCGAGTTTCCATGATGTTAGTCGCTATGGTTATGTCGCGCTTGGCCTCATCGACGCATTGCGATAACGAGCGTACGCTATGTCCTATGGTTAACTTGATGTCCCAAAGAAACGTTAGGAATTGCTCAATGCTGGCGCGATATTTTTGCGGTTGGTTGCGGCGCATCAGTATGAGTAGATCAATATCGGAATGAGGGTGAAGCTCGCCGCGGCCATAGCCGCCGACCGCGATTAGACTGATGTCTTTGTCCCACGGAAAGCGGTCCCAGGCATACGACAGTATTAAATCGGCAAACCGGGCAGATTCGTTAACCAGGGTGTGGACCTCTTCACCCTCATAAAAGCGGTTGCTGAAGTGATTCTGTGCGGCGTTTAGCGCATTGCGAAAAACATTGATGGCATCGCCTGCCTCAATATCAGCAGCGAAACGCTTTTGATCAAAGAATAGAGGTGCATTCGACTGGGCGAGCGAGTTTTCAGGTGCCATATGGGTGTGCTTTCTAAAAAGATTCTTCGTGTCTAGCGGTCAGCACTTCAACGCCGTCACTGGTGACAACCATCGTGTGTTCCCACTGTGAGGAAAGACGCCCATCTGAGGTTTCGACAGTCCATCCATCGCGCTTCAACTTTGTGGTGAATTTACCCGCATTTACCATCGGTTCAATGGTGAACGACATGCCTTCGAGAAGGGTCATTCCAGTGCCGGGCTTACCGTAGTGCAGTATTTGCGGTTCCTGATGAAATTCAGGGCCAATACCATGGCCGCAGTAGTCACGAACCACCGAGTAATAATTAGCTTCGGCATGGGTTTGTATAATGTGACCTATGTCACCCAGACGAACACCGGGTCGGACTATCTCAATAGCTTTGTAGAGGCATTCTTGTGACACCTTGATAAGCCGCTCGGCATGGCTTGGGACGGGACCAACAGTATACATTTTACTGGTGTCACCATACCATCCATCCTTGATTACAGTGACGTCGATATTGATAATATCGCCGTTTTTAAGGATTTTTTTATCACTCGGGATGCCATGGCACACCACCTGATTAATCGAGGTGCATACCGACTTTGGGAAGCCACGATAGCCCAAACAAGCTGGAATGGCTTTTTGCACATTAACGATATGGTTGTGGCAGATGTCGTCCAGTTCTTCGGTACTGACTCCGTGCACGACATATTCGCCAATTAACTCTAACACTTCAGCCGCAAGGCGGCCTGCTTCACGCATTTTGGCTATCTGTTCTGGGGTGCGCAGCTCTATGGTCATTATTGTTCCTGAGGAATTACATTTGATAGCATTGTACCCACCTATCAGTCGATACGGGAGAGCTTGTGTGATATTTAGTTGGCTATACTGAGATTTTGGTCGTAAAGGACGCCGCCATAGGCGCCCAACCTAGCAAACTGGGGGATATTTGTGTACGGTTTTTCTTTAAGTGATAGTTTGATTATGGTATAAAGCGCGCGCTGTAGGGATGTCCTTGCAGTGGTTTTTAAAACTAAACGACACACACATTCCGACACGATGGTCTGGGTGCCTTTTAAGCGTCTAATTTACAAGCTTAGCTGGTTGATCATTGGGGGATGTGGAGGCTTAACCCCAAGAGGAAATCTTATGTCTATTGTCAGCATGCGCGATATGTTGCAGGCTGGTGTCCATTTCGGCCACCAAACCCGCTTCTGGAACCCCAAGATGAGCAAGTTTATATTTGGCTCACGTAACAAAGTTCATGTCATCAACCTTGAGCACACTGTGCCAGCCTTTAACGAAGCATTAGAAATTTTGCGTGTTGAAGCAGCCAAAGGGAATCAAATTCTGTTTGTCGGTACCAAGCGTGCCGCACAAAAAATTGTCAAAGAGCAAGCAGAGCGCTGCGGTATGCCCTATGTCAGCCATCGCTGGTTGGGTGGTATGCTCACCAACTACAAGACTATCCGCGCCTCCATTCGTCGTTTCCGTGATTTGGAAACGCAGGAAGCTGACGGCACGTTTGACAAATTAGGTAAGAAAGAAGTGCTAACGCGCACGCGTATGAAAATCAAACTTGAGAACTCCATTGGCGGAATCAAGGACATGAACGGGCTGCCTGATATCCTGTTCGTCGTTGATGTGGACCACGAGAGAATTGCTATTAATGAAGCCAACAAGCTGGGTATTCCAGTCGTCGGTATCGTTGACACTAATAGCAATCCTGATGGCATCGACTTCATTATTCCTGGCAACGACGACTCAATTCGTGCGATCAAGCTATACGCCGCATCGGTTGCTGACTCAGTGCTTGAAGGTAAAGCTCAGGCGGCGTCGATCAATAAGAAAGATGAGTTCGTTGAAGAGGTTGTAGTTGCGGCTACTGAAGCGCCAACTGCTGAGCAGTCCAAGCCGGTTGTTGAAGCAGCGGTAGCAGCTGCTGAGCCCGTTGCGATCGCAGAGGCTGCGCCTGTAGAGGAACCACCTCAGGCTTCAGCTGAGTAATTGACACAATAAGTAGTGCGAACAAAGGGGGCCGTAGCCCCCTTTTTTCCAACTGAATTTATGGTTTAAGAGAGGAATACAATGTCACAGGTAACGGCATCTTTAGTTAAAGAGCTTCGCGACCGCACCGGTCTAGGTATGATGGAATGTAAAAAAGCGCTGGTTGAGGCCGGTGCTGATGTGGATAAGGCCATTGAGGAGCTGCGTAAATCAAGTGGTATGAAAGCAGCCAAGAAGGCGGGTCGGACCGCTGCAGACGGCCTTGTGTCTGTCAAAGTCGAGGGTCATTACGGCGTAGTCTTAGAGGTTAACAGCGAAACTGATTTTGCGGCTCGCGACGAGGGGTTTAAGGGGTTCGTTAGTAACGTACTCGGTCAAGCCTTCGCCAATAAGCAAACAGATATTCCTGCCTTAATGTCTGGTGATCTTGAATCTGCCCGAGAATCGCTAGTGCAAAAAATTGGTGAGAATATTTCTCCCAGGCGTGCAGCGTCTATTGAAGCGCCGGTAGTGGGTGGTTATGTCCACAGTAATAACCGCATTGCCGTGATTGTTGGCCTGACCGCAGGCACTGAAGATTTGGCAAAAGACGTGGCTATGCACGTTGCAGCGCTCAATCCGGCAGTAGTCAGCTCGGATCAAATGCCTGCAGAAGCTATTGAAGCGGAGAGAGCAATTTATACCGCTCAGGCTCTGGATAGTGGTAAGCCAGCAGAGATAGTTGCAAAAATGGTTGATGGCCGCGTCAGCAAGTTCTTAAAAGAGAGTAGTCTGGTTGATCAGCCGTTTGTTAAAGATCCTGATACAACGGTTGGTAAATTGGTTGCTGCAGGCGGTGCTCAGGTGGTATCTTTTGTGCGTTTTGAAGTGGGCGAGGGTATTGAGGTCGACGAAGTTGATTTCGCCGCTGAAGTTGCAGCACAACTAGCCAGTTCTAACGACTAACCGACATTAGGAGCCGATATGCCGACCACCGGTAAAGAGAAAAAGTACAAACGTATCCTTCTCAAGCTCAGTGGTGAACAGCTGATGGGAGACGAGGGCTTTGGTATTGATCCCAAAGTCTTGGATCGAATGGCTTTAGAGATAGGTCAGTTGGTTGGTATAGGTGTGCAGGTTGGTCTGGTGATCGGCGGTGGCAATTTGTTTCGCGGGGCCGCACTGAACGCTGCGGGGATGGATCGTGTTACTGGCGACCATATGGGTATGCTGGCGACGGTGATGAATGCCCTTGCGATGCGCGATGCGCTTGAGCGGACCAATATCTCGTCCAATGTTATGTCGGCCATCCCTATGAGTGGCGTTGTTGAGCACTATGACCGTAGGCGAGCCATTCGTTATTTGAAAGATGGCGAGGTCGTTATTTTTGCGGCCGGTACCGGCAACCCATTTTTCACTACAGACTCTGCGGCCTGTCTGCGTGGCATTGAAATAAATGCGGATGTGGTGCTCAAGGCGACTAAGGTTGATGGGGTGTACTCAGCTGATCCTATGCTGGATCCTAGTGCAGAGCTGTTTTCCAATCTGACCTATGATCAGGTGTTAGATAAGAAGCTAGGCGTTATGGATCTTACCGCCATCTGTTTGTGCCGCGAGCACAACATGCCGTTGAGAGTGTTCCGTATGTCTAAGCCGGGAGCCTTGCTAAACTTAGTTGTTGGCGGCGATGAAGGCACGTTGATCGAAGAGGGTTAAAAGGATCGTTATATGATTGATGAATTAAAACAGGATGCAGAGATTCGCATGGGCAAAGCAGTGGATTCATTGGCTGTTGCATTTAACCGGATCCGGACCGGCCGCGCGCACCCGAGCCTGCTAGATGGTATCTCAGTGGACTATTATGGAGTTGACACGCCGATTGGTCAGGCGGCTTCAATCGTTATTGAAGACTCCAGAACGCTCACAGTAACGCCGTGGGAGAAATTCCTAGTTCCAGCTCTTGAGAAAGCTATTATGAAGTCTCATTTGGGATTAAACCCCTCCAGTGCAGGAACGGTAATTCGGATACCGCTGCCGGCTCTGACCGAGGAGACCCGAAAAGTCTACGGTAAACAGGCGAAAAGTGAGGCTGAAGGTGCGCGTATTGCGATCCGCAATGTGCGTCGTGATGTTCTTTCGGACATCAAAGATCTGCTCAAAGAGAAAGCCATCAGTGAGGATGAGGAGCGCAAAGCTCAGGACGATGTGCAGAAAATTACAGATCGCGCTATTGCGCGCGTCGAAGAGACTCTGGCGGCCAAAGAAAAGGATTTGATGGAGATTTAATCTCCGCTGAATACTATGGTCGAACCTATTCCAACGCACAAACCGCACCCACTGAAACATGTGGCGCTCATTATGGACGGCAATAATCGTTGGGCTAAAGAGCGTGGACTCAGCGGTATTGCAGGACATGAAGCTGGCGTTGAGCGGATTCGCGACATCCTTGGCGCAGCCAAAGAAAAGGGTGTAGAGGCGCTAACGCTCTTTGCCTTCAGCAGTGAGAATTGGAACCGTCCCGATTTAGAGGTGCGCGGGCTGATGTCATTGTTTGCCTCCTATTTGAAAAAAGAAACCAAGGCCCTTCGCGATGATGGAGTCTGCCTCAAAGTTATTGGTAATCGCAGCCAGTTCAGTGATCGTCTGAAACGTATCATTCGTGATGCCGAGACTGCCACCGCAGCCGGTAAATTGACGCTCTACCTGTGTGTTGACTATGGCGGCCGTTGGGACGTGGCTAATACCGCCAAGCTGCTGGCTCTTGAGGTCCAGACGGGTCGCTTGCGCCCGACTGATATCAGTGAAGAGCTGTTTGATCAATATATGCAAAAAGACGGTATCCCCGATCCTGATTTATGTATCCGTACCGCGGGGGACAAGAGGCTCAGTAATTTTCTGCTCTGGCAGATGGCCTATACGGAACTGTATTTTACCGACTGCTACTGGCCGGATTTTGATGGTAATGCCTTAAATGTTGCCATTGATGAGTATCACCGTCGTCAGCGCCGTTTCGGTGTGCGCGACATTGATGATGGGGCGGGTGCCCATGTTTAAGCAGCGCGTGATTACCGCGATCATTATGGCAGCCATTTTTTTTGCTCTTCTGCTAAACCTTTCTGCAGTGGACTTTTCCCTAGCAATCGGTGTAATGGTTCTTATCGCAGGGTGGGAGTGGAGTAACTTGATGAAAGTTACTTCCGTCGCAGGGAAGACGTTATTTTTGAGTTTGCTGGTGCTCTCTCAAGCTACGGTTGGCGTTTGGTTGGGCCTATTTGATAGTTTTGATCACCAACGGGCTCAACAGATCTCTCTGGTGGCTGTGGCACTTTGGGCGATTATCTTTCTCTGGGTTCAGGGCTATCCCTCTAGTGCGATCTTATGGTCCAGCCGCTATATTTTGGGGGCTTTGGGTATCCTAGTGCTGACATTTACCTGGGTTGCGGTCGCCGCTATTTTACACAACGTGTCGGGGCAATGGTTACTGCTACTGGCAATAGTGATTGTCGTATTGGCTGATGTTGGAGGCTATTTTTTCGGGACTCTGGCTGGAAAGCATAAATTAGCGCCGCTTGTGAGTCCAGGCAAAACATGGGAGGGCTTCGCTGGAGGGTTGTTGCTACAATTTGTACTTATTGCTGGTTTGCTTTGGGCACTGCCTGATATCGCGACGCCTACTAGCCTGTTACTCCTGATTGTGCCGGTGGCTCTCTACTCCGTGCTGGGCGATCTGTTTGAGAGCATGGTGAAGCGTCACAGTGGTGTCAAAGACAGTAGTCAGCTACTGCCAGGTCATGGTGGCGTCCTAGACCGTATTGACGGTATTATGGCGGCTCTGCCACTATTTAGTTTGCTGTTATCTCTTACTAGGCCCTTCTGACCTTGCAGTCTATTACGCTGCTCGGTGCAACCGGCTCAATCGGCGTAAGCACGCTTGATGTTATTAGCCGTCACCCCGATAAATATACCGTTTACGCGCTTACGGGTCATCGTCAGATTCTGAAGCTGGCGAGTCAGTGCAAACAGCATCGTCCCAAATATGCCGTGGTCAATGATGCTGCATCGGCGACTGAGTTACAGGCTCTGCTGGTTGAGGCTGGCTCAGAGACCCAGGTGATTTGGGGTCTAGAGGCGCTGTGTGAGGTCGCTGGCGCGGCTGATGTGGATACTGTTATGGCGGCTATTGTAGGTGCCGCCGGACTTTTGCCTACATTGGCTGCGGTGAAGGCCGGTAAGAAAATCCTGCTGGCCAACAAAGAGGCTCTGGTGATGGCAGGGGGACTTTTTATGCAGGCCGTGGTGCAATCTGGATCGGTGCTGCTACCAATTGATAGTGAGCATAATGCTATTTTCCAATGTCTGCCGTCGAATTATCAGCAGCCATCATCATCGGGTATCAAAAAGTTACTGTTGTCCGCATCTGGTGGCCCTTTCCGGGGCTGGAGCGCCGATCAGATGGTAGCGGTGACACCGGATCAAGCCTGCGCGCACCCGAAGTGGAAGATGGGGCGCAAGATCTCTGTTGACTCCGCCTCTTTAATGAATAAAGGCCTTGAGGTAATAGAAGCCTGTTGGCTTTTCGCGGTGGGCCCGGAGCAGATTGAGGTGGTAGTGCATCCGCAGAGCATTATTCATTCGTTAGTCCAGTATGTCGATGGGTCTGTATTAGCTCAGCTTGGCAACCCAGACATGCGCACGCCAATAGCCCATGCACTGGCATGGCCTAATAGAATCAATTCTGGTGTCGCAGACTTAAATCTATTTGATGTCGCTAGGTTAGACTTTGAACAAGCTGACCTAGATAGTTTTCCCTGCCTGCAATTGGCTTTCGAGGCAGCTCGAGCGGGGAGGGACGCGCCGGCTATTCTGAATGCGGCCAATGAGGTTGCAGTTGAGGCCTTTTTAGAGCAACGTATCGGCTTTATCCAGATAGCCGATGTCGTAAAAGAAACCCTATCCAGTCTAACTTTCACTGAACCAGAGTCGCTGGACGCAGTCCAAGACTCAGATGCAAGGGCTAGGGTGTTTAGTCGGGCATACATAACCGGAGTTGGACAATAACCAATGGCGCTACTGCAAACACTTTTTTATACCTTTCTTGCTCTGGGCATACTGGTCACAATTCATGAGTTTGGGCACTTTTGGGTGGCACGTCGCTGCGGCGTTAAAGTTGAGCGTTTTTCGATTGGTTTTGGTACGCCGATGTTGCGGTGGCGTGATAGTCAGGATACTGAATTTGTACTGGCGTTGCTGCCTTTAGGCGGCTACGTGAAAATGCTTGATGAGCGCGAAGGTAATGTCGCTGAAAGCGATAGACCCCAAGCCTTTAATACCAAATCGGTATGGCAACGTATGGCGATTGTTGCCGCAGGGCCCATGGCTAACTTTTTGTTCGCGGTATTGGCATTTTGGTTGGTATTTTTATCAGGAGAGAGACAGCTAGCGCCGATTGTTGGCGATGTAAAGGTCGGTTCGTTGGCGGAACAGGCGGGCTTCGTACCTGGCATAGAAATTGTTGCTCTTGAGGGGGTGCCAGTAGCCTCTTGGGGCGGGTTGTCGCGGCGGCTTTTTGATTATGTCGGTACCAGTGGCGACATTCCATTTACTATCATTGACAATGAATCCTCCGTTCAGCGCGTGGTATCTGTCAATGTCGCCAGTTGGCTGCGGGAGTCAGCGGAGCCAATGCCACTGCGAGATTTGGGTATTAGTCCTCCCTATAAATTGGAGTCCTTGTTTTTGGCTGCAGTATTGGATGATGGCGCAGGTTATAAAGTTGGCTTGCGGGCCGGCGACCAATTGATGACTATTAATGGCGAGACCATCGATGACGTCGCCCGCTTTATTGAGACAGTCGCGAGCAGCGCAGGTAGTGTTGTTCGTTTGGAGATACAGCGTGATCAAGTGCGCTTGAACTTTGAAGCGACTCCAGAATCGGTAGAGCGAGATGGCAAAATGGTGGGCCAACTTGGGGTGCAGCTAGCACCGACGGGTAATTTCCCCGCAGAGGTGATGCGAGACGTTGATTATAATGTGTTCACGGCCATACCTCGAAGTATTAATGAAACATGGACTAGTAGCGTTTTTGTGCTCAAGTCTATTGTCAAACTGGTTACTGGGGACCTGAGCCCTAAAAATGTCAGCGGGATAATCACGATCTCTACGATTGCTGGTGATGCAGGCAGATCGGGAATTGACAATTTTATTCGCTTTGTCGCTATTCTCAGTATAATGCTCGGCGTGATGAACTTGTTGCCTATTCCGGTTTTGGATGGTGGGCATCTCTTATATTACATAATCGAGATAGTAAAAGGGTCGCCCGTGTCGGATAGTTTCCAGAAGCTGGGTTACCAAGCGGGTTTAATTATGTTGCTCGGGTTGGTGCTATTTGCGACCTATAATGACATCATGCGGCTAGTTTGAGCCGCTAATCATAATAACTAACAATCGGATTTAATTAATCACATGACACGACTGTTAAATGGTCTTTTTATAGCCCTCTCTTTGGTCTCATTTTCATTTTCATTTTCAATTTCAGCTGAAGTGTTTCAGGTGGATGATATCCGTATAGAAGGTCTGCAGCGGGTCTCTGCTGGAACGGTGTTTGCGGCGCTGCCAGTCACTGTTGGCGACCTGATTGACGAACCTTTGGTGCGTGAGGCTACCAGGTCATTGTTTCGAACCGGTTATTTCTCT
>TARA_B110001450_G_scaffold105029_1_pt1 | contig 22786 bp, 19 predicted proteins | sample TARA_B110001450 | Tara Oceans TARA_B110001450 (sample SAMEA4396538) | marine metagenome | biome: Polar Biome; feature: [SRF] surface water layer (ENVO:00010504); material: water (ENVO:00002006), including particulate matter (ENVO:01000060) such as... | depth 5 m | reverse complement strand
GCCTCGCTGGTAAGTGGACCTGGTGCGCTGTTACGCGTATGGTCGGGATGGAGCCATTTGGCATAGACCGCTTCAGGGTGAGGCATGAGTCCGAATACCAAACCTGTTGCGTCACAAATTCCAGCGATGTTCCTCATACTCCCATTCGGAGAAAGGGGGAAGGGAAGTGGTTGATCTGTCATACCTTTGCCAACTGGAGTTGATGGGTCGACATAGCGTACTGTGAGTTGGTTATTTGCTGCAAGGGCGTCAAAGTCTGTTGCCGATGGCATGACAAATTTGCCTTCACCGTGACGTACTGGGCAGTCAATTCGCTGAATGTCTTTGGTCCAAATGCATGGGCTTTCTGCATCGAATTCAAGAGTGACCCAACGATCTTCGTATCTTCCTGAATCATTGAGTGTGAGACTCGCTCTTTGAACAAAATCAGGAAGGGGTGTTTGTGCACCGGGCCCTGGGAGGAGGCCTGTTTTGACAAGTACTTGGAAACCGTTACAGATTCCGATGATTGGTTTTCCTGCTGCGACAAACGCGTGTAATTGTTCTCGAAGTGCAAAACGCATTCTGTTCCCCATCAAGCGGCCACTACCGAGGTGGTCTCCAAAAGAAAACCCTCCCGGGACTGCAAGAATTTCGAAGTCTTCGAGACTGCGATTGCCGGAAACGAAATTGTTTACGTGGACTCGTTCGGCATCTCCCCCGACTAAATTGAATACGGCTGCGGTTTCATGGTCGCAGTTAATACCGAAACCAAACAATACTGCAACTTTAGGTGCGGCCATTAAGCAACACCTCCAGTCATGTCAAGTGTCTTTTGCCACGCCTCGACCATTGAAGTCGTTTCAACGTCGATAAGAACATCATAGCCATCTGAAATGGTGAGGTTTTCTGAATCGGTAACTGTGCCGAGCATTGTGATTGGATGGCCTGCCATCCATTTGATAAAAGCAGCTTCGTTTTCTGGTTGAACCCCAACCAAGAATCGGCCAAGTGATTCGCCCCAAAGGCGTGACCAGACACTTGCATTGCCCGTGCCATCAATGTCGATCTCCGCACCGACTCTTCCACCGATACACATTTCGGCCGCTGCAACTGCAACGCCGCCTTCTGAACAATCGTGTGCGGTTTGAATGAGGCCGGATTGGATAGCAGTCGAAAGCGCTCGATATGTTGTGATGTTGATTTCGGGGTGAAGCAGCAGTGGAACTTGCCCTCCAATGCCGTTTGCCTCTCCACTGTCTCGAAGCATGAAGGAGATTTCTGATGCCCCTAATTCTTCTTTTGATACGCCAACAAGATACACTTTTTCACCAGGGTTCTTGAAATCGCTGGTGGCGGTAAATCGCACATCTGGTTGGTCGCCAAAGACTGAATAAAGCAGCGTTGGGGGGATTGAAATTTTCTTTTCGCCTGTGCCGTAATCGTTCTTCATCGAATCTTTTCCAGATACGCAAGGAAGCCTGTAGGCTCTACACACTCGTTCAAGTTCCCGATTTGCCCGGACTAATTGTGCGAGTTTGAATTTACCATCGGGAGTTTTGACAGATTCGATTGAGTCTGGCCAACAGAAGTTGTCTAAGCCGGCCATTTTGTCAACGTTGATTCCAGCGCATACTGCGTTACGGACTGCTTCGTCGATTGATGCTGCTGCCATTGCTCCAGCATCGAGGTCAGAATATCTCGGGGCAATTCCGCATGAAATTACCAGGCCGTGTGGGTCTCCATGGATTGGGGCAATAACGCCAGCATCGCCGGGACCGTCGCGTTCGACTCCGACGAATGGTTTGATTACTGTTTGAGCAATCACCTCATGGTCATATTGACGGACCCATGATTCTTTAGAAGCAATATTTGGTTGGGCCAACATTCGCAAAAGAAGGTTGGAGTGGCCAGCCTTTTCGGGTAAAGAAATTGTTTCGGGGGTGAAGAGTTCGGGGGTTGGGGTGCGCCATTCGGATTCGAGTTGAAGTTGTGGGACCCCGTCATGGAGGAATTCAATCGAAAGGTAAGCCACGGTTTCATCTTCGTATTTGACGTGGAACATTCCGGTATTGGTGAATGTTGCAACTGGTGTTGCTTCGACCTCGTGGAGTTGTGCCATTGCGTCAAATGCAGCACAGTCTTCTGGTTTGACTGCAATAGTCATGCGCTCTTGGCTCTCTGATACGAGAATTTCCCAAGCGGAAAGTCCCGGTTGCTTCAGTGGAACTTTGGCGAGATCAATTTCACACCCATCGGTGTAAGTTGCCATTTCTCCAATCGAGGATGAAAGTCCGCCAGCCCCGTTATCTGTGATGCATGAGATTAATCCGGCATCTCTCGCTTCAAGAACCATATCAAGCATTTTCTTTTGTGTGATTGGGTCTCCAATCTGTACTGCGCTCGAAGGGGATTCTTCTGTGAGTTCAAGTGATGAAAATGTTGCACCATGGATGCCGTCGTACCCGACTCTGCCTCCAACCATGTAGACGATATCGCCTGCAGTTGGTGTTTTGATATGGGATTCGCGGCCATCTGGGAGTTTTCGAGGCATAATTCCAACGGTTCCACAGTAAACAAGTGGTTTTCCAATATAGCGGTCATCGAAGACAATGGCGCCGTTTACTGTTGGAATGCCAGATTCGTTACCACCGACACGCACTCCTGCGTGAACGCCTCGGAAAACGCGTGATGGGTGGAAGAGGTTGTCTGGTAAGTCGCCTTCCCAGTTTGGAGGGCCAAAGCAGAACACGTCCGTGTTAGCGATTGGTCGAGCCCCAAGCCCGGTTCCAAGAATATCCCGATTTACACCCACGATGCCCGTCATCGCCCCACCGTAGGGGTCAAGGGCTGAAGGGGAGTTGTGGGTTTCTGCCTTCATGCATACACTCCAATCGTCATTCCAAGCAATGACGCCAGAATTGTCGTGGAATACTGAAAGAAGCCAATCGACTTCTTTTTGCATATCGTGGGTTGGTTTCATGATGTGGGTTTTGAAAATTGAATCAACATAGGAATCCTCTCCGGTCTCCGGGTCGATGTGATGTATCTTTGATGCGAATATTTTGTGTTTACAGTGTTCACTCCATGTTTGGGCAAGACATTCGAGCTCGACATCTGTTGGCGCATCGGCAACAATGCCTACTGCTGCACGTGACTGACGAATGGCCTCATCGCGGTAATGGGCCTGGATTGTTTGCATTTCTTCGAGGTTCAAAGCAAGAAGTCCTGTTTCAGAAAGAGAGAGAAGTTCTTCATCAGAAATTTCGAGATCCATTCTTTGTGGTGGAGTAAGTGTTTGCGGTGGTTTTTCGGGATAGTCTATTGCCGGCCACTGGGCGTTTGAACATCCTGCTGCATCTGCCGTCACGGCACGTTGAATGAGATTATTATGCAGGGTGGAGGCAAGCCATTCGGGGGTTACCTCTTCGGGTAAACCGAAAAATGCATACGTGTGGTAGGTTGAAATTGATGCGCCAATTTGGTGGTCGTGGTGTGGGAAGATAGTTTTGAATCCATCAAAAGCTGCACTACCGGGGTTGTCAGTTACACCTGGTTTGAATCCGATTGTGATTGCTGCGTCGGGAGAAGTTGGAAAATGTTTAGAAGATGAAAGAAACAGTGTATCGGTAAGTACGTCCTCAATAATTGGGTCTGAGAACAGATCGTTGACGCGTTCTGCAATTTCGGACTTGTTAATGCTTGATTTAATCAAAAAACCGTTGATTGACCGGACTTCTTCAACCTTGATATTGTGGTCCGCCATCAATTGTCGTCGGACAACGTCGCCGCGTACGTCTCGCATTCCTTCGCCTTGTTTCGGCGTCACCTCTACTCGTGTTACAGCCATGAAGTACACCCGCCCCCTACGGGGGCGTATAGAACGCCGTTGACTACGCTCTTTGAACAATACGGAAGGTTCAACTGAGAAGTTTAGCCAAATATTGGCCTGTAAAGCTCTCTTGATTTGCCGCAATATCCTCTGGAGTTCCTTGTGCAAGTATCATTCCGCCGCGTTCTCCACCCTCTGGTCCGAGGTCAATGACCCAATCTGCGGATTTGATAACATCGAGGTGGTGTTCAATGACAATTACGCTGTGTCCCTTCGCCCTTAATTCCAAAAGGACATTAATCAGTAATTCAACATCTGAAAAGGAAAGCCCAGTGGTTGGCTCGTCAAGGATATAGACGGTGTGTTTGTTTGGTGGACGGCGTAATTCGCTTGCGAGTTTGACTCTTTGCGCTTCGCCGCCAGAGAGCGTTGTTGCTGGTTGGCCGAGTCGTACGTAAGAAAGCCCGACTGCACGAAGAGTGTCGAGGGTTCTGAAAATCTTACGATGGTTTTCGAAAAAGATGACCGCTTCACCGATTGGCATCTGAAGTATGTCGTTGATGTTCTTTCCCTTCCAGGTGACTTCCAGACATTCTCGGGTATATCGAAGGCCTTGACAAACATCACATGTGATCCAGACATCTGGCAGAAAGTTCATTTCCAATTTAATTGAGCCTGCGCCTTTACAGGATTCACAACGTCCACCTTTCACGTTGAAACTGAAGTGGCCGGGTGTATAACCGCGCTCTTTGGCGAGTGTTGTTTTCGAAAACAGAATACGAATTTCGTCAAAAACTTTAGTGTAGGTTGCTGGATTTGAACGCGGGGTTCGTCCAATGGGAGATTGGTCAATAATGATGGCTTTATCGACGTGCTCAAGTCCCTTCATACTCGAGTGCTTTCCAGCAATCGTATCGGCATTATGGAGGTGGCGTTGGAGGGCTGGAGCTAAAATCCCAGAAACGAGAGATGATTTTCCTGAGCCTGAAACACCAGTAATTGCAGTCATACAACCGATTGGGAATTTTGCATGAATGGATTGAAGGTTATTGTGTTGGGCGCCTTTAATTGAAATCCATTTTTTGCTTGGTTTTCTTCGATCTTTAGGGGTTGCTATCGAGCGCCTTCCGCTCAAAAATGCACCTGTGACAGAATCTTCGGCTTGCATGGCAACCTCAGGTGGACCGTTTGCAACAACCATCCCCCCTTCCAATCCAGCACCGGGGCCCAAGTCACAGAGCCAGTCCGCTTGACGAAGGGTGTCTTCATCGTGTTCGACAACAATGAGGGTGTTTCCAAGATCGCTAAGTTCACGAAGTGTTGCAAGGAGTCGAGCGTTGTCCCGTTGGTGGAGGCCAATTGATGGTTCGTCGAGCACATACATGACTCCAGTAAGTCTGCTGCCGATTTGTGTAGCAAGGCGTATCCGTTGGCTTTCACCACCTGAAAGCGTGTTTGCTTTACGGTCAAGAGTGAGGTAGTCAAGGCCAACGCTGTCGAGGAAACCGAGTCGGTTTTCGATTTCTTTGAGAATGTCTTTGCCGATAAAAAGACTGCGTTCATCGAGAACTTCAAGGACGTCGGCGAAATTTTCAGGAGCCCCTTCACCGTTAGGTTGCCATGCGCGAATCAATGCAAGAGAGTCGTGTACTGAGCAACGACTAACTTCGGGTAATCGTATTCCGCCAACAGAAACGTATCGAGCCGCCGCATTGAGTTTCTCACCGCCACATTCAGAACAATCGAGATCGGTCATGCAGCTGATAAGGCGGCTGCGGGTTCGCTCAGATGTCGTTTCTGTGTAGGTCTTTTGTAGACGAGCAATGATGCCTTCCCATGGCCGATTCATCTTGTAAACCGAGCCGTTATCGGATTCGAAATGGAAGTTGATGATGGTTGAACCTGACCCGTTAAGAAGTATATCTTTGTCATCATCATCGAGTAATTCAAAGGGAGTATTTCTTGATATCCCATAATGCTGCGACACTTGCTCGAGCAATCGCCGATACCAAGATGGAGACATTGATTGACGCCATGGGCGTACGCACCCATTGGCCACAGTGAGGGTACCATCGATGATGAGTTCGACATTAAACTGGCGTTCAACACCCAGCCCCTGGCACACACCGCATGCACCCAATGGCGAGTTGAATGAAAAGACTCGTGGAGAGAGTTCAGGCATGAAGGCGCCGTGGTCGGGGCAGGCGAAATCTTCAGACCAAGCAACCGTCTCGCCGACTTTTGTGAAATGTGAACGTGTTCCTTCCGAGAGTTTTTCATCTTCGGCCGGGGCTTCCATGCTTTCGATAGCGACGGTCCCCCCTCCCAATTTTAGTGCGCCTTCAACTGACTCAGTAAGGCGTTGGCGGCGGTCTTTTGTGCAACGAAGGCGATCTATTCTCACATCGATATCGTGGCGGAAGTTTTTGTCTAATTCAGGAGGGTTTTCGAATCCTACTTCGTGTCCATTGACTTTACCATGGAGGTACCCTTGTTCGACAAGTTGCCGGAAAAGGTCGGCGTGTGTGCCTTTTCGGGCTCGAACAGCAGGAGCCCAGAGAATGATGGCGTGGCCTTCTGTATTCCACACGATGTCATCGACAATTTCTTGGACGGTTCGGCGAGCAACTTCTCTACCACAAGTTGGACAGTGTGGCTTACCGATTCGCGCCCATAGCAATCGAAAGTAATCTTGGATTTCGGTAACGGTTGCTACCGTCGACCTTGGATTGTGAGAGCCTTGTTTTTGGTCGATAGAAATTGCAGGTGAAAGGCCTTCGATGCCGTCACAATCGGCTTTCTTCATTTGACCTATGAACTGGCGAGCGTATGAGGAAAGGCTCTCAACATAACGGCGTTGTCCTTCAGCATAGAGGGTATCGAAAGCCAGGCTAGATTTCCCAGAACCCGATACGCCTGAAATTACAACGAACTTTCCCCTTGGAAGTTGTACAGTGATATCTTGGAGGTTGTGGGTGCGAGCACCGCGGACCTCTATCCAACCATGGTCGTGCCCCTCATTCACCATGCTATCATCCTCTTGCGCTGGCCGATAGTTCAAGAAGTCTTGGAATTATCTTCGGCCTCCTATGGTTGAGAACATGTTGTTTGAGTTGGTTTCGTAAAAAAGTTGTTTTAAAATTGGTAAATCTTCTTCTACCTCTTCATCGCTCCTTTCTAGGGCTAACGGTAAGTTTAGATATGATATGTATTTGATTTTGTATGTTGGGTGATTGGTGTGTTTGATTCAAAAAAATATTGGGAAAACAGGTATAAGACCGGCGACAATAGTGGTTCAGGAAGTTATAATCGGTTAGCATTGTTTAAGGCTGAAATAATTAACCGATTTATAAAAACCAAGAAAGTCACTTCAATAATCGATTATGGTGTTGGTGATGGCAATCAATTGAAACTCATTAACACCCAGGAGATCGAATACACTGGTATCGATGTTAGCGCTACAGTAATTGATAAATGCAAGAATATGTTTTCAGAAGATACGACAAAATCTTTCATACATACGGATCAAATTAACACTGTATCTAAGGGAGATTTAGTATTAAGTTGTGACGTTATCTATCATCTAATAGAAGACTCAGTTTATGAAGAGTATATGGCGAACCTTTTCGATATGTCTGAAAGGTATGTTATAATTTATGCGAAAAATGAAGACATAAGTCACGCTTTGCATGTTAAATTCAGAAGGTTTTCAACATATATTGAAGAATATTTACCTGAATGGGAATGTATTGAACACATCAAAAATAAGTATCCGCAAAAGGTCCTTGGGAAGAAAAACAACAAAACTTCTCCAAGTGATTTTTACATTTATCAGAAGAAGTAGATGGTTGGATTTCCTCTCGAAGACGTCTCGTAATCGATTTAGAGGGGTCCGGGAGTTAATTGAGGAGCGGGTGCTCTTATTGAAATGGTATCTCTGATGCGAATCGAACCGGTTCGTCGGTTTCTGGGTGAAGGAATTCGAGAGCTGAGGCGTGAAGGCATACTCGGTTGAAAGCATTGGATTCTGCTCCATGTAATTCATCACCGACAACTGGGCATCCGAGGGAACGCATTGCCATACGTATCTGATGTCGCCGGCCTGTTTCGATACTAATTTGGACAAGTGAAGTGTGGTTATCAGTATCCGTAATTTCCCAGTGTGTAATGGCTTCTTTGGAACCGTGGAATGTTGATTTAACTCTCTTAACAAAGAGGTTTTTATCTTCAACAAGCCATTCTTTGGCTGTTCCTTTCATTTCCTTTGGTCGGCCTTCGATCAAAGCGTGGTATGTGCGGTGAACGGCACGGTCGGCAAATTGGGATTGGATGTATTCTTTGTGCCGTTGATGAAGCGCGAAGACCATCACACCGGATGTATCTCGGTCAAGTCGATGAACAATATAGCACCAATTTTTCTCATCCTTTTGTCGAACATAGTCAACACATCGACCGTGTAAAGTATCAATTTCCATTTTGTCAGTGGCGATGGAAAGAAGTCCTGCTGGCTTTTCAACCACGAGAATGGCTTCATCTTCCCAAAGAACTTTCAGGTCTATCTTCTTCTGTTTTACAACAGGTGGAGGTGTGATTTCAAGCGCCTTGACACGACTTAACAATTCAATCGTCATCCCTTTTTCAATTGTAAATTTCGCTTTGTGTTGAATCGTTCCGTCGACTTGTACTCGACCTTCAGTCAACATCGTTCGCAATTTAGTGCGGGACGTATTGTCCATAAACTCGGCAAATATATCGAGTAATGTTCCTGTTTTTTCTGCTATAAATTTCATCTCATTCACCTACAAAAGAAGAGCTTCGCACCATGTGCCTTTCTTACCACTGTGCCCTGGTTCAAGGAGTGTGAGTGCATCAGCGAGAACCAAACTATTGAGGTTCCCTGAGCCTTGGTATCCTGTTGAATATGCTTGTAATTGGTCACCAGAGACATCCACTTTGATTCTACGCAATACGAGGAAATTCTCATCCGATTTGAAAGATTCTGCAAGCTGAACTCGGACGCGTCGTTCTTGAATCCCACCGCCTCCAGTTGATGCTCGAAGATACGGTGCAACGAGCATTCGGAACACTACGTGGCTGCTTGCCGGGTTGCCTGGTAATCCAAATATTGGAGTGCCTTTCCAATAACCGAACAAAGGAGGGGAGCCCGGGCGAATCTTCACTCTCCAAAACTTGATGTCCCCTTCTTCTTCCATTATTTTCCGAACCAAATCCCAGTCGCCCATTGAAACGCCGCCTGATGTTAAGATTAGGTCGCATTCTTCCGCAGCCTTGTCGAGACTTTTTCGTAATATGTCGATTGAGTCTACGACTGAATCATATCTCTTTGCTGTATGCCCGGACCATTTTACGAGGCCGACTAGCCCAAAGGAATTAGATTCATAGATTTCACTCTCATTCAGTTCTGTCCCGGGAAGTTGAAGTTCGTCACCAGTGGAAAGAATTCCTATTGTTGCTTGTTGGAAGACTGGAATTTGTGGATGGCCCATTGTAGCGCAGAGCCCGACAGAAGAAGGAGTGAGTTGTGCGCCTTTGTTCAACGCTATCTGTCCTTTTGACAAGTTTTCACCTTGTTTTCGAATAAAGTGTTTCTTTCCTTCTTCGTTGAGAAGGAGTGTTGAATTTTCCTCATCGACTTCGCATCGTTCGATTGGTAGAATGGCGTTCGCACCCTCAGGTATTGGCGCGCCGGTCATTATTCGAACGGCTTGGCCTTTCTCAACAGAGAGAGAAGAGTGTTGGGCACCTGCTTGGATTGTATGAACAATAGAAAGATGGTTTGGTGGGGTGAGTGAGTCTTCATACCGAAAAGCAAATCCGTCCATCGAGGAATTATCAAAACGGGGATCGTCAACTTTCGATTCAAGGTCGTGAGATAATATTCGGTTGTGGGCTTCATCCAACGGTACAACTTCTGTAGAGAGGGGGAGGAGGTGACTTTCGAGAATCTTTATCGCTTCAGGGTATGAAACGAAGTATGGAGTCTCGGGCATGGTTACACCATCAGTTCAGTTGGTTTGAGGTTCACGGTGCCGGATTTAGAAGAATAATTCTGATATTCGTTTTATTGAAGCGAGTAGGAGTACCGCAACAAGGAGGTTTCGAACCGTTGATTGTTTGGCATGATTCGAGCCATAGCGAGAGCCAATCAGGCCTCCAAGAAGAACAGCTGAGATAAACGGAAGGAGCGTTTTTGATTGTAAAACAAGCTGGTTCGATGCCGCTGCACCAAGTAGCCCGGAAGCAGAGTTTACCCAAATGAACAAGGCTGCTGTTGCTGCTGCTGCTTTAGGGGTGGCCCATTGTTTGAGAAGAAGAATGGGGGAAAGGAAGATTCCCCCGCCCACCCCTATAATTCCACTGAAAAACCCAATACCGGCGCCAAATGCGTAAGCTTGGGTTTTTTCGGGGTTGGTGATCTGAGAGATGTCGGATTCTCCTTTCACAGAAAGAAGACGGAACGCAGCATAAAGTAACGTGATGGAAAGGAGGGTGTCGTAGATGGTCCCGTCGACTTTCAGATAACCTCCAATAAATGCAAATGGAATGCTAGCAACGATAAATGGAAGAGATTTTGTCTGGGAATGGTGTCCTGCTTTTGAATAATGAAGAAACGCTAATCCTGCAACAACAAGGTTGAGCACCCAGACGTGTTGTTTTAGCCACGCACTTTGCATTTCACCATACGCTGTTAACGAGAGAAGGGCGATGTACCCTGACGCTCCCCCGTGGCCAACACTGGAGTAAAGAATTGAAATTAAAAAAAGCCCACTGCATATTGCAAAAAGGGCAAAACCCTGATCCATGCTTTCGCCTCAGACAACTCATTCGAAATTCATGACAAAGCCGCATTCTGCATAAGCACAGGTCACAGTGTAACGAGATCTTTTCGGTTTAGGGATTTTAAGCATGGAACCACATTGTTCGCACTGTACTTTGAGTGTTTCTGCTGCAGCGGGTGCAGGTGCATCACCAAGAGTCCGGCCAACATCTTGTGACCAGCCGAGTGAATCCGTATACTTGTCAGACTTCGTACTCAACTTCTTTTGTTTCAAAGATAAACGCATCTTGCGCTTTTTCTTTTTGGGTTGGGAGCCTTTAGGTGCCTTTGCTGCCATGGGTATCAACTACCGCTTACCGTCGTTGTATTCAATTACTTCGGCTGTATTCTTCACCAAGATACTCAGAAATACCGTTCACTGGGTTATGAACAATATGTCCATTTTTCTCTAACGCTTCTACGAGTGGGGGTCGGGCGTTGTTTGGGTCTGTGTGGTAAACGATTACTTCCTCCGCGTCACATGCAGCTGCAAAGTCTACAATCTCTTTATGCCCAGCATGTGTTGAAAACGAATAGGACTTCCATTCTAACGGTATATCTGTTTCATTTCCAAAGATGTTAATTTTTCCTTCGTCTTGAAGTTTTCTTCCACCTGTATTCGATGCCTGGTATCCAGTAAAAAGAATAGCATTCGCTGGGTCATGGCGAAGGCGGTTCAGGTACCAAATCGATGGTCCGCCTTGTAACATTCCTGATGTTGAAACAATTACATCTGCTTCAAGTGCTTTTTTGCGATCTGATTTACTTGAAACTCTACGGCTCCAAGCCCACGCAGTCTTGAAAGCATCAGGGTCTCGAAGTGTTTCGGGGTGGTTCATCTGCATACCTGCAATTCTTTTACCCATCCCGTCTACATGTACGTCTAGATGTGGAAGATATTTGTGAAGCCGCATAACAACATCTTGTGTTCGTCCGTTGGCGAATGCTGGAATCAAAACCTTTCCACCTCGATCGATAATACGTTGTACATGGGTAACGAACTTCTGTTCTTCTTCAATAAGAGGTGGGTGTTCTCTCCCACCGTATGTTCCTTCAACGAAGAGCGTGTCGGTTTTTACTGGTTGAGCTCCTTTGGTTAAAGGGGAATCTCGGGTATCAAAATCACCTGAAAGAAGAATTTTGCGTTGTGGAGTTTCGATATTGAGCATAGCAGCACCAGGGATGTGTCCTGCTCGTTGTAATTCGAGTTTCCAATCTTCATGCATCCATGGATCGTTAAACTTGTGAATATTCCATGAGTCGAGGGCTGTATCGATGTCTCTTTTATCCCACGCAAGGGGGTATTTCTCAATTGAACTTACCTTGTGGCAGTCATGCCACATTAATTCAGATATTTGTGCAGTAAGGGCCGTTCCATGCAGTCTTGTTCGATGATTTGAACAAAGCCATGGTGCCATTCCGAGATGGTCAACGTGTGAATGGGTAATGACAGCATCTCGAACTTCTGGTGCCTCTGATGGATAACGAGGTGGACTCGTTGGGGCCAGGCCATAATCGAGAAGTAAGCGGGTTTTTTTTGCATCTTCAAGAACAATTCCGACATTACCAACCTCATCGCCTCCGCCAAGACAATGGTAGCGAATGCCTTTCTCGGGGGGATCTTCAGGGTAAGTTGTCGTACGTCCGGGTGAATAGAATACCATGTGAATCATTCTTTGCTAGTGGCGATATGTATTCAAGTTGATTCTTTTATACAACCTACACCCCTTTGTTTCCATTGGAATTCTTTTTCTCATAAAAACTAGAATTTCCATAGTGTATTGTGTTGTTAAGTTAAGTGCTTGTCGCGACCATATACTTCAGGGCATACTCTCGTTTTCTTCCATCCCTTCCTTCAGCATACTCTCTTTGAAATTCACATTCTTCTCCATCGGAAATGAAGGGGTCTACCTCCATTCGTTTCTTTTCGAACTAATAGAAGACAAATTCTTTCTTTTGGAATGAAGAAGAAGTCAATTCTTGTTCAGGTAAATACAACTCGATTATCCAATAAATACACTCCGCTAAAACAAATGACCAGTCGAAAGTCAAAATCACTTCACTCGAAAGCGAAGGTGAGATGAACCCCAACTTCATCGACAATACATGGCACGGCAAGAAGGTCATCAATTTCTTGTTGATGATGACCGTTGTTTCGGTTGTGGGGCGTGCATAGCACTTTGTCCAGTTAACGTACTTACACTCGTTGATCGTTTAGCTGTTGTCGATGAAGAAAACTGCTCACACTGTGAACTTTGTATTCCATCATGTCCAGTCTTTGCTCTCGATATCATTCCAAAAAAGGGTGCATAAGATGAAGTCGACTGTTTTACTTGGTGGAACATTCTCCAACCTCATTACTGCTATTGAACTCTCACCCTTCCACCATGTCACCATCATCGAACTGAATGCTGAAATTGGTCTGCCATCAATATCACCCGGCCACATACGCGACCAGGAACTTCTCAATCACTATCTTTCATCGGAACAAATTAAGTTTCTACAACTTCACCCATTCGATGATGGTTTTACTCTACGTTCAGAATGGGGTTTGAAACACCTTGCAGTTCATGCTGCAGAAAAAGGAGTGGAAATTTTAACCCGCACCAGAATTACTCATTGTGTCGAAACGGAAGAGGGCTTTTCAATCGAGTTTCAAGGTGGCGGATCGAACAGTTCTGACACGATTCAATCTCACTTTCTCGTTAACGACATTCAATGGACCTATCAGGCACCGGGCGCGAAACACCATGCATTACCAAATTCAAAAAAAGTACATGTCCCAGATTTCGGTATATTTGGACCGATGTATGGCGGTACGGCACTCAAGAGTGATTGCCAAAACATTCCAGATGACATTACCACTTTACCTCGTTTCGAAGGATTAACCGAGGTCTGGCAAGCTTTAGAAATTTGGAAACCAGAACGAGGGTGGATAGAAATCATCGAATGTTCGCTCCCTAACCTCATTGAAAAACGCTGTATAGACGCTCAAATTATCGAAGGCCGTCGCATTTCAAACCTCTTAAAGTAAAGAAATGTAGTGTTGCTGAACACACCACCTTAAAACCCCCAACTGTCGCCCAATAGATGAAGAGAACGTCTTCAGGGGGGCAAATTATGGCAGAACATCCATTAGCAGATTTACGAAAAAAACTGAAAGAGGAAAATCTTCTCGACAAACCTACAAGTAAATCGTGGACCAAAGTCATTATTCTTTTTGTAATTGTTTTCGCACTCTGCACCATCCACCTCTTCCTCCCACTCGTATTCGGACTCCTCCTCATTCCGATTACAGCACTCTTTGCAACAACTCTTGCAATGACTGGTCACGAAGGAGTTCATTCGTCAGCTTGCCGCTCTAAACTTGGCAATATTTCCTTAGCAGCACTTGTCTTCCCGCTTTTTGCAGGCTTTTCAATGGAATACTGGCGAGAAAAGCACAACATGAAACACCATGCACATCCTAATGTTGTTAACAAAGACCCCGATATTCAGATATGGCCTTTCATTTTATCTCAAGAAGAATACAAAACGAGTGGCCCACTACGCCGCTTTTTCCAGAGAAATCTCCAAGGCTGGACCTTCTGGCCAATTTCACTTATTGTTGGACACCTCATGCGCCTTGATGGATTGAAATACATTGCTTTGAAACCATTTAAATCAAAGAAAAATAAACGAATCACAAAAATTTGGCTGCTTGACACCATTCTTATCATTGCGCATTTTGCACTTTGGATCGCCCTCCCCATTTTCGCAGGACTTTCCTGGCAAGTAACGCTTGGATTTTACGCTCTTCTTTGGGGATTGGTAGGGACGTACCTCACAGCTATTTTCATCGTTGGCCACGCAGGGCGGCCAATCATAACCGAGTATGACCAGAACTGGCGCCTCCAAATTGAGACAGCACGGCGAATCAAATTCGGCCCAATTGGCTCATTCTTTTTCGTTGGACTTGATTATCAAATAGAACATCACATGCTCCCAGCACTTTCCCATTTCAATCTTCCAAAAGCAGCCCCTTTAGTCAAGGAATATGCTGAAGAACGAGGCTGGGAATACCAGGAGATGGGATTCCTACAAGCACTCTGGGAGTCAACAACCCACCTTCACTATGCATGGAAAACCCCCTCACTTGTGTTAAATGAAAGCGGAGAATTAAGCGAACCTCTTCAATTAGAAAACCCAACTGCGTGAAAACCTCTTCAAAGGGAACTTCCACCATTGGATGTGGCAACCGAACGTCTTTACCTCCAAAGTATCAAATCAGGATATTTCACTGAATTTAATGCCACAGTATCTTCCGTAGACGGGGATAAAATTTCACTTGACCGAACCTTGTTTTACCCTCTCGGGGGTGGACAAAATTGGGACCTTGGTACACTTGAAGGTCCAAACGGCCGCTTATCTGTTCACGAAGTTCGAGGACGGGGAGATATTCTCCACACCCTTGACCCTGAACACCAACTTGAAGTTGGAGACGAAGTGAAGGGGTCAATCGATTGGCAAAGACGCCATGCACACATGCGAATGCACACCGCCCAACATCTTGTGTCAGGGGTTGTATACGAGGCGTTTAACGGTGCAAGAACTGTTGGCAACCAAATTCATGATGACCGGTCTCGGATTGATTTTAACCCCATTTCGTTTACCGATGAAATGCTTGAGGAAACCACCCGACAGGTGAACATACTCATTGATGCGGATCATGAAGTAACAGACTCGACCATGACACGCGAAGAAGTCAATTCCGAAATGCCGCCTGAACGGACAAACATGGACCTCTTACCATCATCCGTCAAAGAACTTCGAGTAGTAAAAATAGGCGATAATTTAGATTTGTGTCCGTGTGCTGGAACCCACGTCCAACAACTTGGCGAGATAGGACACATCGCGATAACAGGGAAGAAATCAAAGGGGAAAGGGACCCAACGAATAACCTATGAATTACATATTCCCGAAATAATTCCAACCCCACTTGCCGAAAGAATTTGAAATTAAAGAAGAGATATATGGGACATCACTTTACCCATAAAAAATTAATGCTATTTGGAAAACAAATAATCAGTCTTCAATATTATCGGGTTTTTCAGGACCGTCAAGTAAATCATCGACTTCAGCAAGAACACTTTTCCATTCCTTACGCTGTTTTTGGATTTCTTCAAAATTCTCTTTTACGGCCTGCTCTTTTTCCTTAACAGGTACTTTCTTTACATTCGCAGCAGCTTGAAGACGGTCAGTGAGGGCTAAATCTTCACCACTACGTTCACTCCTGTCAACCTGTTGAATTTGACGAGAAGGAATTGTCCTTGCACCGTAATCTGAATGGTCTTTTTCCCTAAACATCCCGAGCATTTCTCTTCTTTCATCTTCTGACGGGGCAGTATCTACCCATTGATTTTGATTCGCAACATCCCGAACGATATTTGCCTTTTTACGGTTTTTTTGCTGTTCAAATATGGCTTCTATATCTTCAACAGTTGGCTGTAGTACGGGTTCAGAAAGTCCCGCTGCAAGGTGCTGCTGTTCAATGAGAACCTCGCCATGCACTTCATCGTGATCGTATCGGTGAGGAGCTGCTGCCATCATTAACATCTCTTTTGCAAATTGCGTAAACGGGTCATCGTGCGATATGGCGGCAATTTGGTCGCGGATAGAGGTGTGGCGAGAAATACAACGTTTACATCGTGCCGATGCAGCGACATCGGCGGCATCACAACGCAGACAACAGGCTTGAAAACCCATTTCTTTCATTGCACGCCTCGGCATCGACATGGTTGGCCCCCTTGATGTGCGGTGCGGCTGACCCATCAAACTTCGGATGCGAGGCTTCAAATCCAACGCCGAGAAACATTCGGCATGGCAGGAAGAGATTCTCGAGCAGACATACTCGCCGATGACCCCTTTCGAAATCAAAAACCCCGCGTCCATCGCGTCCATGCTCGTCAATCTCAAGACGGAACCATTCATTTTGACACAGGGTCAAGTACGCGAGTTAATCCATTATTCGCACAAATGATGGGGGTGTCGAAACAACAACCTGCTCAAATGCACAAGGGGAAAATTTGGCATTTTAGCGACGAAGAAAAGAAACACCTCCGACTTGCAACAGCAGCCTTTACCGTAGCTTTGGGATTCATGGCAGTTGGTGGGATCTGGGGTATCAAATCCCTCGGCCCTACTCTCTGGGTCATTCAACTTCTACTTTCGATGCCAGTCCTTCTCCTTGCTGTTGGGCCTGCTTTTCTCTTGCATGAAATTGGACATAAAATCGTAGCGAAGAAGAACGGTTGTTGGGCAGAGTTTCGAGCAGATCCAGGCGGCTTAAGGTTCGGGATATTCCTTTCTTTTTTCATTGGAATCCTCTTCATGGCGCCAGGGGCAGTGATGGTTGCTGGACTTGTCACTCGTCGCCAAAACGGACACATAGCAATCGCAGGCCCACTCGTTAACTTTGGATTGTTCTTGATTGGAATTCCACTCTGGGGAATCATTCTCGGATTGACAGGTGCCTTTGATGCAGCCATGCCCGGAGCCGGTTATATCCTCGGTGGCCAACTTATTTGGCAAAATATGCTCATCGACGCTGGAGTTTATTGGATTGGAGCCAATTTAATTCTCGGTCTTTTCAACATGCTTCCCTTTGGACCACTCGATGGAAACAAGGTCAAAGATTGGAATGAAAACGCATTCTACATCACGATCTCTGTATTTGCACTCCTTGTCATCACTATGTTTTTAGGAACTTGGTCACCTACTACAGTCCTCAAATCCATCGCAAGTCTCTTTTGAGAGATACACAGTAAACGTTCACAACACGTTTTGCATATTTTTAACAGCTTCTTCGAGCACAGTGTAACGTTCACAGATAAGCGTTGAGAACAGGCTTCTCATCCAAGTGGAAAAACGAATATGCTGCCCACCATGTGATAATATCAAGGCTATCAACGAGGTTCGAAACACCTGAATGTTCTTCACCGTAGTCTTTACCTGTCGTATCCATCCAAATTTCCATTTCCTCGAGTGTATCGCACGTCTGATGGTAACACCAGTATCCATCGACAAGGCCGCCGAATCCAATCGTCACGGTGCCTAAGTTGTCTTGGAAACTTGCATGGTCTGAACGTGCAGTGACGTCTTCATACACAATAATTTCTGGTTTGCCTCTTTCGAGCCAGTCGTCAACCTTCCACGTATCTTCTCCAAAACCTTCACCGATGAGGACACTTTGTTGTTGTTCAACACCAATTGCATCAGCACCAATCCACAAGGTAAGCCCAACCATTTCCGGTTGATTGATAACATCATGATCGAGTGACGGGCCGAGATAAACACGCATTGGCCAGACTTCCTCATCCTTCGGATAACCATCTGGATCAACGGTTGTTGCAGGATCTCCGTGTGGTGCACCGCCGCCACCAGGCCAGTTCACTCCAGCCATATCGAGATTGATATAATTGGTAACGGTAACATCAGGATTGTCCTCTTTGACATAATAATCAGTCCAGTAATCGCTTCCACGCTTCCCACCTTCTTCACCTGACCAGAAACAGAACGCCATGGTCCGTCGAGTATCAAAATCGGACATTGCCCCAGCCACAGTGAGCACCATACTTGTTCCAGCAGAGTTGTCATAGGCTCCAACGCCAGTTCCATAGGTTCTGACACCGGTGACGTGAGGATCGGCCAGTAAGAGATTTGCTGGGGGGGCAACATCAAAGTGAGCTCCGAAAACCATCCATTCATTCGGAACTTCATTTCCATACCTAAACCCACAGATGTTGTATGATTCTGGGTTTTGGTTTCCAAACACATCAGTGAACTCGTAGCGCTGGGTGACAACCGTCAAGCCATACGATTCAAGTTCATCAATAAGATAGACTGCAGCATCTTCGTAAGCGGTGTTTGCTTGACCGGCCCAACGATTGAGGTACCCAACAGCACCGTCTGCAAGATCCAGTGGGTTGGGGGTCTCATCTGTGAGATGGTGAAGATAATTGTACGTTGTGCGTCCATTCACCAGCCCGGTTGAATGCCGCCCACCTTCATCACTCGAATACGCAGGAGCCATGTCTCTCACTATCATGAGCGGATAAGCAACGGCCGGCCCACCTGAATCCAGGCTTGCATTCAAGCTAACATTTTCACCAGCAAGGCGCTCAATAGCCCCGCCGTTTGCAGCAAGATGCCCATTGTCAGTATACCAGGTCGCCCACGATTCATTCGCATCCCTTATAGGCCAATTATCTCGGCCAAAAGAACCAACGAGGATGATGGCAGTGTCAGCGCGTGGTGGAGCGAGAACAGAGAGCTGAACGGACTGACCCGCCTCCAAATCAACGACTGTCGAATTCATAACAAACCCAGATTCGGCATCTTTAATCAAGTAGGGGATAAAGGCGGAAAGAGATTTTTCTGCGGTAATTGTCACGCCCTGAAATACACCAGCAGTCCATGTTTTTGGAGTGATATCAACATCGTCCTCAGTGATACCAACAGACTCATTTTCACCGAAACAACCGGACAAAGGAGCCAAAGCCATCAACAGAACAAGCGTCAATGCCTGCATTCCCTTTGCGCCGCCCATGAATACGCCTCTCGCCTCGCCTTTCTCAAACCTGCGCTTGAATGTGAACTCTCATGAAGAAGTAAGGCCTACATATTCTAACAACTAAAACCGTCTAAAGGAGGCAATACGCCCGAATGTAGATTTACTTTACGGTAAAGCGGAAAAAAGACTTGAAAACCATTGGAGAATGCCAATTGTTTGATATAGGTCATATGACAATAACCAAGTGATAACATGACTGCAAATGAAGAATACTCCTTTGATATCCTCTTTATCACTCGAGAATTAGGAGAAAAAGCCACCAAAAATTCAATCCGAACAAAGTACCTTTGGGCAAACACAGTGATCATTGATGATGGAGACGAACGCTGCCCCCTTATCGAAGGCTAACTTATTCTGATTCTTGGGTCAATTCGATAGATTCGGGACCGTCCCGGTTTGCCCGATCGTTACGGATGCTAATGGCGAGCATGAAAATCCCCAGTGCAGCAAACACCATGACGGCATAGAGGGTGTTTTCTGTTGTGATGAGAGACTGTTTTACCTGTTCATCATCACTCACCGCATCGTCACATCCAGCACCGAAACAATCGCCAATACTTGGTTGGCCTGGCTCTTCATGAATATCTTGGTGAACAATAACAGAATGATTCCATACATCAGTTGTTGAATTGTTAACAACTCGTTCGACTTGATATGCATATGTCCCTGCAGAGGCGTTTCCAAAAACTAATGCATGCGATACTGCACATGATTCATCTTCTAATGTGCCATTTTCATCAAGTGTACATGAACGAGTTAACCATACAGACATACTATCACCGTCACCCCCAAAAACCCCATCTTGATTGAGGTCAATTCGAATTTGCATTGATGCATTTTCTGTAGAGTCTCGCATACGGAACACGATTCCATTCCCTTCAACAAATGCTGTATCGGTAACGTTCCCAGGTCGAATTTCATCACTAACAAGAATAACATTGAGCGTTTCTTGTTCGTGAGCAGATACAGAAGGAGTGAGGAGAAACAAGGCGAAAAAAACACCGAGCGCTTTGAACCAAACACTTCGCCCCATACTTTCCCCTTCACAACCTTACATAAATACAAAACGGAAGAGTGTACCGTCGAGGATTATGGGGGCGAAGGAAGTAGGCCTCGGCATTTTCATTGTCGCGCTTCTTGGCTCAGCTAGCATCCTTACCTTCGGTCTTTCTTCTTCATCTGAAGAGTCCGTTAAAACAATGGAAAATTCGGAAGATCCGTTGTTCCAAGGCGAAGGCCACGACCACTCAAACGCATCACAGCATATTGCTGGAACCGATAATATGGAACTCTTGGATTATAATTCTCTCACAACAACAGGAAATGCGGAGGTGCAAGTAGCCACAACGCCCGATGGCGATACCTACGCCTATCTCGCAGGCTGGAACGACATGCACATCGTCGATGTTACCGATCCAAACAACACGACAGTGACGGGTGTTTACAACGATCCAAACACACAAGTTCTCGATGTCAAATATCTCGAATACAACGGCCGGGAATACATTCTTCAACAAAACCAACTCATCGACCCGGGCAATTCCGACCCAAACATTGGTGAATGGAGCGACCCCGCACAAGTTTCTGTCAACCTTATCGACGTTACCGATAAGACCAATCCAACTTGGATTGATTCTTGGTATGATGTGGACCACCCAAGCGGTCCACACAATATTTACACGCAAATGATCGATGGTGAATGGTACGTATTTATTGCTAATCCTGAGTATGAAGAATGCAACGATGCAATCGGAGAGGCTTGCGGCGGCGTTACAATCGCACACCTCAATCTCGACGGTTCAGCATCCCGGAACCTACCCGGAATTCCAGCATCGGGAATTGGCCACACCATCATCAAAGTCGGCGAATATGAAGTTGCATGGGAGGCAACGAACGGTGGCTGGATTTACATCCACGATATGACGGTTCAACTTTGGCCTGGCGAAGACCCGAACGACCCACGTTACGGTCACACCTTCATTTACGGAAGTTATTGGGAAGCAGGTTTGAGAATCGCCGATGTGACCAATGTACCCCATCCAGTGAACTCTCCAGAAGAATATACTCTTCATGCCACATTGTGTAAAACAGGTGTTGGCAACCCACTCCAATGCCGATGGCGAGCCGAAGAAGTAGGTCAATGGATGGAGTTCCTCGATTTGGATGAAGACGGCAATCCAGATAGCGGAACAAATGGCAATGTAAACGGAGGCCGCGTCTCCTACATCCATTATGCTGAACCCTTCCCAACGATGGTTGATTTATCTCACGTCGGCTATTCTGATGAACCCGTTCACTTTGTCACAGCCGCAGTCGAAGTTCTCTCAACAAACGTGGGAACAGGCATCATCTATCTCATCGATACAACAGATTACACCATGACTGATGGTCAGTTTAAATTCCAACCTAAATTAATCCGAGATTGGGAGATTCCGTGGGCAAGTGACCACTGTTATGGAGCAGATTGCGAAGCCTATCCGGATGCCGATGAATGGTTGTTATTCTCACCACACAATTTGGACAGCGCCTATTTTGAAACAAATGAAACGACCGACCAAAGTCATGGAGGAGGATGGGATGGCCGCCTCTACATCTCTCATTACCACGCAGGTTTGTGGGTCATTGACGTTGAAACTTTGGTTGCACCGACCAATCCTGACGATCGAATCGCAACCCACTTCGAGGCAACAGTAGGGTGGTATTTACCTCACGGAGAAGATGGAACTCCACTGGATTCGAGCTTCTATGATTTCGGTTGGGTGCCTTTCCTTTGGGCCGTTGAACATCATAACGGCATTACCTATGCTTCTTGTATTTCGACAGGACTGTACATCGTTCAACTCGAAACTGACATCGCCTATCTTGGGCAATTAGTTTGAGGTATTATAATGAACAGTAAAGTTGCTATGGCCGCCCTCCTTTCACTCACACTCCTTTCTGCAGGATGCACTGGTGTTGAAAGTACCGCTCCTTTTCTCTACGGCGAAGACATCAATCCATCAATAGCGGTTGAAGATTTTACACTCGTCGATAGCACGGGTCAAGAATGGAACTACCATAACCAAACCGACGGCAAGGTCGTCGTCATTGCCTTTTTGTTCACGAATTGCATTGATATTTGCCCCATTGTTACCGAAAACCTCCGCTGGGTTCACAGTCAATTGAGTGAGGAAGAACACAACCAAACTCAATTTTTGACCATCACGGTTGACCCGTGGAGAGACGATACAACAGCCCTCGCAGAATGGACGCAATACAGAAACGCTTCATGGCCACACGTTACCGCCAATTCTACTGAAGAAAGCTCGCCGATGTTCCAAACCATTCAGTCGGTTTGGGCAAACTTTGCCGTAGGGTTGGCCATTGAAGAAATTACAGAGAATGAAACCAACACCTCGGCAAGGCATCACCCAGATGCTTACAGCGTTAATCATTCAACGGGCACAGTTCTTGTTGACTCAAATGGAATGCAGCGGATTTGGTGGGGCGATAACGACTGGTTGATCGATTTGGTCTTGGCCGATAT
>TARA_B110001450_G_scaffold152857_1_pt1 | contig 22902 bp, 23 predicted proteins | sample TARA_B110001450 | Tara Oceans TARA_B110001450 (sample SAMEA4396538) | marine metagenome | biome: Polar Biome; feature: [SRF] surface water layer (ENVO:00010504); material: water (ENVO:00002006), including particulate matter (ENVO:01000060) such as... | depth 5 m | reverse complement strand
CTAAAGCATTTTTAAACAACACTATTTTTTTTAAATTTGTTTGGTTTAAAAAAAAGCACAAAAAACAAAATCATTTTTTTGGGTTTTATGTGTTTTTACTTGATAATTGCTTACTAAAACAAAAATATTAAATTTTAATATTTACCAGCATCCAATCGTCAGTATTTGATGTGCATTAGATTTTAACTAATCACGCACCGTTTAGATAAATTATACAATTTTAAACTAAATAAATAAAACAAATTAAAGGTTCAGGAAACAAACCAAATAATACTGTCATAATAGCAAAAGGTAATAAATAATAAAATTCAAGTCTTGTTAGGTCATTAAATTCCGTTATGGCATAATTTTTAATATTACCAAATAGCAATCGATTTAATAACCATAATGAGTAACCACCACCTAAAACCATACCGAAAGAACAAAATAATGCTGCTCAAGAATTAATTAAAAAGCAACCTAAAATTATTAAAAATTCACCAATAAAGCTGTTTGTTCCAGGTAAACCAATATTTGCCATTGAAAATAATCCAAAAAAGGTTGAAAACATTGGTTTTGTAGTTATTAATCCAGAGTAATATTTGATTAGACGGGTATTATAACGCTCGTATAAGATACCTACACATAAAAATAAAGCACCCGAAACAATTCCGTGACTAATCATTAATAATACACTACCTAGCAAGCTTTGCGATACAAATGAAAAAATACCAATTGAAACAACACCCATATGACCAACTGATGAGTAAGCAATTATTTTTTTTAAGTCAATTTGTTGTATTGTTGTTAATGATGCATAAATAATACCTAAAATTGATATAATAAATATTAGAGGCGCAAAAAATGCCGATGAATCATAAAACAATCCGATTGAATACCTTAAAAAACCAAAACCCCCAAGTTTTAATAAAATACCAGCTAAAATTACACTTCCAGCTGTTGGTGCTTCACAATGTGCTTCTGGTAATCAAATATGAAAAGGCATTAATGGCATTTTAACTGCAAATGATAAAAAAAACGCTAATCAACAAAATCTTTCAGAAATAATATCAAAAATTACAGTTTTTAGTATTAAATAGTCAGTTGTTCCAAATTTAAAATAAATAAATAATATCGCGAGAAACATTACTAATGAGCTTAACAACGTATATAAAAATAACATATAAGCAGATCTAATTTTTCGACCTCGTGAACCAAAAAACCCAATAATTAAAAACATTGGTATTAGCACAGCCTCAAATAGTAGATAAAACAACATAATATCAAGACTAGAAAATACAGCAAATAGTATTGATTGTAATAAAAAAAAAGCAATAATATAATCTTTTGTGTTATGCATTAATGATTTATTTCAACAAAGTATAATACAAATTGGTATTAAAAATGCCGTTAAAATTATCATTATTAAACCTAAACCGTCTAAACCTAAAAAACAATTGATATTGATTGGATTAAATCAATCACTTGTTTGGACGAATTGAAAATATGTAACTGTAGGATCAAAAAAGAAAAGCATAAAACAGCAAAAATTTAATATTAACAATGAAGCAAATAAACCAAAATTTCTAATAAATATATAATTAGACCTGTTTATGAAACATAAAATTAAACATACAAACAATGGTGATAACACTAAAAAAAATAACATCAAAAAAAGTAACAAACAAAAAGGTAAGACTTGAACTTACAAACTCCAATTCCCAAAATTGGTGCAATAACCAAATTATGCTACTTTTTGATTGAAATCACTCAAAATTGGATTTGAACCAATAACCATCTGATTAACAATCAGCAGCTATACCAATTAAGCTTTTTGAGTGTTATCAAACTGCGTGATACATACCAGGTAACATACCTAAATTGTTTTTTGATTTTAAATTAAACCTGTCAATTTTAATTTTTAGACTAATCAATTTATTATTTTTTGTTAAAAATATATGTCGTAAATATTTACGTTTTAAATTTAGATAAACACTATTTGAAAATAAACCTGAATCATTGAATATTGAAACCGAAAGGAAAAATATAATACTATTTAGTAACGTATTCGCCTTAGTTTTTAAAAAAATATTTTTCATCAATTTCTAAAATAAACCATTTGAAACAAAAACCAAACTAAAAATTAGAAGAACAAATCCAAAAGCTAATGGTAAAAAAATTTTTCAACATAATCGCATTAATTGATCAACCCTGTAACGTGGAAATGATGCTCTGACTCAAATGAAAAAAAATAAAATCAAAGAAGTTTTTGCTGCTAATATAAAAGATTCCAAAAAAAACAATGAAAAAAACGGTATTGATATTCAACCACCTAAAAATATTAAAACAGTTAGTATGCTCATAGCGATAATAGAACCATACTCAGCTAAAAAAAATAATGCAAATCCCATACTCGAATATTCTACGTTAAAACCAGAAACTAGTTCAGATTCGGCTTCAGGTAAATCAAACGGGGCACGATTAGTTTCAGCTAAAATTGAAATTAAAAACATAAGAAATAAAGGTAAAAATGGTAAAAAAAAAAAAATAAAATTTTGAAAAAAAACAATATCAATAAAATTTAATGAACCAACGCAAAATAATGAAGACATTAAAATTAAACCTATTGAAACCTCATAAGAAACCATTTGAGCAGCACTTCGTATTGCACCAAAAAAAGCATATTTTGAGTTACTAGCTCATCCAGATAATATTACACCATAAACAGCCAAACCGGAAATTGCAAAAATAAACAAAATACTAATGTTAACGTCAGCAAAAAAACAAAATGTGTTAAATGGTAACACTGATCAATTTAATAAACTAATAAAAAACGTTAATATAGGTGCGAATATAAAACTAAATGTGTTTGAATTTGTTGGTATAACAGCTTCTTTAATCAATAATTTCAGACCATCAGCTAATGGTTGTAATAAACCAAAAAAACCAACCGAATTGGGACCGAAACGTTGCTGCATAGCACCCATAATTTTTCGCTCGGCTAATGTTAAATAAGCAATACAAATTAATGCTGGGACAACAACAGCTAAAAATGTTAATAAAATTTCAATAATAAACATCAAGTCTTAAATCTGATAATGTAGGGTTTGAACCTACGAAAACAAATGTTTTATTTGTTTTCAAAACAAACGATTTTAACCACTCACCCAATTATCAAATTAATACTTTATCTAAATTTAATAACTTTATTGTTTTCTCTTGAAATTGTTAGAACAAAATTTGAATTTACGTATTTTTGATCAGTATTGTTATTCAAATGTAAAGAAATATTTTTAATAGTGTTTATATTGGATATAACTGGTTTTTGGTAATATTGACCATAGTTAATAAACACAATTAAAAATTTCTTTTTTTGTTTTGTAAATAAATAAAATGAACTAATAATTTGAGAAATCATTAACTTTTTTAAAAACCCAATATTTTTATTAGAAACTGATACAAAAAAATATAATTTTTTATTTTGTATGGCATTTTTTAGGTTATTAATCATCGAACAAAAATGTTGAAAAATGTGAAATATAAATATTCAAATAGCTAACTTTAATTTTTTTAACTGAAATAAATTATCATAATCGCTTTTTAATTTAACTGTCAAATTTTACTTATGTCACAAATGTGAGCAATTGGGTTTAGTTTAAAAGCTTTAAAAATTAGCTGAGTTATTTCACGGGTTATTGGATTTGAACCAATAAAATAAAATTTGAAATTTTAGATTTTGCCGATTAAATTAAACCCAATATATTATATATAAAATATTTTTCGTTTTCTACCTAAAAATATTCAATGCAAACGATTTGAACGTTCAAGCTATAAAGCATCTAATTTTAAATCAGACGTGTTTACCGATTTCACCAACATTGAAATGATATTTTAGTAAAATTTAAAATGATCTTGATAGACCAATTATGAAATAACCAAAAAAAATTAAAATAAATTTACTTTGTTGCATAAATAAAAAAATATCTAGGCAAGACAATATAAAATATAAAAAACATAGCAAAAAAGCTAAAACAAAAATGAAGATTGTATGATATATAAAACCTGTTTGTAAGGCTGTTAGGTTAAAAGAAAAATTAAATATTGATTTTGAAAAACCTGTTGGACCAAATTGTTCAATTAGTCCTTTATCAAATGTTTGAAATGAAGTCAAATAACCAAAATTCATAGCTTTAACCGCAATTAATTCGTTGACAATTTGATCAAAATGTCATTTTTTGTTTAAAAACGTATAAAATAAACGAAATATAAACGACATTTTCAAAGAAAAAATATATTTTTTATTTACAGATCAACAATTAATTAAAATTAAGGATAATAAACTACCACCTACAGTAAAAATTAACGGTATATTTTTAACTAAAGCAGGTAAAAATTCTGCATCAACTAAATTAAAATTATAAAAATTAGTAAACGTTTGATTAAAAAACAATGAACCTAAACCAATAATTAAATCTCTTGTTACAAAACCATAAAATATTGCACCTAAACCTAAAAAAAATAAAGGTATTATCATTTTTAAATCAGCTTCGTGAGCTGTTTGGATGTATGATTTAAACGAATTTGTTGGGTTTATAAAAGTTAAAAATATCAGTCGAAATGAATAAAATGCTGTGCAAAATGCTGCTGAACATCCTAAAAAGTAACAAAAATTACCAATAAAATTAAATTTACTAACAGCAAGCTCTAAAATACAATCTTTTGAATAAAAACCTGTTAAAAATGGTGTTCCAATTAAAGCTAACGAACCGATTAATATCATTACATAAGAAACTGGAAATATTAATAAAACACCACCAATTTTTCGTAAATCCTGTTCATCAGCTAAACCGTGAATTATACAACCAGCACTCATAAATAACAAAGCTTTAAAAACAGCGTGGTTTGCCACATGAAAAAGTGAAACTGAATAATTTGATAAACCTACTATAAAAACCATATAACCCAGCTGACTACAAGTAGAATAAGCAATTACACGTTTCAAATCGTTTTGAAACAAACCAACGGAAGCAGCAAAAAATGCTGTTATTGCACCAACAACTGATACTATTGTTAAAACAGATTCACTATTTTCAAATAAAATCGAACAACGAATCATCAAAACAACACCAGCAATAACTAGTGTAGCTGCATGTATTAGCGCACTTACTGGTGTAGGACCTTCCATCGCATCAGGTAATCAAATATGCAAACCTAGCTGAGCTGATTTTCCTAGCACCCCTCAAAAAATTAAGAAGGAAACAACTGTTAAAACTGCAAAATCAAAACCAAAAAAAGAAAATGTTTTATTAACCATAATTGGTGTCAAACCAAAAACAATCGCATAATCGACTGTTTTAAAAGCTAAAAAAGTTGCACAAATACCTAACATTAAACCAACATCACCAACTCTGTTAACTAACATAGCTTTTATTGCAGATTTTGAAGCTTGTATTCTTGTGTGTCAAAAACTAATCAGTAGATAACTAGCTAATCCAATTCCTTCTCAACCAAAAAACATAACGATCAAATTATCACCGGCAACTAAAAACAACATAAAACCCGTAAATAATGATAAATATGACATAAACCTTGCTTGATGTGGGTCACCATCCATATAGCTTGTCGAATATAAATGAACAAATGCAGAAATACCACATACAACTAATAATATTATAGCCGTTAAACCATCAAAACAGAAACTTCAGTTTATAGCTAAAAGTTCAGAATTAATCCACGGTGCAACAAAAATATAACATGATGATCCTATAATAGCTGTTTCGTAAACAATAAAAACAGCTATAAAAAACGATAAAAATATAGCTGATGTTGATAATATCGAAGCACCAAAAATACCAATAAAACGACCAAAAAAAAAACAAGAGATAAAACTCAAAAAAGGTAAAGCAATTATACATAAATACATCATAAATTCGATTTGATGTGCATTAGATTTTAACTAATCACACATCTTTTGGATAAGTTGTTTAATTTTGTACTAATTAAGCTAATTGTAAATTTTTTTCTAACCTACCTAAAACGGGTATGATAATTAAAAAATACGCAAAATAATAAATTGAGGCTATTTGACCAAGCTCAATAAATGGTGATTCAGGCACTTGTTGTCCTAGATACCCTAGCATAATATAATCAGCAACCAACAATCAAAAAAATTTTTGGTGTAAAGGTCTATACAATGATGATCTTATATCACTAGTATTAACTACGGGTAATACTAGTAAAATCAAAACAGCAGCAAACAACGCTAACACACCTAGTAATTTATTAGGTATTGAACGTAATATTGCATACGCTGGTAAAAAATATCACTCAGGCACAATATGTTCAGGTGTAACCATAGGATTACCAGGTATATAGTTATCCGTATGACCCAGATAATTAGGACTAAAATAAACAAAATATGAAAAAAATATTAAAAACGAAATTAAACCAAGAACGTCCTTGATAAAAAAATATGGAAAAAAAGAAATTTTATCTGATACAGCAGATATACCCAATGGATTATTTGAACCGTCAAAATGGACAACAGCCATATGTACGATCACAATAGCTGTAATTGCGAATGGTAATAAATAATGTAAACTAAAAAAACGATTTAATGTTGCGTTATCAACTGAAAATCCACCTCATAGTAATGTTACTATTTTATCACCGATAATTGGAAACGCTGTAAAAAAGTTTGTTATAACTGTTGCAGCTCAAAAACTCATTTGACCTCAAACAAGAACATAACCTAAAAAAGCAGTTGCCATCATTAATAACAAAATGATAACACCTAATGTTCATACTAAACCACGAGGTTGTATATATGATCCATAATATAATCCACGACCAATATGAATATAAACAACAATAAAAAACATTGATGCACCATTAGCGTGTAAATAACGTAAAAATCAACCGTTATTAACATCACGCATTATGTGTTCCACACTTAAAAAAGCTAAATCTACATGGGGTGTATAGTGCATTGCTAAAGCAATACCTGTTATTAGTTGAATCGCTAAACACATACCTGCCAAAAAACCATAATTTCAAAATAATGATAAATTTGACGGCGTTGGATACTCGACTAAGTGATCATTAATAAGCTGTAATATTGGTTGTTTTTTTAAACCAAGAATCATCAAAAATATCATATTTAAAAAATTACAAAATTAAGCACAACTGGATTTGAACCAATTATTCAATGTTATGAGCATTATGTTTTAACCAATTAAACTATGTGCTTTAAATTATATTTTTTTTTCGTTTTGTTTGTAGTTACGGGTTAAATTGGTTCAAACCCTTTTGTTGACATAACAACTGTTTGATTATAGTTTTTCAAAATTTGATGGTAAACATTTTGTGTTTTAATTTTAAATTGTTTTTGTAATGTTAAAACTATTGCTGCTATCATAGCTAAAAGCAACACAATTCCGGCGATAATAAAATGATATAAAAATTTTGAAAATAATACAAAACCTAATAATTTAATATTTGTTAATTCATAATTTAGGTCGAAAAAATTTGATTTTATCGTTATTGTGTTATGAAAATCTGCTAGAAAAACTGCACTAATATTATCCAAACTTGAAATAAAATCGAACTCAAAACGCATTAAAAATGCCAATTGAAACGTAAAAATTAAAAAAAACAAAATTGCAATAGGTAATATTGAAAAATAATTATCAATTAATTCTGCTAATTTTATATTTAGCATCATTAAAACAAACAGAAACAAAACAGCTACAGCACCAACATAGACAACTAAAAAAGTTATTGGCAAAAATTCAAAATTAAACAACAACAATAGAGCTGAAACATTAAAAAATGAAAATATTAGAAACAATACTGAAAATATTGGGTTTTTTGTTCATATAACAAATATCGACGATATTAAACAAAAAGCACAAAAGCAAATAAATAAATTATATTTAATAAACATCTTAATTTTTAATTATTCTTTTTAACACCATAAAAACTACGTCTCGTTTTTCGATTACTAACCCCAAAGAGATCAAATTTACCTCGAATAGCAACATAGTTTACACCTATTAAATCTTTATTTTTTGCTCCTGAAATTAAAATAGTTGAGTGTTGCTGTAAACCACCGTGAGATTCACCTGGTATTTTTGCGATGCATTTAATTTTATCAAAAACAAAACGAGCTTTTATAATTCGTCGATTTGCAGAATTAGGTTTTTTTGGTGAGATAGTTAAAACACGCAAACAAATTGCTTTTTTTTGTGGTTTGTCTGTTAATTTTGATGTTCTAATTTTTTTAATTTTTTTTAAACGTGAAATACAAAATACTTGTTGGATTGTTGCCATCAAAATGCTATTGTGTAGTTGGATTTGAACCAACACGGCTACTTTGGAAGAGTAGAAATATACCATTAATTTATACACAAGCTACATTAAACAAAGACTAATCAAAATTGATAGGTTGATTAACAGATTTGGATTTAAAAAATAATAGACAATAAAAAATAACAAACTACTTATTAAAATTTCAGTGTTTTTTTTATTGGTATTTGTGATTCAAAAAGCATTTTTTGATCGTTTGACAAAGAACATTATTTTTATTAGACGAATATAATAAAAACAAGCGATAGAACTAAAAAAAATTACAATTAGACTAACAGCATAATATTTTGAACTAATTAATGCTAATAAAATAAAAAATTTGCTAAAAAACCCTGCTAATGGTGGAACACCTGCAACGGAAAAAATAATTACACAAAAAGATAATGCAAAAATATAATTTTTAGATCCAATAGCTGCTAAATTAATTATATATTTAGGTTGTTTACCAAATGCGTTTGTTATGTTAATCAATGTGCTAAATACAGCTATTGTTAAACAAGAATATACTAAAATATAAAAAACAAGAGCTTTAGCTGAATTTAAAGAACAAGCAAGAAATGCTAGTAATATAAAACCCGTATGTGATATTGTTGAATACGCAAATAAACGTTTAACTCGTTTTTGATAAATCGCTGCAACAGAACCAAAAATAACTGATAACACAGCAGATATTCCGATAAATAATGACCAAACTGTATCAAAACTAACAAGTATTGAAAAACAAATTTTAAATAAAACTGAAAACAATACAATTTTAGGTGCTGATGCGAAAAGCATAGTAACAGCTAAAATTGATCCATCGTAAACATCACAAAGTCAAAAATGAAATGGAGTAGCTCCTAATTTAAATAAGAAAACACAAAATACAAATAAAAAACCAATAAAAGATAAAATACCAGAATTAAAAGTAATAACATTTGTTAAAAATTCAAATGTTAAAGAACCAAAATACAGATATATTAAAGCTAAACCTAACAATAGAAAACACGACATTAATCCACCAAAGATAAAATATTTTAATCCAGCTTCCGTTGAAAATTCAGAATTTCGATTAAAGCTAGCGAACACATAAAAAGCTAAACTTTGCAGTTCAATCGCTAAATATACCAATAAAAAATCAGAACAAAAACATAAGCAAATAGAGCTTAAAACAACAAATACGAATAGTAAATCATACTCGAATTTTGTTATATTTTTTGTTATTAGGAAATCTTTAGAACATATTAACACGCAACCACTAAAAAACACAAAAATTAACTGAAAACATTGATTAAACAGAAATGATTTGTCTAATAGGTTAAAATCAAAACAAAATAATCAAAATAATACACCAAAAAAATATGCACTAAACGTGTTAAACGGTTTAAGTAATACAGGTTGATCATATTTTCAACAAATACTAAAATGTGAACCTATAACAATAGCTAACAACAGATAGAACAAAATAAAAGCTGATACAATGGAATGATAGTTTAAATGTTCGAAAAAAATCAAAAAATCCATCAAGTTTATAAACATTATTTTAGTATTGGATTTGAACCAATTTAACCCGTAACTACAAACCAAAATAAAAAGTTTAGCTTGATTGGATTTGAACCAATAACCGTTAGCTTATCAAGCTAACACTCTACCATTTAAGTTACAAGCTATTAAAATTATTGCACCTGGGTTTGAACCAGGAATTTGTTAATTAAAAGTTAAATGCTTTACCGTTAAGCTATGCAATAAACTGGGTAAACAAGATTTGAACTTGCAACGTTTAATTTGACAAATTAATATTCTAACCAATTGAACTATTACCCAAAATTACAATGCAAACGATTTGAACGTTCACGCAATTATTTGCAATTGATTCTAAATCAATCGTGTTTACCATATTTCACCAACATTGTTTTTTATAATTTTTGAGCAATTCAAACTTTTATTGAACAAACACCAAATTTTGTTGTTTCAGTGCTATTATGATATAAAACTGTGTTTGCAATATTAGCACGCTTCATTTGACCAAAATTAATATTTAGATTTTGTTTTCTACCTGTATTTGTTTTTTTTCATCTTCCAACACAACTAATTTTTAAACCTATTATTTTAAAATTATGATTTTTAACTAAAATTTCAACCAATTTAGTTATACTTTTTTGCAATGTTACATTAAAGTTATTTTGATTCAGTTTTACTATTTCATTAGTTTTTAATTGCATTTTAGTGAAATGACTTATTAAATTTGGTGAAAATATTATATTTTTAATTTCTTTTTGTTTTTTTTGTGGTTGTATTTTAATTGTTTGATATATTAATTGTTTTTGGTCAAAATTAAATTTTTCAAATAAATTTAAAAATAATATTAGATATTTCTTTGTGTGCTGATAATAATTTTGTGAATTTTTTGTTGGTTGTGTTATCAATGATTTTACTAGCATAAAAAACAAATTTTTGTTTAAAATTGTATAATTTAATCTAAAATTTTTTGAATTTTTCACTATTGTTTTAAAATTTAACATAAATTTTAGCTTAAATAATGTATTTTTTTGCACAGTTGATATTTTTGTTGCGTTTAATAGCTGATTAGCATAATCTATTAAATTATGCGTTGTAAATATCATTTGTCAATTTAATTTTTTACTTAATCGTAAATTGAACGAATTAATTTTTTGTGCCATCTATTTTATTGGGTAAAAAAAAGGATTTGAACCTTTATCACAAATATCACAAACAAGTATTTTAACCAATTAAACTATTTTTACCAATATTTTTGGAAATAATTGGATTTGAACCAATAATTTTTTGTGTGCAATACAAAAGCTTTACCAATTAAGCCATATTCCAAATTGTGTGTAATCGTTTATTAAAATCATATTCCAACAGCAAATTCATCTACCGTTACTTTGTTACAACTTTTTTGAAATTATTAACTAATAAATAATAATTTTAACAATAAATTAAATTTTTTTTAACACAAACAAATAATCAAAAAATTAATAATTATTTAATTATTTCATTATTTGATAATTTTCTCAAAATGATGGGCGATAAGTGCAGATAAATTTTTTTAATTCACGAAATCATACTGATATTTCATTACTGTTTATTCTGGCTTTATATTTTTGAGTTACAAAGTAATAATTCGAACAAGATAATTTTTTTTGATTTGCTAGAATTTTTAATATAATGCAACTTTTTGTTTATTACCAATATTTCACATTAAAAGCCATTTGTATGGAAGTCATAACGATTTAGACGTGACTTGCAATTTCAATAATAATTTTTACTATTGATTTTTGTATTTTTTTTGATTAAGGTTTTTAACCTGACAAATTTAATTACAAATACAAATTACGATCTTTTTAGGAATTAACCTAATAATTTAGATTAAGATCTGACGACAACCATGCAACGTTTGTGATTTAGTTAATTTTATTAAATTTTCGAATTAAATGGTTTATTTTCAAAATTCTTAATTTAGTTAATAAACATAATTTACAAAAAACATTCAAACAAAATGTAAGGTTAACGCGTTTTATCGGATTAATTAACATGATCCACAAACCATAATTTATCTCGCCTAGCTTTTTGAATTTAAATGTTGCCATTTTAATGTTCAGGTCAGTTATTTAATAACGTTAATATGCCATAAATTTAAAATAGCGATAACCATTGTTGATAGCTTGGCTAAAAGAGTTACTATTTCTTGTTGTTAATCAAGCTTTAGCAATATCAAAATCAGTTAAAATCATATTTTTGATTTTTAATTAAAATTAAAACAATAGTCTTAACGTTATGATGTTCCAAACGAATTAGATAACACATTTTATCGCTTATTCGTTTATTCCATCGTTTTTTAATTAACTTTAAAATTATAAATATTTATTCGTAAACATTATTTGACTGTAAACTTTTAAAAAATTCAAATTGTTTGATCTTGTTTTTTGTATTTTATAATTTTTTTTAATTGCATTTACACCTAGTATTTTCACTTAACATTTATTTTATTTGTATTACCGACTCTTCTGGCACAAATTTTGAGAAAATTTTCGAGTTGCAATCAATTTTTTTAACGTTTTGGTTTTTTTAAAAAATTTATTACCAATCAAAATTACTAGATCAGGCATAAACCTATTGTCTAATATTCATAACTGCGATTCAAAAATGAATTTGGTTCTTGTTTCATAACCAATCAGGCAAATGTATTTTGAAATTTTGCTAATGATTGTCGACCAAAAAAATTTATGCTTTTTTGTTTGTCATAATCATCTAAAGTAATAATTTTTTGAATTTAATGATTAAAAATGTTATTCACTTTATATTACTCTGCGTTTCACTAATAATTTGGATTAAATTATTGTTTGCATGTTTAATTATTTTGAAAATGTTCAAGCTGGACTAAAGCCAAACCCAAAAATTAATAAATTTAAATTTTAAATCCGATCACTTTTTGCGAGATTTGAACTCGCGTTGTAATTGTGAAAAAATTATGTCCTAACCAATTAGACGAAAAAAGTTGTTTATCCTTTTAATTGTTTAATTAGATCGATTGCTATACTTCCACGAAGTCTAAAAAAAATAATTAAAATAGCAAGACCAATCGATGTTTCAGCAGATGCAACTGTTAAAATCATAACAACAAAAATTTGTCCTAAAATATCATCTAAATAATACGAAGCAAATAACAGATTTAAATTAACACTTAGCAATATTAACTCGAAACATATAATCACGGTTAATATGTTTTTTCTGTTGATCATAATACCAAAGATTCCAATAAAAAAAATAAAGAAAGATAATGCAAAAATAGTTATAATGTTCATCTAGATTTTTGGTTAAATATATATGTTTTGATTGATAATTTACACCTAATTAATTGAAGTGCTGATATAATGATTTTTGAATTTACACCTTTTATTTCAATGATTTGTTTGTTTTTTTGTGTTTGGAATGATCAATATTTAAAATTACCTTTACCCCTACCCAATCGAATTTCATTAGGTTTTTTTGTTATTGGTTGATTTGGAAACATATGGAAAAATATTTGGTTTTTTTTTCTTAATACACGTCTTAGAACTAATCTTACAGCTTCTATTTGAAAATTTGGTATAAAACCACTTTCGTGCGATATTAAACCAAATTGTGAATATTTTGATATTGTTTTTTTTTCGTTCTGTGTTTTGTTTAATATTTTTTTATTTGAAAATGATTTAAAAAATTTTGGTTTACGTGGATACAACATCATATTTATACCAAAAATTGGATTTGAACCAATACTATTAAATTATGAATTTAATACACTAACCGTTGTGTTATTTTGGTTTAATGAAGACTAATTGCATCATTTAAATAAATACACAATAAAACTGTAAACACATAAGCTTGTAAAAAAGCTATTGATAATTCTAAACCTACAATGGCAAAAATAACAATTAACGGAAAAATATGTAATATCGTTAATAAACCACCAGCACCAAGCATTGTTCAAGCAAACCCTGCTAAAATTTTTAATAAACAATGACCAGACATCATATTAGCAAATAAACGTAATGCAAGCGATACTACTCGAAACGAATATGAGACTAACTCAATCATAACTAATAAAGGTGCCAACGCCAATGGTGCACCCGGTGGTAAAAATAATGATAACAGATGAACACCGTGCGTTTTGATACCAATTATATTTATAGATAAAAATGCTAAAATGGCTAAACCAAGCGTGATAACTATATGGCTAGTCACCGTAAAACTATACGGAATCATACCGATTAAATTACAAAAGAAAATGAATGAAAAGATTGTAAATAACATTGGAAAAAAATATGAACCGTTTTTTTTAACATTTTCAGTCAACACATTAAAAAAAATAAAATCGTATAAATATTCAAACATTGTTTGCGATGCGTTTGGTATTAATTTTGCTTTGTAACAAGCAAAATTATAAAATGTGATACATAAAGTTGTAGCAATAATTGTGATTATTGTTGAATTTGTAATTGAAATGTCAATAAATGCAATATTTAATGGTATGATTTTGTTAATACCGAATTGTTCTAATGGTGAATTAAAAAACATCAAATTTTAAATGAAGCTGAATAATGGATTTGAACCATTGTTTTTTGATTACAAAACAAACACTTTACCTAGCTAAGTTAATTCAGCGATTAACTTAGGTAACAAGATTCGAACTTGTGAAATAGTTTTTAAAATATTTGACATTTTAGCAAAATGTTGCTTTAAACCTGCTTAGCTATACCTAATTTTTGTTTTGTTGGGTTTGAACCAACATTTTTCGGTTAGAAAACGAAAGCTTTATCCAGATTAAGCTAAAAACAAACGTTTTTGTTAAAAATTGGGTTTGAACCAATGACTTTTAAATTTTCAATTTAATGCTCTAAACCAACTGAGCTATTTTAACAGAAATTTTACACTTTTCAGACATTAAAAGCTCTAAACTGATCAAAATATTTTTTAAGCTTTATAATTTTTATTTAGTTATAGTAGATTTGAACTACTAGCTTTTATTGTGTAAAAATAACACTCTACCATTGAGTTAATAACTAAAAAAAGAACTAAACAAAATTTTTAAAATTTTTCGGCAAGTCATAAAATATATTTTTCTATTGAAACAGCTTCAACAACAATTGGCATATTACCATGACCAACGCCACAAATTTCTGAACATTGACCATAAAAAACACCAGATCGTAAAATGAATACTGATGTTTGATTTAAGCGACCAACACAGGCATCAACTTTTATACCCAATGAAGGAACAGCTCAACTATGTAATACATCTGCAGCAGTCACTAAAATACGGATATGTGTGTTAATTGGTAAAACAATACGATTATCAACCTCTAATAATCGTAATTCACCAAGCTCTAATTCGTCTTCAGCAATCATATAACTATCAAAATTAATGGCACCAAATTTAGCCTCAAAATCGCTATACTCATACGATCAAAATCATTGGTGACCAACACATTTAATTGTTAACGCGGGATCAATAATTTCGTCAATAGAATACAATAGCGCAAATGAAGGTAACGCAACAACAACTAAAACTAATGATGGTATAACTGTTCAAACGATCTCTAAGACAGTTCCGTGAACAACGTTTGATGCACTACCAGCAGCTTTTGATGCGTGATGAAAATAGAATAATGTTCTAGCCATAACAACTAACACAAAAAAAAAAATAAATGTAATAAAAAACATCAAATCGTGATGTAAATTAATAATACCTTCCATTATTGGTGTTGCAGCGTTTTGAAAATATAATTGTCACGGTGTAGCTGAATCTAAATTATGCAAAAACATCATCAAAAATTTGATTATTTCGATATATAAGACGAACATTAGTTTTTGTTAATCGTCTGTAAAATGTAATTAAATATTATTTTTTAAGAGTTTAATTTTTTTGGAATGATTTTTTAATCAGTTTACACAGATACAACGTCACCCATTAATGTAATAAATTATTACGATATTACTATTCAAAAGCTTTTGTTTTCATAAATTGTAACAAACGGTTTCAAATTTAGAATTTGTCAATTTTTAAACCAATAAGCGTTGCTTTAAATCATAATATTGGTTATTAAATTCATAACAATTGGCTTGACTCTAATGATCTTCTCATACAAATTAGAGTTTTGATAATTTATTAATTAAAAATAGATAGAATCAAAACTGATTCACATCGTTTTAAACCCAACTCATGTACCATTTTAATTGACGAACAGTCAAACTATTTGCATCGACTACAATGCAAAGCTATGGCAAAGTCGACATCGAGGTGGCAATCATCAATATCGCTACGAACGCTAAATTGATATAACTCTGTTATCCCCGAAGTTCTTTTTAGCTGTTGATCAAATATTTGGTCATCAAAAATATTTGGTTCATTAAATTCGACTAATAATCTCTGTTTAATTTATCAATTTTACAGTTTAACAAACATTTTGCTTTTCAACCAAAAAGTAAAATATTTTACTTACATTTGTCTTTATCGCCTTTGTTACAATTTAAAAGGCTATCATCCCAACAAAACTAACAGACAATAACTTTTCATTAGTTAAGTAAAAAAAAAATTAAAAAATATTATCTCACGAACATTTAAAATTTAAAATTAATTTATTAAATTTATTATAAATTCATATTTATACTGAATATTTATTTAATTTTTACAATTATTGATTTTAGTTAAAGATTCGGGGTCTTCTCGTCTAATTTTTAATTTTTAGAATCTGCACTAAAAATTCAACTTCAAAATTTCAAATCAAAAGACAGCTTTGGAGTCATTTTTGGTTTCATGCAGGACTATAATTATTAGACAATGAATTTTGCTACATTAAACAGCTCAGAATAACTGTGATATTTGCTAAAACATATATTTAAAAAATTTAGATTTTAAATTTTAAATTTTTAACATTGATCACCGATCAAACAATATACTTTTTATTTTTAATTGGCATTGTCTTGTGTTTTTAAAAAACAGTTGCTCCAAACGTTTTCGTATCAACAAATAAAACTATGTTTAATTGTTTTACCATTTTCCGAAGTTACAGTAATATTTTGCCGAGTTCCTTTTGATTTGTTTTAATTAGCGCTTTTAATCGATTAAATATAAATTTCCAGTGTTGGATTGAATACGATTTTAAAAACATTTTCCAGAATCGATCAAAAAAGTAATTTAATTACCCAGAAATAAAATTATTATTTAGATCTAATTAATAAATTGGTTTTTAATCTCATTGCAAAAAACATTAGCACGTTGGCTTAAAGTTCGTTTAAAATTTCACATAAAAATTGAATAAAAAACCCTTAATTTTATAGCGAAAATTTTAATTAATTTTGATTTACTAATACTGGCATTTTCAATTTTGATTTTTAAATTTTTTCACAAATTAATAAATTTAGATACAAAATGTTTTGCTACCAACCATTATTTACATAAGTAAATTTTTAGGTTACGCAATTTCGGTATTTGCTTTAATCAAGATAAATTTTTGAAGCTACTCAACGTTAAAACATTAAACTGTTACGTTTTTATTTTTTGATGGCTGTTTCTAAGCCAACTGTTTGTTAATTCTAATTAAATAACATTATTTTTTTTGACACAAAATTTTATGACCTTAATTAGCATGCAGTGTTAAATCACTTTTGACTATTTATTTTATCACACATAGTCCAGATACTTATTAAAAATCTTCAAATTTTAGCAATTTTTGGTAATGTTAATAAACAACCCTATTTTTACTAGTTATTTACAATTTATTCTAAAATTAAGCACTAATCTAAAAATTATTTCGCAAAAAACAAGCTATTCCGAATTTGATAAATCTTTCGTTCCAAATCATTTTTTATCTAAACGTGTTGCAACAAGTATTAGTTCGGTCTTAAAATTTTTTGTTGAAAAATCAGTAACCTAAAAATGATTAGCTCATCGCGGTTTCGTGTCTAGTTAAAATAACTAATAAATTTATGCTATTTTTTTTAGCTTGCTATATCAACTAACTAACCAGTTCATAATGCAAAAGGAATATTTTTTAATCTAATTAAAAAATTGTAATTTGTTCAGCGATTTTAAAGCTATCACTCACGTTAAATGTTTACTATCCGTTATCTAATCAATTTTAATTTAAAAGATAATGCAATATCTGTAATTTTTGTAGTTAACCAACCACAAATAATAAATTTTTTTAATTTTATAAAATTTTCAATCGCCATTACTAATTTTATCTCATTTGATTCAAATTTTTAGATTGTTAATTAGATGTTTCAATTCACAAAATTATTTTAATCTTGTTGTGATATAAAATACTTAAATCCTGTTAGGGTGTTAGTAAAATTTTAATTCTTATAAACAAGCTAAAATAAAGCTATTTTCGTTTTTTATTTAACGTTAAAAAATTCGATACGAAGCTATTTTACAGCTTGAACAATAAATTTAAAAAGTTATAATCAATATACAAAATTAGGTTGGTTGGATTTGAACCAACAAATAAAGGTATCAAAAACATTCGCTTTAACCAAATTAGCTACAACCCATTATTAAAATGTAAATAAAATTAAAAATGCCATCATTAAAGCAAATAAAGCAATAGCTTCCGTTAATGCGAAACCTAAAATTGCGTAACCAAATAATTGTTTCATTAAATGTGGGTTACGTGCAACACTAGTTATTAAAGCTGAAAAAACAGTTCCAATACCAGCACCAACACCAGCTAATGCAATAGTAGATAAACCAGCACCGATTAATTTAGCTGCTTGTAAAATCATCGAATAAAAAAACAAACAAAAAAAATACCAAAAATTTGACAAATTGGGAATAGATTTGAACTATTATTGTTTAAATTTGCAATTTAACGCATTACCGTTATGCTACCCAATTATCATTTTTAACGAATTGATAAATGTTTTAATTCAACCAATTTTTTTTTATTATTTGAACTTGGTGATAAAAAATTCAAATCATTATTTGATTTTTTTAAAATTAAAGAATACAAAATTTGAGTTGAGCTAGATTTTTGATAATGGTTTATAAAAATTTTACTAATTTTTGTTAATTCGTTTAACTTTACAATACTAGTTTGATAACAAATTCAAGTTGATTTGTATGCTAGTGCTAATATACAGATTTTAATAAAATGAGTTAACCCTGTTATTAATATTGTGAATTTAGATACAAAATTTTGTAGTTTTAGTTGAACATTAAAATCTAGTATTAATTTTTGTTTTATGTTATTAAAATTAAATAACAAATCATTTTCAAATTGAGAAGCACGTGATTCAAATGAAGAAAAAATCGATTCAGATAATGTATTAAAGCAATAAAATAAAAAAGCTAAAAAACACAAAGCTAACAGTATCTCTTCGTTAAAAATTATTATATCAAAAAATGAACATAAACAAAAAGCAACTAAACTGATAATAATATTGATTTCTACCATCAATGTTAAAAAATCAAAAAATTATTTATAAAACGCCTAGCGAGATTTGAACTCACATTTTTGACTTCGTAATCCAATGTTTTATCCGATTAAACTAAAAGCGCCTTTTTATTTTTTAAATTCAAAATTTGTAACGGAACGTCAAGGATTATAACTAACTCTTGTATTTGATACAAACACTAAATAGATGATGTAAATAAACAATAATGTCGATATTGTTGTGATTATTGAACCAAATGTTGCTATTGTGTTTCAGTTAGAATATGAATCTGGAAAATCTGGGATACGACGTGGCATACCAGCTAAACCTAAAAAATGCATTGGAAAAAAACATACGTTTACACCAACAAATGTTGATCAAAAATGAATTTTACCAAGTACTTCATTGTATTGATTTCCAATAATTTTACCAATTCAATAGTATCAACCAGCAAATATAGCAAAGACAGCACCCATTGATAAAACATAATGAAAATGTGCAACAACATAATAAGTATCATGTAGTGCAATATCAATACCTGAATTTGATAAAACTATACCAGTTAATCCACCAAAAGTAAATAAAAAAATAAAACCGTTAGCAAATAGCATTGGTGTATTTAAAACAATTGAACCACCGAACATTGTAGCTACTCAACTAAAAATTTTAATTCCAGTCGGAACAGCGATAATCATTGTTGCACTAGTAAAATAAGCTCTAGTATCAACATCTAAACCAACTGTGAACATATGGTGTGCTCAAACAATAAAACCTAAAAAACCAATTGATAACATTGCATATATCATACCTAAATGACCAAATACAGCTTTTGATGAGAAATTAGCAACGATGTGACTAATCATACCAAATGCGGGTAATATTAATATATACACTTCCGGGTGCCCGAAAAATCAAAATAAATGTTGATATAAAACAGGATCACCACCACCAGCACAATCAAAAAATGCAGTGTTAAAATTTCGATCAGTTAATAACATTGTAATCGCACCTGCTAAAACAGGTAAAGATAACAATAATAAAAACGCTGTGATATAAACAGCTCAAACGAACAAGGGCGTTCTGTGGGCTGTCATCCCCGGAGCTCTCATGTTAGTTATCGTAACAATAAAATTGATAGCACCTAAAATTGATGATACACCAGCTAAATGTAACGAATATATCGCACAATCTACGGAAGCACCTGAATGTGCTTGAATACCTGATAACGGTGGATAAACAGTTCAACCACTACCAACACCAGCCTCTACTAATGAGGACGAAACTAATAACAATAATGCTGGAGGCAATAACCAAAAGCTTATATTATTCAAACGGGGAAACGACATATCACAAGCACCAATTAATATCGGCACAAACCAATTACCAAAACCACCTATAGCTGTTGGCATTACAAAAAAAAATATCATTAAAAATGCGTGAGATGTTATTAAAACATTGTATAACTGATAATTACCACTTAATAGAGCATCACCTGCTTGGCTTAGCTCTAAACGCATCAACATAGATACTACAAAACCTAAAACACCAGAAAAAGCACCAAATATAAAATACAAAGTTCCAATAACCTTGTGATTTGTTGAAAATAATCAACGTGAAATTCAAGCATTTGTAAATAATACCATCTTCCAAATAATTAAACATAATAAGATTATATAAAAAATTTAATTGTTAATTAGTTATAATTAAGCAAAAAATGTAACAATTTTGAACTGATTTAACACTAATGAATTAAATGAAAAAAATGTTTCGTTTTTTAGAACAGACAATAAAAACGATATATTCAAATTATCAATCAAATTAGATCGATAAAAATTAATACCATTTAATTTGAAAGTTAAACTATCAAATAACGCTGTGCTTGTTATCGAACTGTTGTCTGATAATACGATGTTTGTATTTGTAGTAGAATTTGTTAAAGCCAATTTTCGTGACCTAATTTTTAAAACAGCTGCAAATGCAGGTAACAAATAAAACGATAAAATTAGATATAAATAACAAAAAGCTAAAAAAACTCAAAAAAATTGTGAAAAAAATGAAAATGTATCAAACTGGGGCATCAACTTTAAAATATTAAAACTTTATTTAATCTCAATCTAATGCACCTTTTTTTCATTCAAAAAAAAAACCGATTGTTAGCACTAATAAAAACAAAAGCATGAAAAAAATACCAATATTGGTCACAAAATCTAAACAAACAACAAAAGGAAATAAATACGATATTTCTAAATCGAAAATTAAAAATAAAATAGCAACAATATAAAATTTAATGTTAAATTCTGATCGTGAATCACTAAATGGGTTAAACCCACATTCATAAATTGTTAATTTTTCTGAATCATCAATTTTTGGTGACAAAAAAAATGACAAAAAATATATAATACCAGATAATACAACACTAAAAATTAAAAATATAAAAATTTGAAAATAACTAAAACCTACCATCTAAAATTTATTTTTTACTAGTTCTATCTATTTGAAAGAGTAAGATTTGAACTTACAACTACTTTGTAACAAAATTTACAATTTTGCGATTTAACCATTCATCCATCTTTCATTATTTGCATTGATTGGGTTTGAACCAATATTTTTTGCTGATGAGACAAATGAACTTAACCACAGCTCTCCAATGCAAACAAATATTTTAAACTAAAACGACATTGTTATATTTTTTTTCCAACTAGTATTTATCTAAGCACCACCTCAAAAGTATATAGCTATGTATAAAAATAATCAAACAACATCGACAAAATGTCAATAAAACGCTGCAGCTTCAAAACCAAAATGGTGTTGAATAGAGAATTGATTTAAAAATAAACGAATCAAACAAACAGTTAAAAATATTGTACCTATTAACACGTGAAAACCATGAAATCCTGTAGCCATAAAGAATGTTGAACCAAACATACCATCAGAAATTGTAAAATTAGCTGAAACATACTCAAAAGCTTGAAATCCAGTAAAAATTATTGCTAATATTATCGTTAAAATTAAACCAAAAACAGCTTCAATTTTATTTCCTGCAGTTATTGCGTGATGAGCATAGGTAACCGTAGCACCAGAACACAGCAACAATAGTGTATTTAATAACGGAACTTCGATTGGATTAAATGGTTCAATACCTTTTGGAGGTCAAATTGAACCGATTTCGATAACAGGTGCTAAAGCAGCAGCAAAGAAAGCTCAAAAAAAAGCAAAAAAGAACATTATTTCGGACACAATAAATAATAACATACCATAACGTAAACCTAATTGAACAATATTCGTATGGCAACCTTCGTAGGTTGCTTCACGCACAATATCACGTCATCATAAAAAGAAACAAAGCAAAACACAAGCAATACCAAAAAATGTAGCTTCTAAACCACCAGTATAACCATGAAAATATAAAACGCTTCCAGTAGTTAAACATAAAGCACTAACAGACGTTAATAATGGTAAAGCACTCGGGTCAACTAAATGAAATGCATGACGTTGTGCAAAATTAGAATTTTGTAACATCGAGAAATTAGGATTAATTAAAAAACAAGAAATACGCTTAACAAGCATTGAATAGCGACACATTTATATTTTTATGCGTTTTTAACTACGGTTTTTACCTTACAACAAAAAATTGAATTT